>OFFQ01001049.1_pt1 | contig 17547 bp, 12 predicted proteins | sample 1521411 | NCBI WGS metagenome assembly OFFQ01 (sample SAMEA3504110, study PRJEB24116) | mouse gut metagenome | biome: mouse gut; feature: mouse-associated habitat; material: faeces | place: Denmark | collected 2011 | reverse complement strand
TTAGCCTTTTTCAATTCACATTCCCAAACTACGATTACATGCCAGCCCAATTGTTGCAACTTTGCAGTATTGTCGCTGTCGCGCAAATGGTTCCTTTCTATCTTCGGTTTCCAATATGTAAGATTCGATTTGGGCCAAACAAAGTCTGGGCAGCCTTCATGCATGTGCCAAAAGCAGCCATGCACAAAAATAATTGTCTGATATTTGGGGAGTACGATGTCCGGCTTTCCCGGATAGCGCTTGTCATTTTTGCGGTATCGAAATCCCTGAGCAAATAAGTACTTCCGTACAATTTCTTCCGGTTTTGAATTTGTACTTCTTATGTGCGACATATTCCGATGCCGATCTTCTCGGCTCAAATTATCTGCCGTATGAAACAACTCCTGACCGTGATAAAGTTTGAAATAACTCCATCGCGATACGTTTTATTACCGGAACGCAGACTGAATTGCCAATCTGTTTGTAAGCATCACGAATGGTTATTGTGTTTGGAAAACGAAAATCTTGCGGGAATCCTTGAAAGTCAAGACATTCCCTCAGCGTCAGTCTGCGGATACCGTAGTCATCACAGACAATAGGAACACGATCTGGATATGTCCCCATATTCGCAGTTAGTGTTGGGCAGAAATGTTCTCTTACACGAATCAGACCTTTGTCTGAAATTCGATAGATGTAATTGCTGTCATTAATTTGATTTCCGTACTTCTCAATGACCTTGGAATCTGCCTGGTAATAGTAAATGTCATGCTTTTTCTCATGGCGATCAATTATGTCATTGATTGTGCAAGTCAAACTGATTTCCTCTGGAAACTCAAACGAATTGCAGCGATTTATATCATTAAATGCCGCAATATAAATTCTGCTTCGAGGCTGAGGGATATTTCCGTACAAATGGGCATCCATCACGCGATATTTGACAAAGTAGCCAAATTGAACAAGAGAGTTGTATATCACAAGAAATGTCCGTCCATTATCATGTTCAATCAAATTGCTCACATTTTCAAGAAAGATTGCTTTTGGACGCTTAGTATCAACAACTCTTGCAATTTCAAAGAATAAATTGCCGCGCGGATCGCAAAATCCCTGCTGCTTTCCAGCAATAGAAAAAGGCTGGCAGGGGAACCCTGCTGTCAGGACATCCATATCCGGTATATCTTCCGCATGGATGGTTTTAATGTCACCCTCTTGGAGCCAGCTGTTCCCGAAATTATAGCAGTATGTATTACATGCGGCCCTATTCTTTTCATTAGCCCACACAATATCAAATCCCGCCTGCTTAAAGCCCAGGCATATTCCGCCGATGCCGGCAAACATGCTTGCAACAGTCAATCTTTTCATAGCTGATTATAAAATCAGGTCAGAGCGTAGAATCTGACGATCAAGAGAAAATATCTCCTTGATTTTTGGGTGGGGAATGGGGGCGGTCTGAGCCTGCTCCACAAGCGAAATTACGTTTGAAACACTTACCGCACTTCCATGTACCGATGTTTCTTCAACAATATCACGGATTTGTGTGTCGATGTTTTTCCCAAAGCCGCCTGCAATATAAGTAAAAAATGCCAAAGGAAGGACTCCGTTGTAATAATTGCCCAAGCCGCCAATATAGTTACGAACCATCCGATTACGATGGTCATTGCTGATTGTGTACCGGCTGTACGCCTTGTTGTCTACGATTCCACACCAACCATCCTCGTCGGATAGAAGCAGGACATCTGGTGTAAGCCCTATTGGCCCAACGTGCTTTGCTTCAAAGCCAAAAGAAGTCTCAAATAATGTCACGGTCGCTTTTTCAAACTCGGCGGCTTCATCCCTTCCTTTAAATGCCATTTCAAAGTATTCCGTCATAAATGAGCCAATAGCACCATGCGGATACAGTCTTGCAAGAGTGTCTTCCACCAGTTTGGGATCTGCAGCAGTACGCTCAGCGATCCTGTCTATCAGATCAGCACTGATTTTTCCTATGGGACTCCTAAGCGATTCACTGATAAAAGCCTGCTTAATTTTTTGCTCTGCAATAATTTTGGCAGTAACAGTTTTTGATTCCGTAAGATTTCTGGTGTCCTTCTTGTGCTTGGGATCGAGGCCGTATTTACGCTGATAGTATTCATGATCTGCCGGACGGTCAATGAAGGGAGTGCTTTCTGAAAGAATTATTTTGATTTCATCCGCTTTTTCCGGCACAATGCGGAGCATTTTATCATCCTCGCTCCGCTTCGCTAATTGCGTATACTCCAGCCAATTTGTGATCGTGTTGGCAACGTCTGTCAAGTGTTTGAACGGATGGTCGGGATTAACTGTTCCTTTGCTGGATCTGTACTTTTCAAAAAAATCCGAATCAAGGCAGCTGTCACCCTTAATGCGGAACTCACGCAGCCTATCTACGACTTTTTGATAACACTGCTCGGTTTCGTTCTCCGCTTCAATTATAACGATTTTAGCTATCTCATCTTCTGATAAATGCTCTACTGCCGGATCAACAAGCAGCCTAAGCAGAAATCTAAACGGTCGAATTTTGAAGCGGGGTGCAACATTCACACTTCGGCCCATAGAAAACGCTGACGGAAACTGGTATTTCAGTATTTGATTCTTTAGAACTGCCACCGGGGAATCACCGGCCATAATGGCTTCACCCGCAAGGGTAAGTTTCAAACAGCCTGTGCTTTCTTGAATAAACACAAGGCCCAAGCTGGAAACCCATGCAAGATATGTACGGCCCCCGCCGCCTTTCTGGTCACGCCGTTCCCCTCTCCGCTTTAACCCGGCTTCTTCCAATTCTTCTTCAAGCAGAAGATGCGTATTACGCATTCCACGCCATTCCTGGTCTAAGGATACTTTTGCGCAACAGGCCAATACTTCCGGAATTGAATTAAGACGCCGCTTGGGGCGGGTAACCCACCAATAATTTAACATAGAATCTGCTCCCTATACAGAAAAGTCCATAAAGAACTGTTCCTCATCTAATTTGTAGAAAACAACATTTGTCCGACCGTAGCGCTCCAAATCGCTTCTGGAGATAAATGCTCCGTTTGCCACCCCGATTCGCCTGCGGAAATACTCACCTATTTGTGAGTTGTTAAGCGGTGTTGTGATGGCTTTATCGTTTTGCTGCTCGACACGCAGGATTAACTGAATACCATCATCAGTAAGAACCGAAAACTGGCGGCGGTTAAGAGGAAAAAAGCCGGACCGTGCAACCGATGCGGGTAAAGGTATGTATGCCTGATTAGGCTCCCGGCCATCCCGCTGCCCCCAATTCAAACCAGAACGCCGCCCGGTTTCTCCACCTCTTGCCAACAGTGACAAAGTTACATTTTGTATCCCTGCTCCATGCAGAGAAATCGCAGGCGCTTCTTCTGTTTCCAAAACTGGATGGGACCTTGTAATAATAACCTTGTCCTCAACTTCGGCATGATTGCAGTACATAGTATCAGATTCAAGAATTTCTAAATAGTCTCTCGCAGCCTTTGGATCACATTCTTCCATTGCTTCGCGGCGCAATCCCAAAAACGCTGGCTGAGTATAGTTTGCTGAACCCATATACGCACAAAAAGGATTACCATTCTTTTCCCAGAGATACAATTTAGTATGTACCGGCTTTCCTTCTACAACGTATTTGCACGTTAGTCTGGATTGAGCGGTTACTTGCCGATGCCGCATGATTTCTTTAAATCCTTCATGGACCGATCGGCTTAAACCGTCCAAAACACACATTCCAACAATAAGATCAATATCAACTGCGATACCAAACCGATCCTTGATTTCAGCAATGTGCCAGGATGCCATTGTATGTGTCGCATAGCCAGAGACTATTCGCAGGTGATCCGCCCCTTGCGATATAGGATGTAAGAGGATTTTCTCGCGGAAATCATTGGCTTGACTTAACAGAGAAATCACCTCATTTATTCATTGATATTCGGCTCAATCCAGTCATAAGGGATGCCGGCAAAACTTCTCAGCACGGCTTCGAATATAATTCTTGCGCCATCGCATGGGACGGCCATACCGATCTGTTTCCGTACACTTTCCTTTGAGCCCATAAAAATATAATCGTCCGGAAAAGTTTGTAACCTTGCTCGCTCACGATTAGTGAGAGCCCGCGGTTCCGACCAGTGGTAGATATGGGTACCGCCGCCGCCGCTGCCAGTCACAGTGTAGGCCGGTTTTGTCGGATCAAGGCGTTTATAAATTTGACTTATCTTCGCACCAGTTACATTAAGTTTTAACTCATCCGGGAGATCTGCGGTAAATGCGTTTTCTCCGGCTTTGATGTAATTTAATCGGCGTTTTACAGTGTCTGACTGTTTGGTTAATTCATTGTTGGCAGCATCGGGAGCGATTGGAGGTTCCTCAATAGCTTCCCTGCAAGTACGCTTTTTGCATTTTTTCGGAGAGGGTACTCGATATACAACATTTTCTCCTTTTCTGATGCCAATAATTATAATTCTATGGCGTGCTTGAGGTACGCCATATTCTTCAAATTTATAAAGATGCGGCACAAGATCATATCCGGCAGAACGCATATCATCCAGTATTTTAGAAAATGCTTTTCCGTCATTAGCATTGCGAAGGCCGCCTACATTCTCTGCAAGAAACCATATCGGCCTAAATATTTTTAGAGCATTTACCCCAAAAGAATAGAGCGGGCCATAAACTCCATCCATACCTTTCTGTTCACCAACAACACTGTAGTCATTGCAGGGAAAGCCAAATGCAAGTGCATCAATTTCAGGAAGCCCGTGCAAATCAAATTTGCGAATATCTTTGCAGATCACACTTTGCACATCTTCTAAGTTGGCTTTACAAATATTGTGTGCATAAGTTGCACAAGTATCTCGGTCGTAATCAGTTGCCCACTCATGGACAATACGAAAGTCTGGATTTTTAATATCGGCCGTTGTTGCACCATAGGCAATACCGCCCGGCCCGCAAAACAATTCTCCCAATCTATACTGTGGCATGACAGTTCCTCCTGCTATAGTTCTTCCCCGTCCGGGAACACAAACTTGTGCTTGAAAGTTATACCTGCAGCATCTGCTATTTCTTCTAATTCAGCTACAGAAAAACTCTCTCTTTTCATTTTTGCACAAAACCCTTGCGGTGATTTTCCAGTACGTCTTGCCAATTCAGCTTGACTGATATTTAATCTTGCACAGAGAATACGAATCTGCTCCGCAATATTCAAGTTTTATCCCCCTTTTATGGTAGTGCAAACTTTATTATAAATGTTTTCTTTAAGCATGTCAATGAAATCGTTTAGCAACATTTGCTTTGGTTTGTTTTAGTAGAAAATTTCTAAAATACCCTTGACAAAGTTTATCTGAAGATACCCTGCTCTCCGCCATGGAACACGCCAGCGCGGAGGACTTCGCCAAATTGGAGGATGTAGAGAGGACCGGCCTGGGTACTCCCGCCACCCGTGCGGCTACCATTGAAAAGCTGGTGAAATCCGGCTTTGTGGAGCGGAAGAAAAAGCAGCTTCTTCCCACGGAGAAGGGGCTGGCGCTGTCCTGGGCCATGCCCGACCAGCTCAAATCCGCCAAGCTGACGGCGGAGTGGGAGGACCGGCTGGGGGCTGTGGAACGGGGCGAGCTGGCCCCGGAGGACTTCATGGCCGGGATCACCGCCATGCTCACCGGGCTGGTCCGGTCCTACCGGAATGTGGCTGTGGCCCCGTCCCCGCTCTCCGATTCCGGGCGGGCGGGAATTGGCAAATGCCCCCGCTGCGGTAAAAACGTGGTGGAGGGCAAAAAGAGCTTTTACTGCGAGGGCTACCACGATACCCCCTCCTGCGGCTTTGCTCTGTGGAAGAATGACCGCTTCTTTACCAGCAAGCGCAAGGAGCTGACTAAGAAAATCGCCGCTTCTCTCTTGAAAACCGGGCGCGCGGCTGTCACCGGCCTGTTTTCCGAGAAGAAGGGCGTTTTCTATGACGCTACCGTTGTCCTAGATGATGATGGCGGCAAATTTGTCCGCTTCAAGCTGGAATTTGACAACAAATCTACGAGAAAGGAAGGGAAATGAATATGAATCATAACAACAATATTTTTGACCGCCGTTTGAGAGGGCTGCTGTCTGCCAGCGGTGTGGAGCGCGGGGAGCTGGCCCGTCACCTGGGCGTGTCCGTGCCCACGGTCAACCGCTGGCTCAACGGTATCAGCACCCCCAACGCCTACCAGCTCCGGGAGATCACCCACTACTTCGGTATGCCCTACGACTGGTTCCTGGAAGCGGACGGCGGCGTCCCCAATGCGGATGATCTGGCCGTCAAGCTGGGTCTGTCCCCGGAGACGGTGGAGGCCCTGCTGGAGCTGGCTGGCTCCGAGAGTGGGGAAGTGCTGACGGCGGTGGACGATGCCGTCTGCGCCGTGATCTCCACCATCAACGCCGTGTACGGCGATCTGCTGGCGATTGCCGAGAACAGCGGGGGTTGAGCCTATGCGTGATGTAGAACAGGTTATTGCGGGGCTGAAAAGTGAGGCGATCCGCGAGATTACCAAGGAAAACGCCCGCCCCGAAGCTCAGTTGGCATGGTATTGGACCTATATTGGTTCCCTGGATATGGCCCAGCAGTTAGGGCTTATCAATGACGCGCGCCGTCAGGCGCTTTACAGGGAGGTGGAGCAATTCAAGCCCGCATATGAAGTAAAGGTCCCCCAGGAGGTGAAGCCGAACCATTTGGCGGCGGCTGAAATGAGCGTGGAGGGCAACTACAACCAGATTGACGGCATCATCAACAATGAAGCCCCCAAGCCGCCCTCTGTCCTGGATAATCTGCGCCAGTGCCAGGAGGAAGCCGGGAAGTCCCAGGGCGGGGCCGCTCCCCCCAGCCGGGACCCGGAGAGGTGACGCCATGCGGCTGACCAACATCGAGAAGGAGACGGTTATCAATTTCAACGAGGCGGAGCGCACAGCCAGTATCTACACCCACAACGAGGCTTTGAAACATCAGCTTTTGGAGCTGTGCCAGTCCCACCCGGAGCAGGTGCGCCAGACCGCCGCTAACGCCTGGGGCGGGCTGACGTTTGAGCTGCCGAAGAAGTGGCTGAAGGTATCGCCGCCCCGCGTCCTCTCCCCGGCGCAGAAGGCTGTGCTGGACAGGATGAACCAGAACAAGCAGAAAACCCCTGATTCCTGACAATCGTTGCAGGGCCGCGCTTGGCAGGTTATAATTGTTTCGTAGGAAGTAACCGTATCGTATCGAAGGGAGGAACCACTATGAAGCGAATATTTGCCAGCGCGGACGAATTTATCAGGCGGAGTGACTGGAAGGATTTAGCTATTATCAAGTTCTGTCTGTTTTCCATTGGTCTGCTGGTGGGTCTGCAAATAACGGAGAAGTGCAAGAAGGGTGTGCGGATCGCCGCTTCGGCGGTGTTTACCCTCACATATATTCCCCTGATGGTCAAGTATTTGGGGATTCTCACAGGAAAAGGCGAAAAAGCCTGACCACATAATTTATAAGACCCGGAGGGGAACGGTCTGACCGCTGTTCCCCTCCGGGCTTTTCTATTCTGAAATAAGGAGGTTTTCATGGCAAGCAAACTACAATTTATATCCGAGCTGGCAAGCCACACCGCCCAAACCGTCACGCGGGATGTGGATGGCTGGAAGCGGTATTTAACTACCGCCAGCCGCCTTTATAAATACCGTTTTGATGAACAGCTTTTGATCTACGCCCAGCGCCCGGATGCCACCGCCTGCGCCAGCATGGAGCTGTGGAACGACACCATGCGGCGGTGGGTGAAACCCCGTTCCAAGGGGATCGCCCTCATTCGGACCGGTGCGGGTGGACGGCCTCATCTGGAATATGTCTTTGACGTAGCTGACACCCGCCCCGTCCGTGGGGCGCGTGAGCCGTATCTGTGGGAGATGACGGCGGAGAAATCCGGCGCTGTTGCGGCGGCATTGGAGCGGCAGTACGGCCCCAGCGAGGAAAAGGACATCGGCTGGCAGATCATGGAACAGGTCAGCCGCGCCGTAGGCGGGGCCTACCGGGACTATCTGGAGGACCTGCGCTATGACACGCGGGACAGCTTCTTGGAGGAATTGGACGATCTCAATCTGGAAGTGCGCTATAAAAACCTTCTGACCGCCAGCGTCCAGTTTACCATCCTGACCCGCTGCGGCCTGGACCCCAGCGAGTATTTGGAGGACGAGGACCTTGCGGGCATTACCGAGTTCTCCACCCCCGCTGTCCTGCACCACCTGGGCCGCGCCGCCAGCAAGGTTTCCATGGACCTTCTCAACGAAATTGGCCGCGCCGTCAAAACCTATGACCGGGAACAGGCGAAAAATAAAGAAAAAAATATTGAAAAACCTCTTGCAAAATCGCCCGTGATGGACTATACTAAGGTCAAGGAAGAATTTAGCACTGTAAAGCGTGAAAGTGAAGAAAGGAGCGTCAATCATGACGAAGGAGCTGACCTACAAGCAGGCGGGCGATTACCTGATTCCCGACCTGACACTGGACGGAGCGGAGGAACTGGAGGAAATGCCCCTGGGCAAGTACGGGATGCTGCGGGAGACATTTCTGGAGGAACACCACCCAGGGACGCACACCTCCATGCTGCTGACGGGGCGGCTGTACCCGCACCTGCGGGAGATCGACCGGCAGGCGAGGGAGCAGGTGGACCGGATGGTGGCCGACTTGAAGAAGCAGAACGGCGTGGACGAGGCGATGAAGGCCCGCGATCAGATGGGCTGGGTCCAGGCGGTGAACAGCTTCACGGCTCAGGCGGAGGAAATGGTCTTGGCGGAGATCGTCTACAAGTAAATCCAGAGGGTGAACCGGCGGCGGGCGAACAGCCCGCCGTTTCTGCGTCTGCAAAGCCGGCATTTACACAGTTTTCCCTGTTCCCTACCGTGGAACAGCAGATTGAAACCATTGCCCATGTGCAGAAAACCGAGCAGGAACTCTGCCCCGCCGCTGCCGCCGGAAAAGTGACGGATGCCGTCATCGGGCGCGCCCTCACCAGCGGCAGCAATGAGCGAAACAGTATTTTGCGTATCGTGGCCTTTTTCCAGAAAGACCCGCCGGAACAGCTTGCCGCCGATTTTCTGCAAAAGGAATACCGCACCGGCGGCAAAGGGCTTAACATTGCGGGGCATGAGTATTCTTTGTGGTTCAGTCAAAGGGGCATCCACATCGCGCCGGGGCGTTCTGCCGGGGGAGGTTCCCTTGTCACATGGAAGCAGGCGGCGGCACAGATTAGCCAGCTTCTGAAAAACGGCCAGTTTGCCAGCCAGGACAACATCGACGCGGCGCGGGACAACGAGTTTCGGGAACTGTCCGAAAAGCTGTGGTATCTGCGCCAGAATTTCAGCGACGAAGCAAGGGAAAAGGGCTTACTGCCCACCATTGACGCGCTCTACGGCGGTTTCCCGGACAGCACGGAAAAGATTGCCGCACTCTTAAAAGACCCGTCAGAACGCGCCAAAATCGCGCAGGAGGTAAAGCAGCTTGCAAGCGCCCATCAGCGGAACCCGGAACTGTTACGATTCCGCCAGCAGATACCGCCCCATGATTTATATACCCGCCTGACCGATATGGATAAGCCGGTGACGGCATTTCAGGCGGCAGCGGGTTTTTCCCCTGCCCGTGGCGCATTTGTCACCGAGGATGAAATCACCCGCCAGCTCACCGGCGGCTCCGGGGTTTCCGAGGGCAAGTTCCGCATTTACTCCTACTTTATGCAGGGCCATGACGCCGCCGAGTGCATTGCCTTTCTGAAAAATGAATACGGCATCGGCGGGCATGGCTACATTGGATTTGACGAATGGCACGACGGCAAAGGAATCAAGCTGTCCCGCGCTGACGATTTTTCCGAGGGCAATTATGATACGGTCATGCTGAACTGGAAACAGATACACAAGCGGATTGCAGGACTAATCAAAGAAGATCGGTATCTGAACCGCAGGGAAAAGGCATATCTGCCGGAATATGAAAAAATGCGGCTTGCCAGGAGCCTGTATGTGTTCCAATACTACGACCCCAACGATGCCAGCAAAACAATCCCCCGCGACTGGGATGTTGACGCGGCAAAAAAGGTATTCCGCCCGCTGTTAGACGACCCGGAACAATGCGCGGCGCACTATGAAAAAATGGTGAAAGCCCTGGCAATGGTATCCCCGGACGACCGCGCCTACAAGCTGATGGAACCGTCACTCCGGGATATGGGCGCGTATCTGCGGGGCGAATATTCCTTATTCACCCCTCTGCCCGAAGCTGTCTTGCAGGAGGAACGCCAGAAAAAGCAGGAGCAAAAACAGAAAGAAAAGGAAAGCGCCGGTAAGCATACGGAAGAACCCGCCGGCAGTCTTGCAGCGGCGGCAAAAGCCCTCTCCCGCAAGAAAAAGCCCGCCCCGCAAGAGGACAAAGAGGGCCAGCAGCTTACCCTGGATATGTTCGGGCTTTTGTCTGACCCCGCCACACCATCCACGCCGGAAATGGAACAGCCGCAGGCAGAGCCAGCCGCACCGGAAACAGCCGCAGCCGCCGGGCCGGATATACCCGAAGCTGCCGTGAACACGGAACCGGAAAACCCTGCCGCCCGGTATGACCTGGGCTATGGACACCTGGGCAACGGCCTGACGGTTTGGAACCGTTTGGAAGAAGTACACGGCGATTATAAGACGGTTGCCCATATCGCCCCCGACCGCACCGTAACCTTTTATGACGCAGGCTTGCCGGAGGAAATCCGGGAAGAAATCCAGAAGATTGCCGCCACCAGCGAAATGACCGTTTCCGCGACCCAGGACACGCCGGTATTTTCCACCCCGCCCCAGGAGCCGGAACGGGTGCAGGATAAGGAGCAGGCCGGGAACCCGGAGCCAGAGCCGGAAAAGGCGCAGGACGCGCCCGTTTTGGACAATTCGGAGCCGGAAACCGCAGGCGGCAATATCGTACCATTCCCTGCGCCGGAGGACGGAACGGAACCCACCGGCGCGGGTGCAGAGCAGACACAGAAAACCCCTGAAACAGCCACCGCAGACGAGCCGAACCTTACGCCCAATGTAGAGGAATACCTGAACCTCAAAGCGGCCCATCCTGACAAGCTGGTAGGCGTTCAGGTGGGGGAAACCATCCTCTTTTACGGCACGGACGCGGAAGAAGCCGCGCCTGCGCTGGGAAGAAAAACCGTTACCCGCGAAATCCCCGATTTGGGGACAGTTTCCGTCACCGGCGCGGCTGGCTGGCAGTCTGTCCTGAAAAAGCTGCTGGAACACGGAAAAAGCGTGGTGCTGGCACGGCCTGACGCAGAACGCGGCACGGACGCTCCCTATGAAATCATCAAGGAGCGCAGCGCGGCGGAATATATCCCCATTGGCATGGAACTGACCATTGACGGGCGGCGCATGAAGATTGACAGCGTGGACTACAATGCCGGAACCGTCAGCCTGCAAGATATGGAACTGCGGGGATGGTTCCCTATTTTCCGCAGCGAGAGCATCCCCTTTGTGCGGCAGTTTGTGGAGGAACGGGAACAGCAGACCTTTGACCTTACCCCGGATGTTCCCCCTGCACCAGCAGAACCCAAGCCTGTGCCGGAACCGATGGAGATTGACGGCGGGCAGATTACCGAAACCCCGGCGCAGAAGCAGGCCCGCCGCCGCGCCCAGGAGGAAGTGGGCGGCAGGGTATTCCCCAGCGAGATTATTTTACAGCCCCTGCGGTATGAACCAGAACGCCACAACTTCCAGATTACGGATGAAAATTTAGGCGTGGGCGGTGAAAAAACCAAGTACCAGTACAACGTGGAAGCCATCCGCACCCTGAAACAGATTGAAGCCGAAAACCGGCTTGCCACCCCGGAGGAACAGACTATTTTGTCCCGCTATGTGGGCTGGGGCGGCATTTCCCACGCCTTTGAGCCTAATGACCCCAAGTGGGCAAAGGAATACGCCGAACTGAAAGAACTGCTCACCCCTGCGGAGTACCAGTCTGCACAAAGCACGGTTCTCAATGCCCACTATACCAGCCCCACCGTTATCCAGGCAATCTACAACGCGGTGGAACAGATGGACTTTACGCCTGGGACAGTTTTGGAGCCGTCTATGGGTATCGGAAACTTTTTCGGGATGCTGCCGGAAAAACTGGCGGCGGCAAAACTCTATGGCGTGGAGCTGGACGACCTGACCGGGCGCATCGCAAAACAGCTATACCAAAAGGCGGATATTACAGTAGACGGCTTTGAGCGCACCGACCACCCGGACGATTTCTTTGACCTGGCGGTGGGCAACGTCCCCTTTGGCAGCTATCAGGTACATGACAAGCGGTACGACCGCCAGAACCTGATGATACACGACTATTTCATCACCAAAACGCTGGACAAGGTGCGTCCCGGCGGCATTGTGGCCTTTATCACCACCAAAGGCACGATGGACAAGAAAAACAGCAAAGTGCGGGAAGCGCTGGCGCAAAAAGCCGATTTATTAGGCGCAATCCGACTGCCCAGCAATGCGTTCAAAGCCAACGCCGGAACCGAAGTCACCACGGACATCCTCTTTTTCCAAAAGCGCGACCGCATCCCGGAAAAACTCCCGGAATGGGTGGAGGCCGGGCAGACGGAGGACGGCATCCCCCTGAACCGCTACTATTTGGAACACCCGGAAATGGTGCTGGGGACAATGACAATGGGGCGCAGTATGTACGGCAATGAAACCGAAACCTCCTGCCAGCCCATCCCCGGCGCAGACCTTTCCAAGCAGCTTGCAGACGCTATCCGGCATATCGCACCGCCTGACCGGGAACTGCTGGAAGTGGATGCCGGGCAGAACGGGGAAGAACTGGAAAGCATCCCCGCCGACCCATCTGTACGCAATTTCAGTTACACCCTATCCAATGATAAGCTGTACTTCCGGGAAAACTCCCGCATGACCCAGGCCGTCCTTGGCAAAACCCCCACGGAGCGCGTCAAGGGCATGATCGGCATCCGGGACAGCGCCCGCCGCCTGATCGACTTGCAGCTTGCCGGCGCGGACGATACCGAAATCCAGTCCGAGCAGGCAAAATTAAACCGGCTCTATGATGCGTTCAGCGCAAAATACGGGCTTCTTAACAGCACCGGCAACAAGCTGGCCTTTGAACAGGATTCCTCCTACCCGCTGCTCTGCTCCCTGGAAATCATCAACGAGGAGGGGAAACTGGAACGCAAGGCGGATATGTTCACCAGGCGCACCATCCAGACCCACCGCGCCGTTACCAGCGTGGACACGGCTGTGGAGGCGCTGGCGGTATCTATCGGTGAAAAAGCCTGCGTGGACTTGGGCTATATGGCGTCCCTGATGGGCGGCTCTGAAAAAATCCCGCAGATTGTGGAGGACTTAAAAGGCATTATCTTCAAAGACCCCACCACCGGCCCCTTTGATATAGAGGACGGCGGCACACACTGGCACCAGGGCTGGCAGACGGCGGACGAATACCTTTCCGGCAACGTCCGGGCCAAGTTAGCGATTGCCCGCGCCGCCGCCAAGGAAAACCCGCAGTTTGCCGTCAACGCCGAAAAGCTGGAACAGGTGCAGCCCAAAGACCTGACCGCTTCTGAAATCAGCGTCCGGATCGGCGCGTCCTGGATAGACCCCAGGTATTACCAGCAGTTTATGTTTGAACTGCTCCACACGCCTGCATACTTGCAGGAGCGGAAAATCAAGCTGCAATATGCCCCCGTCACCGGCGAATGGAACGTGCAGGGCAAAAGCGCGGACAACCGGGATAACGTGCGCGTCTACGCCACCTACGGCACGAAGCGCATCAACGCTTATGAAATCTTTGAACAGACCTTAAACCAGCGGGATGTGCGGATCTTCGATACAAAGATGGAGGACGGAAAGGAGGTGCGCGTCCTCAACGAAAAGCAGACCGCCATCGCCCAGCAGAAGCAGGAAGCCATGTGCGAAGCGTTCAAGGACTGGATTTTCAAAGACCCGGAGCGCCGGGAAACCCTTTGCAGGCGTTACAACGAGAAATTCAACTGCATCCGTCCCCGCGAATATGACGGTTCCCATATCCGTTTTGCGGGCATGAACCCGGAAATTGCCCTGCGTACCCATCAGGAAAACGCCGTGGCGCGGATGCTCTACGGAAAAAATTCACTGCTCGCCCACTGTGTCGGCGCGGGCAAGACCTTTGAAATGATTGCCGCCGCAATGGAGGGCAAGCGGCTGGGCCTGAACCAGAAATCCTTATTCGTCGTCCCCAACCACTTAACGGAACAATGGGGCGGCGATTTTTTGCGCCTTTACCCCGGCGCAAAGGTGCTGGTTGCCACGAAACGGGACTTTGAGCCTGCCCGCCGCAAGAAATTCTGCGCCCGTATCGCCACCGGCGACTATGACGCGGTGATTATCGGACACTCACAGTTTGAGAAAATCCCCCTCTCCCCGGAACGGCAGAAAGCCGTCATTGAGGGGCAGATCAGCGAAATCGTCACCGCCATTGCCGAAGCAAAAGCCGAGGACGGCGAGCGCTACACCATCAAGCAGATGGAGAAAACCAAGAAAAACCTGGAAGCCAAGCTGCAAAAGCTGGCGGACGGCAAGAAGAAAGACAGCGTTGTGACCTTTGAGGAATTGGGCGTTGACCGTCTGTTTGTGGACGAAGCGCACGGGTTTAAGAACCTCTTTTTACACACAAAAATGCGGAACGTGGCGGGGATTGCACAGACAGACGCGCAGAAATCCAGCGATATGTTTGCAAAATGCCGCTACATGAACGAAATCACCGGCGGGCGCGGCATCGTGTTCGCCACCGGAACCCCGGTCAGCAATTCAATGGTAGAATTGTATACCATGATGCGCTACCTCCAGTTTGATACCCTGGAGCAGAACGGACACCGCCACTTTGACGCATGGGCGGCGGACTTTGGCGAAAAGGTCACGGCGATGGAATTAAAGCCGGAGGGCAGCGGCTTCCGCTCCAAGACCCGGTTTGCGAAGTTTTACAACCTGCCGGAACTGATTTCTATCTGGAAAGAAGCCGCCGACATCCAGACCGCCGATATGCTCAACCTCCCCGTGCCAAAAGCAGAATATATCACCGTCACCACCGAACCCAGCGGATTCCAGAAAGATATGGTGGAGGAACTTGGCGAGCGTGCGGAAAAGGTGCGCGGAGGCCAGGTTGACCCCCATATCGACAATATGTTACGCATCACTTCGGACGGGCGCAAGCTGGCGCTGGATCAGCGGCTGCAAAACCCGCTCTTGCCGGACGACCCGGACAGCAAGGTCAATACCTGCGTAAAAAACATTGTGCAGGAATGGCAGGCAAGCACAGAGATTTTGGGGACGCAGTTAGTGTTTTGCGACCTCAGCACACCCAAAGGCGACGGCTCATTCAACGTCTATGACGACATCAAGGAAAAGCTGATTGCCAAGGGCATCCCCCAAGCGGAGATAGCTTTCATCCATGACGCCAACACGGAAACCCAAAAGGCGGAACTGTTCGCCAAGGTGCGGCGGGGGCAGGTGCGTGTTTTAATCGGCTCCACGGCAAAAATGGGCGCAGGCACGAATGTGCAGAACCGCATTGTCGCGTCCCACGATCTCGATTGCCCCTGGCGTCCTGCCGATTTGGAGCAGCGCGCCGGCCGTTCTCTGCGCCAGGGAAACATGAATGCGTCAGTGAAAATGTTCAAGTATGTCACCAAAGGGACATTCGACGCTTACAACTGGGGGCTGGTGGAAAACAAGCAGAAATTCATCGGCCAGATTATGACCTCCAAAAGCCCCGCCCGCTCCGCCGAGGATGTGGACGCCACCGCCCTTTCCTACGCCGAGGTCAAAGCCCTTGCCACCGGCGACGACCGCATCCGCGAAAAAATGGATTTGGATGTGCAGGTTTCCAAGCTGAAAATGCTCAAAGCCAACCACACCTCCCAGCAGTACGAAATGCAGGACAAGGCGCTGAAATACTACCCGCAGAAAATCGCGGAAACAAAGCTGCTAATCGAAGCGCTGACGGCAGATTTGCCAACGGTGCAGGCCCACCCGGTCAAGGACGATGCCTTTTCCATGACCGTCATGGGGCAGACCTACACAGAGCGCAAGGCAGCGGGCGAAGCGGTGATTAAAGCGTGTATGCTGATGGACGACCCGGAAAAAATCGTGGATTTAGGCGAGTTTCGCGGCTTCCCCATGCAGCTCAGGTGTGACGGCAGCAAATTCCGCGTCACCATGAAGCAGAACCTGACCTACTCCGCCGAACTGTCCGACGATGCGGTGGGCAATGTCACCCGCATTAACAACGCGCTGGAAAGTCTGGCGGAACGGCTGGACGCGCAAAAGGCGCGGCTTACCACACTGGAAAGCGAACTGGAAAACGCCAAAGAAGAAGCCGACCGGCCATTCCCAAAAGAAGAAGAACTGCGGGAAAAATCCGCCCGCTTAAACCAGCTTAACCGGGAGCTGTCCAGGCCGGACAAAAAGGAGGATGAGCAGGAGCAGGAGGTTGAAGAAAGCCCTGATTTGGAGGACGCCGGAGAACCCGCGCCGGTTGTGCCGATGCCCGCTGCGGCGGCTGGCCATAAACCCTCTATCCGTCAGGCACTCCGTAACTATGAACCGCCCGCGCCGGTACAGTCCGGCATGGAGCGCACCCCGCGAAAGGAGGCGGTGCTGTGAGGGCAAAGGAGGGGCGCACGGTGGGACTGTTCACCAAGGTTTCCCCGGAAGAAAAGGCGGCGATTGACCGCAAAATGGAACTACTGGGGACTTCCAACCTGCGGGCATACCTGCGGAAAATGGCGGTGGACGGCTACATTGTGCAGCTTGATATGGGCGCGGTGCTGGAACTGGTAAAGCTGCTGCGCTCCGTTTCCAGCAACGTCAACCAGATTTCCCGCCGCTGCAACAGCACCCACAACCTGTATGAGCAGGATGTGGAGGACTTGCGGCAGGGCTACGCTGAAATCTGGCAGGGCGTGAACGACCTGCTGAAGAAATTTGAAGCACTGTAAACAACTGCGGCGGGAGCGATTTTTCTTTTGCTCCCGCCGCTTATTTTTATATCTGGAGGTGATACCTTGGCAGGCGTAACCAAAGAACAGATTGCAAAAGCAAAGGAATGGGACTTGCTCTCTTATTTGCAGGCTTATGAGCCGCAGGAACTGAAAAAAAGCGGCCCCCGCGAATACTGCACCAGAACCCATGACAGCTTAAAAATCTCCAACGGGAAATGGTGCTGGAACAGCCGGGGCATCGGCGGTCGCACGGCGCTTGATTATCTGATTAAGGTGCGCGGCATGGACTTTGTGGGTGCGGTGGAAACCCTGTGCGGGTACTCTGCGCCGCCGCCCGTAAAGCAGACGTTCACAAAACCCATGAAGCCGCAAAAGCCGTTTAAGCTGCCCGAAGCCAGCCGGTGCGCGTCCGCCGTGGTGGGCTATTTGCAGGATCGCGGCATTGACCCGGAACTGCTGGGCGTGTGCATGGAAGCCGGGATTTTATACGAAAGCCGCCGGTATCAGAACTGCGTCTTTGTGGGGCGCGATATGCAGGGGAACGCCCGCGCTGCCAGCCTGCGGGGGCCGCGGGACGGCTTCCGTATGG
>OFFQ01001048.1_pt1 | contig 17552 bp, 19 predicted proteins | sample 1521411 | NCBI WGS metagenome assembly OFFQ01 (sample SAMEA3504110, study PRJEB24116) | mouse gut metagenome | biome: mouse gut; feature: mouse-associated habitat; material: faeces | place: Denmark | collected 2011 | reverse complement strand
GGATTTCAAAAGCCGGAGGCGGGCCACATCAATGTCCAGGTCCATCTTCTCTTTTATCAGCGGATTGCCAGCGCACAGGGCCTTGATCTCCGCATAGGACAGAGCGGTTTCATCCACGTCCTCGCAGGAGCGCACAGGGGATTTTGAGGTCATAATTTGGGAGATAAAATGCTGTTTTTTCTCCACAGTCTGCCACAGGTAGCTGTCAAAAGTCCCCTCTGTGACGTAGCGGTAGACATGTACCTTGGGATTTAGGTTGCCCTGCCGGACAATGCGGCCCTTGCGCTGCTCCAGGTCGGACGGACAGACTTTGCGGACAATTCACCATGCGACATAGCTAAACCTCTTGAAGTCTTGGCCTGTTGATAGTAAAATAAGTGATACTATGAAACCAAAACACATTTACGGAGGGCAGAAACATGGGACTATTTAGCAATCTTTTCAAAAGTTCATTTGAAAAATGGCTTGAAAGTGCTTCTGATAAGGAACTTGAAGATGGTTACGAAGAAAGACGGATAGAATGGATGAGGACAGGTCAGGGGGGAACTGGCGAAAAGACACCAGAAATGAAAATGATTGAACGTGAATTGAGCAGGCGTTCGGCAATTAAATGGGAGAATGACCCCCGACGCAGTAAAGACCCTTATTTCCGTTGGACTGATGCAAACAGGTGGGATAAAGACTGAATATTCTTAGTCTTATGCGGTCTTGCGTTCAGTAGCACGTCTGCGCCGTGTGCTTTCTGTACTCTTCCGAATTTGTACCTTCTTGGCGCAGGGCCTACAATACTTTGCCGCTGCTGAACCGGGTGTGAACTCCGCCCCGCAGCATTGGCACCGCCTGGGGGAGAGGGGGCCGCATAGCGTTTTGTGACCTTGATATGTAACTCGTTGGAGAGAACTCCAACGAATTTGTAGTAGATTTTGATGGTCTGCTCCACCGTGCCGTCCTCTTTCTGAACACGTTCCCCGACAGTGATTTTCTCAATCAGGGCGTTGACCATAGCGGCGGACAGCTCGGCGGCATCGGCGTACCCGGCAATCAGGGAGAAGAAGTCCGTTACCCCATTGTCGGAGGTTTCCTTTTCAGCCAGTGAAGCGTTGATTTCCTCAATCCGGGCCGAAAGCTGGGCCTGTTCCGCTTCATATTTCCGGGAAACCATGTCATAATTGCGCTGGGTGATACGCTCCATGACCTTATCTTCGTACAGGGCTGAAAAGAGCTTATCCAGCTCGCCCAGCCGCTTGTCCAGCTTGCGCTTTTCCCGTTCCAGGGCCTTTTGCTCGGTGGCCCCGATGGAGGACAGCCGCTCCTGAAGCTGGCGCATCCGCTTTTCGTCGCCCTCCACCGCCAGCTTTGCGTAATGGCGAATATCGGCCAGCACAGCGTCAAACAAATCCCTGGCTTCGATGGTGTGGGCTGAACAGCCCCCGGTGCCGTTGGTGCCGTAGTTGTTGCACACATACTGCACACAGTCGATGGGATCGGGCCGCTTGCGGCGGTTGGCGCTCATGGCCCGCATAGCGTAGCCACAGTCGGCACATTTCAATATCCCGGAAAAGATGTTGTCAAATCCGCTCCCGCCCTTGTCCCGCCGTCTGCTGGTCATCATCCGCTGGACGGTATCAAACTGCGCCTGGGTGACAATGCCCTCATGGGTGTTGGGTATCACCTCCCATTCCTCCGGGAGCCTGGAAGGGCGTTTCTTGCTTTTCATGCTCACCGCCACCCGCTTATACCCTACAAGATTTCCAGCGTACACAGGGCTGCGTAGAATGGCCCTGACGCTGTTGTTGCTCCACTGGTATCGGTTATCCTCCTTGCCCTCAAAGTGCCGCTCATAGCCGCTCTCACCCCGCTCTGCGGCGGCGTAGGCGGCGGGGCGGAGGATATGGCTGGCGTTGAGGTGGTTGCGTATCTTGGCGATCCCAGCCCCGTCCAGCGCCATTTGAAAAATCAGCTTCACCACGGGGGCCGCCTTTTCGTCGATGATAAGATGGTTGTGGTCGGCGGGGTCTTTCAGGTAGCCGTAGGGGGGAGAGGTGGACACATACAAGCCGCTGTTGAACCTGGCACGGAGGGCCGATTTCACCTTCATGGACACGTCGGCGGCGTACATTTCGTTCAGGATATTGCGAAACGGGGTGATGTCCATGGCGCTCTTGTTCAGCGTGTCCACCCCGTCATTGACGGAGATATAGCGCACCCCATGCTCCGGGAAGAACACTTCCAGATACAGCCCACAGTCCAGATAGTTCCGGCCCAGCCGGGACAGGTCTTTGGTGATGACGCAGTTGATACGCTTGGCTTCAATGTCCTGGATCATGCTCTGGAAACCGGGCCTTTGGAAATTCGTTCCAGAATACCCGTCATCCACATAGGTCTGGACAAGGTGCCAGCCCCGCTGACGCACATAGTCGGTGAGGATGGCCTTTTGCGTCCCAATGCTGGCGCTCTCGTCCCGGTCGCCGTCCTCTTTCAAGTCCTCTTTTGACAATCTGCAATAAATCGCCACATCATAAATAGTGCTGTCTTTTTTCGTTCCCATCGTGATACCTCCTTGTGTTGAACAGACTTTACGGACAGTTTATCCGCTCTCGCCCTCCTTGTCCAAGGTGCGGCGGCGTTCAAGCTGCCGCCGCAAATCCTCGTAAATAACGGGGAAAAGAACATCTTCCATGCTCTTTTCCCCGGTGAATACCCGCTGAACAATAAGACGGGGCTTCTGCCGCTTGGGGGCGGTCTGCTTCGCCATGCCCCTCACCTCCCGTCCCGGCTGGAACGCTGGCGCTCCAGGTGGCGGGCGTAAAAGGCCAGGGCCTTCAAAATGAAGTCCTCCTTCTGCTGGGGGGTACGCAGCTTGCCCAGGTACTTCCCGACCTTATCACTGGACAGCTTGATGTACTCCTTTTGATTGCCCTTGACCTCCGACATGATGTGGAAGATACCGTCCATATCAAGCTGGCCCGCTTCGCTCAATTTCCGCATACGGATGGCCTGGGACAAGGAGGGGGTACAGTCCTCGCTCTCGATGGTTTCCAGCAAATCCCGCTGTTCCTGCTGGTTCAGATAGGACAACTCCACGGCGGGGGTAAAGGCAATCCTGCCCTCGTCCACCAGGGACAGGAGGGACTTTTCCAGATTGGTCAGGCGGATATACCGCTGCACCTGTGTCTCGCTCTCGCCGGCATTCTCCGCCACAGCGCCCCGTGACGACTTCTGTCCAGGTTGGACAGACCTTTTCCCCTGATGCCGCAGGGCTTCCACTTTCATCTTGTAGGCAAACGCCTTTTCGGAGGGTAACAGCCCCTCACGCTGGATATTGGAATCCACCATGAAGATTACGGCGCTGTCACGCTCCATATCACGGACAAGGGCGGGGATTTCCTCGATCCCCGCCCTCCTGCAAGCGTGTAATCTGCGGTGGCCGCTGATGACCTCGTAGCCGTCCTCCTTGACCGGGCGCACCACGATGGGCGTCATCACACCAAACTCCCGGATACTCTGGACAAGCTGCTCCATTCCCTCGTCGTCCCTGACTTGAAAGGGATTGTCCTGAAAGGCCATACACTCCGATACCTTGATTTCCTGAATATTCATCTATCATTCCCTCTTTCCTGAATTTTTCGGGCTTCCCGCTCACTTTTTGTCAACTGCGCCAGCAGTTCCGGGGGAATCCGGGAGATGATTTCCGCCAGCCGTTTCTGTTCCCGGTTCAGTTGATACAACTTGTAGTTGGCTTCCTCCAACTCCTGTTTGTAATCCTGGTTGGCCCGCCATGCCGTGGCCCTGCCCTCCGTCACATAGGCCAGCTCCCGTTCCAGGTCTGCGATCTGCTTGTCCGTGCTGGCGACCTGGGCCTTTAGCTGGGTCATTTCCGGGGCGTACCTGCCGAGGAGGGCGATGGCTTCCTCCTTTTTCCTGCCGCTGTTCAGAACGCCGATACTGTTGATGGCCTGACAAATCTCGTCATAGTGCTTGTAGAGTTCGGCGGTCAGCTTGAACATATAGGGCGGGACGTGCTTGCGGTGGGTCAGCTTTTTGGGCAAGCCACGGGACAGGTCTGGATACCGCTGGCGCATATGCTCATAGAACCTGTCCTGCCACTTCACAAGGCCCTGGGGCCCGCCGATAATGTCCTTGGAGGATAAGCGGCCCTTAGCGGTGATGGGGACAAAGCAAAGGTGCATATGGGGAGTAGCCTCGTCCATATGCACCACAGCGGAGATGATATTCTCTTTTCCAAAATTGTCCTCAAAGAATTGGTAGGCGTGGCTGAAATACTCCCGCTGTTCCTCCTGGCTCTTTGCTTTCAGCCAGTCAGGAGTGCCGCCCACAAAGCAGTCCTGAAGCACCACGCTGTCCTTGCGCCGTTTTGCCCCGGCCTGCTCGATACGGGCCAGCACAGCGCCCCGGTAGGGGCCTGGGGGCTGGATGATGTGATAATTCAGACCGGTGCGCTCCCGGTCGATGTCGGGATTGCTCTTGTATTCCTCTTTCAGCCGTTCGTGGTGCTTGTTGATACGCCCCACCGAGGGCAGCTTTCGTTTCTCTATCCGCATGATTGCGTAATTCGCCATAGCGACCTCCTTTGAGGAAGGATGTAAGAAGTCACATTGTCCCGTAGAAGTGGGCGGTATCTCCCATCCCTCCGTCTGTGTTTGGAACGGACGTGTTCAAGACCGGGCGGGGTCAGGTACACAACATTTGCGCCCGCAAAAAGATACCGCCATGCTTTGTTCGCTCTCCGCTCACAAAGCATAACGGTATCTGGCGGTGGCTGTGCCGCTCGCCCCGGCTCGCACCACAACCGCCGCCGCAGGCGCAAGTGTTGTGTAACCCACTACACCTTGCAAGCAAGGTGGTGGGCCAGAGGGCTTCCCTCTGGACTCCCTTCCAGGCGGCGTCATAGACCGTCCCCATCTGGCATCGACCACAGCCATACAGCCCCGGCCTTGACGGAGCGGACGCCCAAAAGCTGCTTCGCCTTTTTCGCCGTACTCTCCCCAACGCCCGCCGTCCTCAGTTTCTCCATGATTTCCCGCTGGGGCTTCGGCCCGTCCGAGAGAAGCTGACTTATTACCTCCTTGGCCTGCCGCATTTGGGTGTCAGGCCTACCCAGGTTAGCGAACACATTCCCCAGCACTTCATCCGCTGTCCTGGCGGTTTCTTCTACCCAGGAGATAGCGCCCCCACCTACTGAAAAGACGATGGCGCTGCCGGTAGGCCCCACGTTACACTTCACCTGGGCCATGATACGCTCGTCCGGGTGTTCCCGGTCTGTCCGGGCCACCAGCAGGACGCTCCGGGCAGCGCCCACGATGTCCACGGAGCCGACGGCCCGGTTGATGGCCTTTTGCCCGATGGCCTTGTTCATGTGGTGGACGATGAGGACGGCGCACCGCTGTTCCCTGGCGATCTCGATGAGAGGGCGGAACTGCCGCCGCACCTCGTTGGCGGCGTTGATACCTGTTTCCTCCCCGATGTAAGCGGAGAGGGGGTCGAGGACGACAAGCCTTGCGCCCGTCTGCCTGACGGCTTGTATCAGCCGTTCATCGGAAAAGGAGAGATACCGCTCCCTCTCGCTGATGAACAGCAGGCGCTCCGGGTCGCCCCCGGCGCTGATGAACCGGGGGACGATGGTATCATCGGCGTCGTCCTCACTGGATTGGTAGATGATGTTGATGGGGGGCTGGCCTGTGCCGTCCGTGAACGGCATGGGCTGTCCCTGGCTCAGCATGGCGGCGAGGTTGAGGACAAAGGTACTTTTGCCGTCTCCGGCGTCCCCCTGCACCACCGTTATCTTGCCAAAGGGGATGTAGGGGTACCACAGCCATTCGATCTCCCGTACCTTGACCTCGCTGGCCTTTGTGATTTCTGCTTTTTCCATGGGCATTTTACTCCTTATTTTTTGAATTTTGGAACAAAAAAGACCGCTCTACTTGCAAAAGTAAAGCGGTCAAATCAAATGGTATTCAGTTTAGATCATGCGCAGTGTCAGCCGCGAAGCATTGCAAACGGCTCTAATACTCAGATGTTAGCTCCACAGGTGAATGCTTCTTAATCCCATACTTCAACTGTTCCCCGGTTGTTCTTGGCCTTGCGTAACATTTCGTCCGCTTTTTTCATCAGAGCCGCCGGGACATCCGGACCAACGGCACCGCCGATGCTGACCGAGATATGCTGTCCTTCCTCCATACCGTCTATGGAAAGGGCGGAAATATCGCCGCATATCTTTTCGAGCTTCGCCTCAAACGTATCCGGGGAAATGGAGGCGAACATCATCACAAATTCATCCCCATCATATCGCACCAGCGTGTCCAGCGTGCGCTTCTCTCTGCCGATTGCTTCCGCGATTGACAGCAGCACCTTGTCCCCAACAGTGCGCCCATACAGACTGTTGATATCTTTGAAGTGGTCCACATTGATAATTGCCAAAGCGCATATATTTCCCGGAGTCTGGGCCTTTGCGTCATAATAGCGACGGTTATATACATGGGTGATGGGGTCGAGATACACCTTGCTGCGCAGATCAGAGATAGACTTGCTTGGCAGCTTTTTACCGCCTTGGTCCAGTAGGGCATCGTCTGTGATCCGGGTCAGCATTTCCAGCACCAGCGGAGTGCCGTCCACCTTGACATACTGAGAAATCACATGGAACACCTCGTTGTCGAAAAACACGATTTTGGAAAATTCTTTTTGAAACGCAAGACACTTCATAGAGGTGCAGTTGGCACATCTTTGATCCTGTTTCCAAATTTTATAACAGCATTGGCCGCTTTTAGAAATCATGCCGCTGCTGTCGATCTCAACGATGCTGTTGTCAGAGGGATCGACCAGCCGGACATTATACACCATAAATTTGAGAGCGCAGATCAGGTAATAAGTGCCCATGCCGGTCAGCGCGCTGCCAGAAGTAAGAAATTCCTCCATTACATCATCGGGGGAAACCATGCTGGTTTCCCCTTCCAAGGGGATCAGCTTGCCCGCCACCTCCGCATAGTGCTGGGCGTCAGGCGAATCCCAGATGGTCTGCATCACGCACTGATACCGCTGGGGAGGCTCCCCATGTAGGCCGAGCAGAAGCTCTGCTTTTACGAAAGGACGCTCATTAGTTGCCTCCGCCAGTTTGGTTCTCAGGAGTTCTATCATGCGATGGTCATAGCCCTCATAGGAAGTCAGCTCCTTTTTCGGTATGGACGTAGACTTGTCTACTCTATAAAATTCTCTGCCAGCCTTGTTAAGATGAAGTGCGGGCGGAGATACAGTATAGTAAAACGCGGGACATGACCCGTTAAAAAAGAATTTAGCCCGCAGACGCTCACGTCTCACCGTCTGCATAATTTTGTCGGAGAAAGGCAGGCCGTTTTCGTGGGAATGGGTTAGAATATCCGTCACCAAAAGTTCCTTGGAATCCACGTTGTCCCCGCTTATATCTGCCGGAAAGTCGGGGGAATCTTTCCGCCTGTCTAATATGACGGAAAGGCAATCCAGCAACAAGGGATTAAACGCCCCACACTGCCCGTCCCGAATCATCTGTACCGCCTGTTCCGGCGTATACGCTGGCTTGTAGCACCGCTCGCTGGTCAGCGCATCATACACGTCGGCCACGGACACCGCCTGCACTGCGATGGGAATATCGTCCCCTTTCAGCCCATCGGGATAACCCCGGCCGTCATACCGCTCGTGATGCCAGCGGCAGATCTCATAGGTCATTCGGATGATAGGACTCACATTCTCGTTATGGAGCAAAGGTTCCACCATGTTGGCACCCGCCATAGCGTGTCCCTTTATAATCTGAAACTCCTCATCGGTAAGCTTACCTGGCTTATTCAAAATTTCCTCTGGAACAGACATCTTTCCGATATCATGCAAAGCGGATGCATTGACGATTTGAAGCATCACTTTTGCCGAAAAGGAATACTGATCTGACCGCTTTGTGATCTCATTTAGCAATATTTCGGTAATATATCGGATATTTCGGACGTGCGCTCCGCTCTCGCCATTGCGGGTTTCCACGATATGGGAGAGAATGGAAACCATAGCCGTGCTGTTTTCGTTTTCCTCGACAATCTCATTCACCAGGGCGCTGGACAGCGCACGCTGCTTGCCGGAAAGGGCGATTGTGTTATCAATGCGGTGACGGATGATCTGTTCGTCATAGGGCCGCTGAATCAGTTCACTGGCTCCCAGGCTGTAAGCCCGTTCAATGTTTTCAGGCGTATACTCCGAGGAAATCATAATTACAGGAATAAAGCTCAACCAGCCACACTCTTTCAAGGCTTTGAGAAACTCGAAGCCATCCATGTTTGGCATTACAATGTCCAACAGTATCAGAGAAAACTCCTCGGCATGATCCTGTAAAATCCGCATGGCCTGCTTGCCGTCGCACGCTTCTTCCAGGAAATAGTCCTTTGCCAACATACTTGTCATGACCAGACGATTGAATCGAGAATCATCGACAATGAGTATCTTATATTTCTTCTTTGTATCCAAAATAGCATTTCCTTTCAGTGTTTTTAGTGAACCTTTGTACCTTTGCCTTGTAGGATTCCTCCTGGTTGATCTGAATGGGGTTCCGATGTGTCCTCTGCAGTTTGGGAAAATTCCTTCAGAAACGGTTCAAACAACTCATCCTCCGCCCGTTTTCTGGCTTTCACCGCATCCTCGAATTTCCTGTAGCAACCCAGGTAATGGCGTTTCCCCTTGAAGAAGATCACTGCTTTCCACTGGTTGGTATTCGGAACCCACTCCACTCCGGTTACACCACTGGTGTTATTGCTGCGAATAGTTTTGGATCGTATCAGTTCGATACAAGTGCCATCCACAAGTGTCACCTTTGGCTTGCAGCCGCAGCTTGTAGTCTGCCCGCTTCTCAGATGGGCGGTCATCACCACAGTTTCTTTCCCGCAGTCGCACTGGCACCGCCACGCGGTCATGGAGCCGACATTTTCCGCTGGGGCCAGGGCGGTCAATCGGCCAAAACGCTGACCCGTCAGGTCCATTCTCTGGCCGTTGTGGCCTCGGGGGATAGGCGGGCAGACTTCGTCAATATTCCGCAGCTCGCTGGGGAGAAGTTTTCCGGCACGGGCATCCAAAAACGGTTCGAATAATTCAGCCTCCGCCCGTTTTCTGGCTTTCACTGCGTCCTCCAGCTTTTTAAAACTTCCCAAGTAACGGCGTTTGCCCTTGAAGCAGATGGAGGCCCGCCATCGCTGTTTCTTCGCCATCCAGTCGACGCCAGGGGTGCCGCTGGTGTTGTTGCTCCGCACGGTTCGTGTGCGAATCATCTCCACGCAGGTGCCATCCATATAGGTTAACCCCAGGGCAGACCGGGGACCACCAAGACCATTTTGACAGCCGCAGCTTTTGGTGTGACCGTTTCGCAGATGGCAGGTTTTCACCACAACCTCCTGCCCGCAGTCGCATAGGCATCGCCAAGCCGTCCGGCCCCCGATGTTCTCCGCAGGTTCCAGGATAGTTAAATGCCCGTATTTCTGACCTGTCAGGTCTAACTTTTTTCTCGAATGACCCATTCGTACCTCTCCGTTTTTTGCTATAACAGGAAAGCGTACTTTCCCGTCAGGCAGTTTTGAGGAGAGAAATTTTATCTAATTGTATTGAAAATTCATTCTTTCTCTGGTAAGCTATGGTCAGCCTCAAAAAAGGGCGTACTTACAGGAAAGTACACATTCCTGTAAAATACACGCTCTTACAACAACTTGGCCTTTTCGTAAATTTCTGCCCGGTAACGGAAGGTTGACAGTGGCATATCACACTCCTTTGCGGCCGCTGTGCAGGTGATGGCCCCGGATTTCCACCGCTGATAGGCGCTATGGTAGTTCTCCGGGAGCGGCCTGGGTGGTCTGCCAAAGCGGACACCCCTGGCCTTTGCCGCCGCTATGCCCTCCGCCTGCCGCTGGCGGATGTTGGTGCGCTCGTTCTCCGCCACGAAAGACAGCACTTGCAGGACAATATCGCTGAGAAACGTCCCCATCAGATCCTTACCCCGACGGGTGTCCAGGAGCGGCATATCCAGCACCACAATGTCGATCTTTTTCTCCTTGGTGAGAATCCGCCACTGATTCTGGATTTCCTCATAGTTGCGCCCCAGCCGGTCAATGCTCTTGACGTAGAGCAAATCGTCCGGCTTTAACTTTTTGACCAGCTTCTTATACTGAGGCCGATTGAAGTCCTTGCCGGACTGCTTGTCCATGAAGATGTTCTGTTCCGGGATGGACATTTCTCGCATGGCAATGAGTTGCCGGTCCTCGTTCTGTTCTCGGGTGCTGACCCGGATATAACCGTATGTATTTGAAATGGCTTCAAACCTCCTCTTGCATAGTGACGCTCAAAATGGTGTTTCGCTTTCCGCACAGTACCCGCGCGGGTGGCCTCAGCAGGCCGGATGAGTGGCCATGGGTACGGATATACCCCCTGCCATCTGAGGGTCGCGAAAGCACCCGCACGGGCAAGGTGAGAAGTCAACTGTTAGAGTAGCAACCCTCTACCATATCACTCAATATCTGGATGGAACTGTTGATTGCGTCCAGCATTTTCAGAACATCCATCAGATTCTCTCTCGACATTTGAGCAAAGGTGTCCACCTGTTTCAGAAAATCGTTGGTGTGTGCTATAACGCCATCCGCAAAGTAGGCCATACCCATCATGGCAGCAATTTGTTCCTTCGGAAATCTTTCTGCTGTCAAGGATTCTGATTCCTGCGGCTGCCCCTTTGTCAGATATTCGTCTACCGTTTGGATTTCTCCCGATACCAGCAGGGTAGATACCTCCTTCTGCTGGTCCGGGGCCAGCTTGGATATTTTCTTTAAGGTCGTGCTGGACACGGGCTTCTCCGCACCGCGCAAAGTCTCCTTCGCCTCCGGCGTCAGATCGGTTGCGATTTTGATGTGCCGCGCGATGGTGCTGGGGTGGGAGCCGGTCACGCCAGCAGTATCCTCAATGAAGGATTTCCTCCTGGATTGCAAATTGCAATCCACGTTGTTTCCCTTCGCCTTGTTCATCCCAATCGCTTGGGCAGTCCCGGCCTTTGTCTCAGGATAGAGCATTTCATAAATATCTTTGCGCCGCCTATACAAATCTCCAATTTCCAGCGGGGATAGATTTGTCCGCGCAAAGTTCTCGTCAAGCTCGGCCAGCTCCGCCGTCAGCCCGTCCAAATCGGTGATCGTACACTCTACCTCCGTCCAGCCCAGCAGCTTCACGGCCTCCAGCCGGTGCAGTCCCGCGACCAGGGTATAGTCCCCTGTCAACGTGATCGGATTCAGCAGACCGATCTCCGAAATGCTGAACGCAAGTTCTTCAATATTGCTTTCCAAAGCGGCGCGCCGTCCGGGATTGACCTTGATTTCATCAATTCTGACTTTCATACTCCATGCCTCCCGCCCCGCTTCTGCCAGATAATGTCGTAACCGAGTATATCGGCCAGTTCAATCGCCTCGTTGTAACGCAGAGTGCCGCGCTTGAGCTTGTCCGAGAGATTGGGAACGCTGGCGCTCCACCCATGGACCACCGCCAGCGTCCGTACCACCTCGCTCATGGTCGTGCCTTCCTGCACGATATGGGCCTTAATCTCGTTTCGTATGTTCATGTTGATTTCTCCTAAAATTGTCATATCGTTGCCGTTCCTGGCCGAAACCCGTTCCTGCCCCTGGTTCTCAGCGGCGTTTTGTTCCCTTTGGCATACTCATATCGTCGCATACTTCACCGGGGAACATATCCGTTTCGGACGGTCATGCAGTTGTCGAGGTGCATAAGTATCGCTGCATGACCTATCATACTAAAATTTTTCGCCCTTTCCCGTATATCCAAGAGGTCGGAAATCGGCCCCAAAAGAGGCAAATTTCCACGCTTATGGAAATCTGTCCGCAGGCGTCATAATTCGATGGAATATTGCCCATTTCTATGTTATAATTTGTCTGCAAAAGGCGAAGGAGGCATTGAAATGGAGAGTATCATCCTCACGATTTCGGAGCGGTTAGAGGATTTGAGGAAAAAGCATGGCCTGACACTGGAGCAATTAGCGGAGGCCACCAAAATATCCAAGTCTGCGCTGAGCAAGTACGAAAACCAGGACTTCAAAGACATCAGTCCGTTCAATGTCGCAACCCTGGCGAAATTTTACGGTGTGACTACCGACTATCTCCTGGGTGTTAGCAATATGGAAAGGCCAGATGATGCGGAGATACAAGAGTTACGGCTGACAAATGGCGCCTTGGATGTATTAAAAAGCGGTGGCTTCAACGGGGTGCTGCTGTCTGAGGTTATATGCCACAGGGACTTCCGGCAGTTGATGGTGGATATGGAGATTTTCGTTGACCATATCGCCCAAATGCAGATCAACAACTTGAACTATGGCCTGGGAACAGCGCGGGGCATTGTGCAGAAACAGTACCGCCCGGACGAAAACGAATTGTTTTACCGAACCGCTGAATTAGGAGAGATTCCTGCGGATGAGTATGTCAGTTCTGTTCTCCGGGATGATTTGACCGGCATCCTGCGTGATATACGCGAGGCCCACCCGAAGAAAGCAAAAGATGATGCGGACATATCGCCAGTTGCTGTTATGGAGGAATTCCAAAAGAAGGTCCAGGCTGTCATTGAAGGAGAAGGGAGCCCCGAGGAGCGGGCCGCGAAAGCGTGTCTGGCAGCATGGGGCATCGACTATGACAGCTTGACCCCGGAGGAATTTGTGGTGCTGATTGGAGTATTGGAAAAATCCAAGTTTAAGGAGAACAGCATCAGCCGGAGAGGAAAGAACCGACTTGCGCCGCAGAAAAAGCGCAAAAAATAAAAGAGGGCGCATGGCTCAGCCCCATAAGCTGAACCATGCGCCCTCTTTATAACATCAACAGTAAATCAGGTCTGCCCTTATCATCTCTTCCACTTGGGCATGGTTTTATAAAACCATCTCAAAAAAATCATAAGCTTCCAGCTAGTATATCTTGATGAAGTTTCTGATCTGCTTCGATGGATTCCTTGATCATTTCTTCTGTGATGTTATTTTCGTCTTGAAATCTGTGTAGGTAAGTTTCAAGCCATGCATATTTTTGCAACACTTTTATGTTGTCGGCATACTTACTTTGCATCCTTTGTATATTTCCTCGAACGTAACTAATTAACCACGGACGGGAGCTTTGGTGCATACATGACAGGAAATCCAGAAAAATTTGTCCATCAATATCTTGCAACATACGTATACTGCACTGTGGGTGAGAATTTTCATTTACCAGCAATTTTACAATGTCAGGACTAACTAAAACCCTTGGATAAATTGCATAGATGTTTTCCATCCTATATGCTTCGACTAATGCTTTGCCCCAAACAAACGTTTCGTTAAAGCACAAAGAACCGACCGTTATTCCACCACGTATCAGGATTCCTTTGGATAGAGCTAAAAACTGAAACATAGATGTAAAAAAAGACATTGCCCCTATAATACTACATTGCTCAACATAGGAACAGTGCGGTGGAATGGCTTGTACAAATATAATATTATCAGAGAAAGCTTTGATTTTTATATTGGAAAAGTGTAATTGCTCTCCAAATTGTTCGCATAATGCTTTTGAAGTTCCAAAAAGTTCATATACAGAGGAAAAGAAGGAAAATTCGTCATGCATGATTGCATCAGCAGAACCAAGTATATCCAAAAAGGCAATCATATGTTGGCTTGATAGATAGTTATATAAATCTTCTCTTTTGAGTTCAAATTCTTGAGTTTGATTATGTTCTTCCGACATCATTTAAATCACTCCATTCATACCTAAATATCCGCCATTTTTAACTGCCAAAAAGTGTTTTCTACCGTTGGATGGAGGACACTATACCTACAGCTAATTTTTGCAATACGAATTATACCATACTTCAGCACAAAATCCAATGGTTTTACCATATTTAACAAATAATTCGTTTATCTGAAAGTTTTGGGAAAGTTTCTTGTTTCGCAAGGCATACAACACAAAATGCATGGACTAACAGTAAACCCTCCTGCTACAAGAGGGGAACTGCGAGGAACAGGTTGTAAAAACGTATCTGAACTCGTTTAGCATTGACTATGACGGCGTTATACTGGAGAAATTTTTGGCGCTGATCTGGATATTGAAGAAATCCAAGTTTGTCAGAAATAGCATCAGTCGGCACGGAAGGAGACAACCTACATCACGGGAAAGGGGCAAAAAAGTAAAGAGGGTGTATGGTTCAGCTTTTAGACTGAACCATACACCCTCTTTGTAGTGTCAGCAATAAATCAGGTCTACCCTTATTATTTCTTCCACCTGGGCACGAATAGCGTTCATCTTGCCCACCCATGTCATCTGGTCACGGGCCTTCAATTCCTCAGTCACACCAGCGGCAGCGGCCATGCGAGGGATCATGGTGTCAAGATACCTCTGCGCCGCCTTGCCAATTTCCAGCAGATGAGGATACAGTGTCCCGTACAGGAGCATATAACTGTACCTGCCGGGGTGATGCTCTTTCAAGTACCGCTCCCTCATACGGCCATAGATGCCGATCTCCTTGTCAGGCTGGTCATCCATGGCAAGGTCCGGGATATAGTAATCGCCAACTTTTGTGTAGGTTAAAATGTCATTACTCTGATTATTCATAATCAGCACCTCCGTTTTTCACCAATTTTGTCGGAGGCAACAGGGATGCTATGTCCTGCGTGTACTGTCATTCTTTATGGATAAGTTTCATTTATGACGTTCAAAAACGGGGTGAACTCGGTGCTTTGCTGGTTGTTGCTGTCCACTCCGCTGTCAACGGCGATAAAGCGAACGCCCAACTCAGGGAATCGCATTTCTGTATACATTCCCATTTCAAGGTAATTACGGCCAAACCGGGAAAGGTCTTTCACCACAACGCAATTTATCCGCTTGGCTTCTATATCGTCTATCATACGTTGAAAATTCGGACGGTTGAAGTTCGTGCCGCTATAGCCATCGTCTATGTATTCATCGACCACAAACAGGTGATTTTGTTCAGCATAGCGGCGCAACATCATGCGTTGAGTGGCAATAGAATTGCTTTCCCCGGCTCCTTCATCGTCTCGGGACAAACGAAGATACAAAGCGGCGTTATATATGGGCTGTTTCATAATAATTATCCTCCTTCCAGAAACAGCCCCCGCACTTGTGACGCACTTTCTAACAAAGTTATTATATCACAAGTACGGGGGATTTTCAATCTTTTTGTGCCATTTAGCGGGCTTTTTCTTTGATTTTATGTATGATTAAATCTGTTATTAGTTCTTCTATCGGTTTCCCATCGCTGGGAAAATGCTCCGTGATTTTGATTCGATTCTTGCCCATGATGAAATACTGTTCTCCGCTCGCTGTTGTCACTGTTTCTTGTTTCTGCATATAACCTCCATCCGCTGGCGGAGGTTTCGCCCGTTTGGGCTTCTCGTGCTGAATGGGTTTTCTTTGTGGCGTTTTGCCAGCTTTATTTTTTTCTTTTTCAATGGTGTGCCCTGCGGGTCACTCGTGAGATTTATGGGGCCCCTCTCGGAGTGCTTGCTTCTCTTTCACCCGAGAGGGGTCTGTTTTCTGGTTACTCCATTAGCATGTATGTGTACACGGCATCCAGATGAAGATATAAATTGCCAAAACTGGCATCATCCACCACTGTTGCCGTTGCCGCTCGTATCATGTCCTGAAGTACACAAGGGGCTGGGTCCTTCTTTCGGTTCACCAGCTTTATTGCCTGGACCACCATCCCCTGGGCGCAATTCTTCTTGCTACTGTAAGGGACCTTCTTCTTGTTCGCCTCTCTTGCTTTGCTCAGAAACGCCCGTTGAAATGAGGCGGCACTCAGTGGCTTTAGAGCTTCCGCCAGTGCTTGGGGGTATTTTTCCAGATACTCCGGAAGCATTACGCCCTCTCCGTCCACCATACTGCCGTTGCTCAAATACCCCGCCGGGAGTGTTCCAGAGGCGGTGGCTTTCTTCTCGGCAGTCTGCGTTGGGACGGTGCTGGCTGGCTCTTTGGTGTCGGTGCCGGGGGCGGGGGCCTGCCCCTCGACAGGCTCCCCGGTGGTTGTCTTCTGCTTTGTGTCTGACATTTTCTAGTGCTCCTTTTCTTTTTTAATAAATCTCGAGGTTGCCATCACTATCTACAGTGACAGTTACCTCGTTGGTTATATCGCCGTCGTAATTCTCGGGGGAAATTACCATAACATGTGGTGTGCCGGTCACAGCAAGTTCAATCTGCTGATACATCCAAGACGTACCTTCAAAAACGGCTGGGTCGATATGTACGAGGTACACATCATCTTCGCTTCCATCTCCGGGTTGTTTTATGTAGTAAATTTCGTCTTTCATTTTATCTCCTTTTTTATTTTCGGTGGGGGCGGCGTCCCGCCCCCTCGGTTGATTTCCTACTATGTTATCAGTCGGCCGACTGTGCTGTTATCATACCAGGACTATAGAATTGCATCATTCCCATTGTGGCAAAATTCGTTGCCAGTTTAGCAACTAGGGAAATGGTAGCTCTCCCTGCTCTGCTTCCTCTGCCTCTTTCACCCATTCCGGTACGGGGGGAGGTGGGGGAAAAATATAGTCCAGGCCGGGGCCGTGGTCTATCGGCTCTCTGTCCTCTCGATACTCTATTACATGGTGGATTCTCCGCAGAAACGCTTTCCACGTCGCTGGCTCGTTGGTCTGTACGTTCGGATATTGCTCCCGCAAATCTATGTTGCTGATGATATACACCGTCTCGAAGCACGCTTGACGGTTGGCGTATCTCGCCGGTAATGCCAACGGATACCCGTCGAGGTAGTCAAGCATATCCCCGACTAACAGACTGCTTCTGAACTCGTCCAATAGGAGGACCGGCTCCTGGGCGTACCTGTCAAATGGGTGGTTATAGTCCGTCACTCGGTATACGCTTCCATACCCGTGTTGCTCCATCACTCCACGGGTCTTGCCTGTGGCTGTTGGCCCAAATATGTAGACAACTTTCAAATCTCGCCATCTTTCCCGGTATTCTGCTTCCAGTATCTCTTGACGTATCTTGTCCATTTTGTTGATGTGCTGTGCCGTCTCTGGATTTCTCGCCATGATTTCAGCATTACATGCTCCGTCGTAGATTTGTCGATAAATTTCCGATATATCCGTCCGGTAGCCCGCTCCTGGCTCCTCTGGCACTTCTCCCCATTCCTCGAACGTCCCCGGCACGCTTGTATCTGCCTTTTCACCTTCCGCCCACTTCCCATCCTTCCGAATATAGGCCCGGTTTTCTTCCGCTGTTCCATACGCACGCTCTATATGCCCTTCCGGGAACATTCGCTTTAGCGTGCTGAACCGCAACCGACTGCAATATACAAAAATGTGCGTGTGGGGTGTTTGGGTTTCCAACCCGATTTCATCCGCTAAGCAGTAATATTTTATAGATTTGATTTCTTGGATTTTAGCCTTTATGACTTCATGTGTCAGGCCTTTGTCTGTTGGATTGTTCAGCGTTATTTGCCATTTCCTGGATTGTATATCCTGCCCCATTTTGTTTCCCCCTTTCATTTGGGACATTGGGACTTGG
>OFFQ01001033.1_pt1 | contig 17680 bp, 10 predicted proteins | sample 1521411 | NCBI WGS metagenome assembly OFFQ01 (sample SAMEA3504110, study PRJEB24116) | mouse gut metagenome | biome: mouse gut; feature: mouse-associated habitat; material: faeces | place: Denmark | collected 2011 | reverse complement strand
TTTTGAAAATTTTTAAAAAAAAAGTATTGATGTTGTTATGTGGTTCAGATTCCAGAGCGCCATATTGTGATGGAGGTTTATGTGAAAATTATTTAAAATTATCAGGTGACGATGAAAGTGGGATAAGTATCACGCGTTTATATAAAGAAACGAAAAAACAAAAGAAAAAAATAAGAATGCTTGAGAAATATGCAGTATTGCTAGATAATCCAGCATCTTCTCACTTTCATACAAAGCCATATATTAATTTTGGCTATATAGGAATACCAATAGATGAAAAAGAAATTGTCAATATCAAGAGAAAAGAAGATGGACGAGTAGTTTTGTTACATGCACCTTCTGTGTTAAAGAGTAAAGGAACAAAAAGCGTAAGGAGAATAATAAATGAAATTAGCGAAATGGGGTTGCCAGTAGAATATATAGAAGTGTCAGGGGTGCCACATAGAGTTGTTTTGGAAAAAATTGCTCAAAGCGATATTGTGGTTGATCAAGTATATAGTGATACGCCTATGGCAGGTTTAGCAGCAGAGGCAGCGGTTAATGGTGTTCCTGTTATTGTAAGTGGATATTATGCGGATTATTATGAAGAAGTTTGGGGGAGACCTATTCCGCCTTCCTGCTTTTGTGATCCAACAGAGTTAAAGGGAAGGTTAATCCATCTGATTCAAAATAAAGCAGAAAGAGAAAAGTTAGGGCAAGATGCAAAAAAATTTGTAATGAATAATTGGATATCAGAACGGTATGCGCAGAAATATATTGATATTATACAAGACAATTATCCAGATGAATGGATATTTAAGCCGAAGAACAATAGGTATATATGGGGATGGGGAATGTGCAAAGAAGAGGTTATACGAAATATAGTGTCATTGGTGGATAAATATGGGATGAAATCTTTATGCTTGCCGAAGAATAGTCAATTGTATAAGGAATACTATAAGGTGTATTGTAAGTATTGTAATCGAATATAGTAATATGAATGGTTACAGTATAAACAAGAAAAGCGGGCATTGATTGAATGCCCAAGCTGTAAATGGGATTAGGCATTCAAAGCTAAAGATACTTTTATCTGGATTTAAAAAGGCATGTTCCACATGTAAATATTCGGTATTTGGCAGGCTGAACAGGGGAAGTATGTCCTTAGGTGGTTTGTAGTATACTGAAGAAAGTTTAAGGTAGTGAATGTTTTGCGCCTTGAGCGAAATGAAAGGAATGGATATAAATATGAACAAACTGAATTTTCCCAATAGAATAACAGTGGAAGTAACAAATCAATGTAATGTTTCATGTACATTTTGTAATAGGCAGAAGATTTCCATGGAATTAGGCTATATGGCACCAGATCTTTTTTATAAGATTATTGATGAAGCGTCACAGCATTTACCTGTAAAATTAGTTCCTTTTTTTCGTGGAGAGCCGTTGATGCATCCTCAGATTATTGATTTTATCAAATATGCAAAAGAAAAAGGAGTAGGGCCTGTGCAAATGGCTTCGAATGCACTGCTTTTGGACAACGAGATGCAGGATGACCTTATTAGATCAGGAATTGATTATCTCTCTTTCAGTTTGGATACATTAGATGAAAAAATTTATAAGGATTCTCGGCTTACAGGTAATTTAGAAATAAGTGCGCGTAATGTCAGGTCATTAGGGGAAAAATGTAAAAAGCGTAGAGAAAAAGGCTTATCGACTCCAATTTTGCAGGTTTCTACTATTAATTTGGAAGAATACAAAGAAGGACAAGTTCAGTTCATAAATTATTGGAAAGACTTTGTGGACGTAGTAAGAGTTTATGAGCAGCATGATGAAAAAGGAAGATTGGTAGATTACGAGGTAAGAAAAAAGATAGATATTTTTGCGGATAGAAGACCATGTAGAAAAATTTTTACAGATATGATTATATATTGGGACGGTAGATTAGCATTATGCAATTATGATTGGGATGAAAAACGCAACTTAGGTGATATATCTCAGACATCTATACAAGAAGCATGGAATTCAAAAGATTATGAAGAAATTAGGAGAATGCACTTAAATAGTACATTTGATCAGAGCATATGTAAAGATTGCCACCACTGGAAGATTGACTATATGGAAAACGGATATCTTGGAACATCGTATACCTCAAGTGGAATAGAAAAAAGAAAGTAGAAAATATGAAAAGTAATGTCGTATCCTTGAAACGGATTATAAACCAGCTAAATTATATATTGACTGATACACAGAAGAGAGCAGCCATTTTAGTAGTCATTATGATGATTATAAGTTCGGGTTTAGAATTGTTGGGGGTTTCTGCAATTTTTCCTTTTTTACAGATGATGACAGTGCCTGGTACATTAAAGCAAAAATGGTATATAGTGTGGATATATAGAGTTATTCCATCAATAACAGAACAGCAAGTATTGATTGTGATTGGAATAGTTATTATAGTGCTTTATTTATTTAAGAATGGCTTTGTTATTACTTTCGGATATGTACAAAGCTTTTATGCGGCGAAGGTGCAAAGGGAAATGTCAACGTTTTTACTGGATTCTTATATGAAGCGTCCGTACCAGTTTTTTCTCAATACAAATAGTAGTGAAATATATAGGGGAATAAGCTTGGATGTTATTGGAGTATATCAGATATTGCTTGCTTGCTTTCAAATGTGCACAGAATTGATAACAATTTTTTTACTTGGAGTTTTTTTGTTGATGACCGATTTTGTGATGGCATTTGGAGCCATTTTATTAGCGGGCCTGTGTTTTTGTGCAATTATTATGGGATTTAAGGGCAAGATGAAAATAGCGGGGCAACGCAATATTGAAGCAGAAGGATTATCCAATAAATACGGATATCAGGCAATAAATGGGATTAAAGAAATTACTGTACTTGGCCGGAGAGAGAATTTTGTGAAGCAATATAATGAAGCAGCCGTGTTGCGTCAAAGTGCTACAGCTATGCAAAATTTTATTTCCCTATGTCCAGATCGTATTATTGAGGGGATATGCATTGGCGGATTTATCGGAATTATTTGTATAAGAATTGGATATGGAGCGGATTTGACTCAGTTTATTCCGGTTCTTGGTGCGTTTGCCATGGCAGCTTTTAAGATATTACCCTCTATTTCCAAGGTATCATATCGAATTAATACAATAGTGTATTATCAAGGAAATTTAAAAAATGCGTATGATAATTTAAAAGAATCCAGAAGATATGAAGAAGAAACTAGAAAGTACAATAAAGAGTATTTGAAAAATGGGGATGGTGTTAAATCTGAATTTCGAAATGCTTTGGAAATTAAAAATATTAGTTGGAAATATCAGAACGCTCAGAAAAATGTACTAAATCGCGTTTCGCTAAAGATTAACAAAGGAGAGTCTGTTGCATTAATAGGTGCTTCTGGAGCCGGTAAAAGCACGTTAGCAGATATTATTATGGGATTATTCAAGCCGCAGGAAGGAACTGTGGAGATGGATGGGGTGGATATTTTTGCTATTCCGCAAGTATGGGCCAAGATTATAGGGTATGTGCCTCAGTCGGTTTTCTTAATCGATGATAGTATTCGGAAAAATGTAGCATTTGGCTTGGATGATAGTGAAATATCAGATGAAAAAGTGTGGAGAGTTTTAGCGCAGGCGCAGCTAAAAGAATTTATAGAATTGCTTCCATATGGATTGGATACAATAGTTGGCGAGCGGGGGATTAAGTTCTCCGGTGGACAAAGGCAGAGGATTGCCATAGCAAGAGCTTTATATAACGAACCGGAAATATTAATCTTGGATGAGGCAACAGCAGCGTTAGATAATGAAACAGAGACAGCTGTTATGGAATCTATAGAGTTTTTACAAGGGCAAGTTACGTTGATTATTGTGGCGCATCGGTTAACGACAATCAAAAACTGTGATGTAATATATGAAATTAAGGATGGATCTGTAGTATTACGAGATAAAGCAGCTGTTTTAGGCATTGCATAGTCTACAGATAATAGCAATGGGAGATAACTATGTGTGGTATTTCGATATGGTTTCAAAATAGTGGGTTAATTGACAAAAATAAATTTAAAGAAATGAATGATTCAATCCGACATAGGGGGCCTGATGATGAGGGTTATTACTATGACGCAGGCCTTGCAATGGCTCACAGAAGATTGGCAATAATCGATGTTAGCCCAAAAGGACATCAGCCCTTTGTATATAAGGATAGGTATGTGATTGTTTTTAATGGGGAGATTTATAATTACATTGAATTAAGAGAAGAGTTAAAATTAAAAGGATATACATTTAATACGGAAACAGATACAGAAGTGTTGATTGCAGCGTATGATTATTATGGAGAAGCGTGCACAAACTATTTAAACGGAATGTGGGCGTTTGTTATTTATGATAAAAAAGAAAAGATTCTTTTTGGATCAAGGGATCGGTTTGGAATTAAACCATTATATTATTATTTTGATAACGAAAAATTAGTATTAGCATCAGAAATAAAACAGATTCTGATTGTTGAAGAGCAGTGTGCACAAGTAAACAGAAATATATTGGAAGGATATTTGGTATATGGGGATCTGGATTATTCCGATGAAACTTTTTTTTAGGATATTTATAAAATTCCCATGGGAAATTCTTTTCAATATAGGCTTGGTGACTGTAATTTTAAATCTTTTTCATATTATAAGCCAGATTATATGCAGAGAGGGTGGGAATATAAGAACTATCATGAGGCATGTGATGCCTTTTTCAAAACGTTTGAACAGTCTGTGAAATTGCGGTTGCGGTCCGATGTAAAAGTAGGCTATTGTTTATCAGGCGGATTGGATAGTTCTGCGATTGTATGCATGGTTGATAAAGTTCTGAAAGCGTCTCAGGATGATATGGAGCAGCATGTGATTTCATCGTGTTCATATGACAAACGGTATGATGAACAGGAGTATATTGATGAAGTGATTAGACAGACGGGTGTTGTGTCACACAAGGTATTCCCATTAGAGAATAGACTACTTGATGAATTGGATGAAATTATTTGGCATATGGATGAACCTTTTGGGTCAACATCTATTTATGCGCAGTGGAATGTATTTAAAAAAGCAAAAGAATGTGGTTTGAAGGTCATGCTTGATGGGCAGGGAGCAGATGAACAGCTTGCTGGATATACGCCCTTTTATAAAGTGCTGTTTTGTAATTACCTAAGGCGAATGAGATGGATTAAATTTTATACAGAATGGAGAGCTTATAAAGCTATAAGATGTAAAACGGAAAAGCATCTTAAACCGCCATCTATTCGATATTTGCTGACAGTATCTTATTTGCCTGATAAATTGACGAAATGGATGGAAAAAAGGGTAAGTAAGAACTTAACTCCATTTTCAGATAGAATGCTGGAAACAGGCCGTATGAATAATGTAGATATGTATAATATTAGAAAAGCGAATAAGTATTTTATGGATAGTCTGCATTACGGAATGCAGGCCTTACTGCATTACGAGGACAGGAATTCGATGGCGTTTTCTATTGAGTCCAGGGTTCCGTTTTTAGATGTGAATTTAGTAAATTGCTTGGCGCAGATGCCGATTGATTATAAAATTAGGGATGCAAGGACGAAAGCTGTTATGAGGGACGCATTAAAAGAAGTTTTACCAGAGAAGATACAGCATAGAATGAGCAAGCTGGGGTTTGTTACACCTGAGGATATATGGATACAGCAAAATAAGGCAACATATAGGGAAGAACTGATAAAAGCATGTGATAATTTGCAGGGAATAGTAGATAAGGCAAAGGTACTGAAATGGTATGATGATAGAACGGATATAGTTAGGAGTGATTCTACTGTTTGGCGTATTATTTGTGCTGGACATTGGATTGATGTGTTTCATGTACGTGTGAATTGATACAATGGCCTAAAAGAATAAAAGTGCTGATAGATATAAAGGGATTGTTTAGTCGGGAAGCATCTACTATGGTAGAGTATATTTATCAGAGTCTTTAAGTGTGTGATTATGGAGTGTTTAGAGGAGATAGAGGATGAAAATAGTGACTGTAATAGGTGCACGGCCGCAGTTTATTAAAGCGGCTGCTGTGTCAAGAAGATTGAGGCAGGAGTGCACAGAGGTTTTAGTACACACCGGACAACATTATGATGCTAATATGTCAGATATTTTTTTTGAGGAGTTAAATATACCCAGGCCAGATTACAATTTAGGAATAGGCTCGGGAAGTCATGCCGTGCAGACGGCTGAAATGTTGGTTGGGATTGAACAGGTTTTGCAGAATGAACAGCCTGATTATCTAATGGTATATGGAGATACCAATTCGACCCTCGCAGGAGCGCTGGCAGCGTCGAAGATATTAATTCCGGTTATTCATATAGAAGCTGGCCTGCGTTCTTTTAATCGGGCGATGCCCGAGGAGCAGAATAGAATATTGACAGATCATTTATCTGAGATTTTGTTTTGTCCTACTGATATAGCAGTAAGCAATCTTTCTAATGAGGGGATTATAAAAAATGTTTATCAAACAGGAGATGTCATGTGTGATGCTGTTTTATATTATTCTAAAGAAATGGAAAAGCATTCATATCAGTATTTTTTAGATAGGTTGAATGTTTTATATGGGCGGACGATAGACAAATTGGATACTTGGTATATAGCGACGATACATCGTGCGGAAAATACCGATTCTGTATACAAGATTAGAGAAATATTAAATGCTTTTGAAGACTTTGAAGCACCGGTGATATTTCCAGTGCATCCCAGGACACGTCCGCTGGTTGATAGTCTGGTGGCAGGGAATATGTATGAAAATATCATTTTTGTTGAACCAATGGGGTATTTGGACATGCTCTTTTTTACCAAGGAAGCAGTAAAGGCAGTAACTGATTCGGGTGGTCTGCAAAAAGAAGCATATATTTTAGGAACAGATACCGTAACGATAAGGGATCAGACGGAATGGGTGGAGACATTGGATGGAAACTATAATGTGCTGTGTAAAGCACAAAAAGAGGATATACTGGATAAGGTGTATTCTGTTAATGTGGCAGTAAAGAAGCGCAAGATGTTGTACGGAGATGGAAATGCTGCAGGGAAAATACAGGAGATTTTACGGCATTAATCTAAAGGAATAGAATGATGAATCCGAATCTGTCAGTTATCAAAATAGAAGAAGAACTAAACAATTATCTAACAACAGCCAGCTCACAGCAGATTAAGCAATACATCTTATTTACGGCAGCGATATTGATCGCATGTGTGGTCTTTCCAATGTTTTTTATAAGGGTCATGGGCAAGTACGAAAGAAAAGCAGCGAATACAAAGGGAGTGCCGTGCAAGGCATATCTTTTCAGAGTTACTGCAAAACTCGGATTACATTATACATGGATAATCTTTCTGCCCGTCCTTGCCATAAGACGGCTTTATTACAGTGTGCAATTGGAAAGGCGGTATGATTTCTACGGAAAATGGCTTAGCGTGTTTAGTATAGTTCTTATTCTGTTCACATTGATCGCCGTATCGCATTTATTTAAGTTTCAAGCCAGAGGATTGATTGAGACCGGCATGCTGTTAGTTCTTGATGCTGTGCACAAACATTGTATATGGCTCGGCTTTGCAGATAAAGTTATGGATAGTGCAAAAGGATTAAGTGCAGCGGCAAGATATGGCTATTATATAATGGCAGACAATATGTTTGTGAGATCCATGGCGGCAGATGCTTTAGTATTTGCTGTGGTGGTTTTCTTTACTTTTTACTACTATAAACGACGTTATTTGTTCACACCGGAAAAGCTGCATCTGCCAAAATGTGTTTATTGTGGGAAAGTGATTCTTAAGGGCGATGGCTTCTGTACATGCTGTGGGACCAAGTTAACAGTCAACCCAATAGAGCAGCCGATAGAACCACTGGATGAAGTAAAATATTGTAAGAAATGCGGCAGAAGCGCCAAAGACATAGGATGTATTGTATGTGATACAAAGGAATATATTGAGAAACACATAAAAGAAAAAAGTAAAGAGAAGAGGGATGTAACGATACGTGGAAGCGTTTTGGCAATCCTCTTTTTGATCTTTATTTTTATTCCGCTGAGGAACAACAGCTTATGGAGTCTGAAGATAGGCAGTAATAAGGTGAGCAATGCGTTTATCGAGCGGTGGCAGGAATTTAATGAACAACCGGAGCGGGTAACGGACCCAGTATGGCTGGCAGGATTTGATGCAGATTTTAATGCGCTATATATAATTGACAGTAAGTGGTATTATGTAGAACCAGGAATGGTAATGAATGATAGGCTGTGGTTTTACACGTTATATGCAGAAGCGTCGTTTGCTCAGATGGAAGTGTTGGAGGAAATAAGAGAGCAGGTTCATGATATGGCAGATGGTCGGAAGGCGGATGATGCATATATGGAGACTGAAAAGGATCTGCCGACAAGATTTAATGAGACGATCATGCAGAAGGAAAAGGCGGAAATGGAATATACCGATGCAGCTTCGCCGTGGGATATGTGGGGAAAATTGGGGTACCTGTGCGTGGACGGAATAAATTATTATTTGCATGGCGTAAGCGTTACTTACATAGCAATAGGTGTTCTGGCTGTATGTGCAGCGATGTTTGCTTATATGATGAACAGCTTTAGCAATACAACAGAGACAGCGCTGGAGCGTTGGAGCCGGAAGAACAGTATAAGGATTGAGGAATATATCAGAAGGCATGATATTGCTGTACAACCCACAGTTATTTCCGCCAATGCTTTTTACAGAACATTCACGGCGTTGAAAAGTTGCAGACACAGTTTTTTGCGTATAGTAAGTGAAATCTGGATGTTGTTTGTGAGAGTGATATGTGTGCTGGGACTGTCACTGTCGGTTTTCAGACTAAGAAATATAAAGAGATGTTTTCTCTGGGTAAAAGGTGGGCTGACTGACAACCAGCCGGTACGGGTTGTTGGAGAAGGAGACCATGCAGCGTTTTGGAGAGAGGAAAGGAAGTTAAATATAATTGCTATAGCAGTCAGTATAGTGCTTTTTGCAGTAGGTTTACCCATAGCTTTCATTTGTAACTACCAAGAACCGAGTAAGGAGGAGCGATATCTGCTGCTGGCAGAGGATGTGACGCACGGTTATAGTGAAGACATCATGACAGCTATGATATATATTGAGGACAGCCATACATTGTCTGATGATGAGAGAAAGCGAATATATGATTTATTAGACAGACAGATGGCAGCCGATCAGAGAATTCTGGATTATGATATGACGGAACTTGATGCATATCTTGAAGTGCATGCCGGTCTATGTGGGCTATGTGAAGACGATATCATAATGATTCAGAAAATTAAAGAATCTTTGGAGAATGATATCGTCCCGTCTCAGGAATTACAGAGAGAGTATGTGAGTCTGCGGGGGAAAAACTATACTTGGGTATTGACAAAAATTGCAGAAGCAATTCTTCAGCAAACTTTGGAAGCGTTCTTTGAGCTGTAGGAATGCTGTTGCACATGGTACACAAGCTAAGAAGGTGCATTTGGTGCACATTTTGTGAGAATAGGATGCAATGTAGAGATTTAGTAAACGGATAATAGTAGAAATATTTTAGAGGAACTCAATGAACAGAAGCCAGATCAGGAAGAAGTCAATAGCTGGATTTATCAGGATTTTGACAGCGTCTACCGCACTTTGTATTCTGCCGACCGCCTGTTCAGATGCAAAAACAGGGAAGAAATTATTACAAGGATATTAAGAAGCGCAAAAGAGAAAAGATAAGGAGAAGCGGACAGCGAATGTAGTTTATATAATCAAACCGGGAGATTAATTGGATTTATGTCCGGCAGATACGCAGGTGGTTTCAAGAGGAGACTAAAAAGAACATGCAGAAACTTGACAATAACTTCAACATGAAAGGAAAAGATATAATGAGAGTCTGATCTGGTTGGCGAGGTATTTGATTGTCAGAGCAAAGAGAGAGGAGAAGTTTGTGGAGTTGAATGGTGATTTGGAAAAGAAAAAGAGATATAATAATTTCGATTTATTAAGATGTATCTGTCTGGTAGGAGTATTTGCCTTGCATATGCAGCGGGACAGTATATTTCATCAGTACATGGCTTGTTTTGGGACAATGTCGGTTTCTCTTTTTATTATGATGTCAGGTGCATTTACAATGACAAATTCAAAAGAAACGGATTTAGTAGTGTGGTTTAAAAAGACATGCCATAAGTTGGTTGCGCCATGGATCATTGTGATTTTTCTTTATTTTGGAGAAGGACTTGCATTTCAGTATTTATATACTGGAGACATAGACGTCATGATAGAATTTAGAAGCTTTCTGGATCATGGCTATCCGGTGCGAGGATGGCATTTGTGGTATATGTATGTTTTGATAGAAATTTACTTTCTGGTTCCCTTTTTAAAATGGATAAAGCGGAAAAACCTTAAGATGTATTATTTTGTGGGTATAGTGATCTGGATGATTTCGCAACCAATATCATTACCGTGGTATTTTATTTTTGTCAGATATATTGGCTTGTATATTGCAGGAGATTTCATTTTTAGTTATGGGGTATATTTGAAGAGAATTGGTCAACTGATTGCAGTGGGAGTGATGACAACTGGTATAGTAGGGATTCTTGCCGTTAATGCAAAAGGAATTACATCGCCGGAGGCAGAATTACTTACAGTAGTGACTGAAATAAGTGTTATGTTGGTTTTTGTGAATTTACACATTAACTTAAAGTTATATCCGATTACACGTTATTTTATGGCGATTTATTTTTTGCATATTTTTGTAGGAGATTTTTGGTCGGGTATTGAAAGAGGGGTGCGGATTGATACTATTAATGAGTGGTGGATGCTGCTGGTTGATTGTAGTGTGGTTTTTCTGGGCTGCTGTTTTTTGTGCATTACAGCTACATTTTTTAGGAAAACTCATATTGCGAGATTAGCGAAAGCGAATATGGAGGGATAATATATGTCACTCAGAAAAGAAGAACTCATTCGGGAGTACACCAAAGCGATTCGTGAAGGGAATGCCGCCGTTTTTGGCGGAGCAGGGTTATCACGGGCCTCAGGTTATGTAAATTGGAAAGAATTGCTGCGCCCACTTGCAAAGGATATCGAATTGGATGTTGATAAGGAAAAAGATCTTCTTGCAATTGCACAATTTTATAAAAATAAGCGCGGCGGTACACGGGGAGGGATAAATCAATCGATCATAAACGCATTTACAAAAAAGGTTGAAATCAATGAAAATGTTGAAATTTTAACAAGACTGCCAATTTTTACATATTGGACAACCAATTATGATTCTTTGATTGAGTCCGGACTTAGAGAAGCAAACCGCAATCCTGACATAAAATCGGAATCTGAGCAATTATCAGTAATATTACCTGACCGGGATGCTGTCGTATATAAGATGCACGGTGATGCTTTAAATCCTGCACATGCAGTTCTAACCAAAACAGATTATGAGCTGTACGAACATCGTCGACCGCTGTTCAGAACTGCCCTGAAGGGTGATTTGGTTTCAAAGGTTTTTCTGTTTGTTGGTTTTAGTTTTGAGGATCCAAATCTGGACTATATTCTTGGACAAATCCATTCACTACTAAATGAAGATGTGCATGACCATTATTGCTTTTTTAGAAAGGTACAGAGAACGGATTATCCAACTGTAGAAGAATATGGTTATAATGTTGCAAAACAGGAGCTGCAGGCAGACAATCTGCAACAATATGGCATTCAAACAGTATTTGTAGATTCCTACAGCGAAATTACAGATATACTTCGCAGTATCGAAGCTGCTTCCAAAATGAAAGATGTATTCGTATCAGGAAGTGCTTCTGAATTTTCGTCCAGTTGGGATCTAAATCTGGCCGAAAATCTGGCCGAGGAGCTTGCAGCCGCTTTAGTGAAAAATGATTGCAGAATCACATCAGGGTTTAGCCCTGGTATCGGCTCGGCTGTAATAAACGGTGCTTTAAATGTGATTTATCACGAGAAATACCGGCATATAGAGAAACACCTGCGCCTAAGACCTTTTCCGCAAAACATATCTGATCCGGTAAAGCGAAAAACACTTTGGAAAAAATATCGCGAAGACATTCTGAAAGAAGTCGGGATTCTGGTGTTTATGTTCGGAAATAAAAAGGTCAAAGGTATCTCGGGAAAAGATGAGATCATTGATGCAGATGGGTGTATTCAGGAATTTGAAATTGCAAAAGCACTAAATCGGGTTATCATTCCTATTGGCAGCACCGGTTATGCTGCCAGAAAAATTTACGATGAAGTTAAAGCAAATATTTTGAATTATCCATATCTTATAAATTTTATTGACCAGTTAGGCATGGAAACAGATACCACTAAGCTTATATCCATCATAATAGAAATTGTAAATTCCTTTGATGATTAAAAAAGTAATTATAGTATCATGAAACATAGACGAACAACAGCTAACTACAAACATGGAGTCAAACTACACTATGAATATCTATACGGATTCACAGCAATACCAATATGACGCATTTATAAGTTACAGCCATCTGGACAAAAAAGCTGCGGCCTCGTTTCAGCGCTGGATAGAACATTACCGAATTCCCAAAGAAATTCGAATGACGCGTGACAAAGATTCGGTCAGGTTAAAAATATTTCGGGATGAAACCGACCTTCCGGCTGGCAGTCTCACCGCTGCTGTAGAAAAGGCGCTCGACTCTTCTAAAAAACTGATTGTTATCTGCTCTTCAACTGCAACCGAGGGGGAAGAAAAATATAAATGGGTTGATATGGAGGTTCAACATTTCATAGACACCGGACGGTGTAGCGATATTTTACCAATTTTGTTAGATGGTGACTGGGAAGCAATGCCCGCAAATCTCAGGATGCTGAAGCAGGAACAATTTATCACTGACGTCTCTCAGCTCAAACAGCGCACTGCTTTTTTGAAGATTCTGGCCGGTGTTTTGGACACTGATTATGATTCTCTAGTCAAACGCGATAAAACACGAAGACGAGTCAGGCTGGGATCTCTGGCTGTATTTTGTGGTATATTTCTTGCGCTGTGTTTTTACTATTTTTGGCCACACACAGTGTATTATGCAGATTATACGATGCGATTCGGCAAACCGGAAGGCATAAATCCGCTTACGCCAACACAGCGGGCAAGCAGAAGTGAGAGTTATGCCATTACGACTACTCACAGTAAGCATGAAATACGGCTGGAACATGTCAACTCGGCTGGACTGGTCAGCATGGATGCCAGTCAAAATCATTTGGAGCAAATTGCTACCGCGATTTATAATTATCTGAATAACGGACAGATTAATACCGTTACATTTTTAGATGAAACCGGGAAGCAGCTGTATACTCATTCATATGCACCTGATTTGTCCTATCTGGATATCATTAAGAGCAAAGATGATGCCAGATGGCTGACGTTGCCAACAGAAAACGGTGAGAATGAATTGCCGGTTCGCACAAACATTTCCCGCTATCAACTTACATTTTACAAAGATGGTTCTTTAAGCCGTCGCATATATGCTGTTGATCGGCTGCCCACCGTCAACGAAAACGGAATCGGAGGAGAATCCTACCAATATGATTCACAGGGTAGACTAAAGAAAATTACATACCTCGATACCACTGGCAATTCAGATATCAATAAATACGGAATTGCCGGAGAAAATTTTTTGTACGATCACGCAGGACATATTTCCAGAAGGGAATATTTTGGAGCAGACGGCAAACTTATCTGCTGCAGCATGAAGTATGCGGCGGCGGCTTATGAATATGACAGTGCTGATGAAAACCTTTACAAAATTTCTTATTTCAACGAAAAGAATGATTTGGTTATAACAGCACATGGATATGCGCAGGTAATCAGGAATTATGACAGAAGGGGATTCCTTACTTCCTGTGCTTATTTCGATGATAATACACAGCCCGTTCGAGGGCCGTACCGCTTCCACAAAACTGAGATTGTTTCGGACAACATGGGCAGAGACATCACTTCCGTCTACTTAGACACCAACAACTTTCCTATCCTTACACTTGGGCACTATGCCAAATGTACCAGGCAATATAACGAGCAGGGGTTAGTAGAGGATATATTCTACTATGGTGAAAACGGACAGTTGAATCTAAGTGCTGAGGGTTCCTGTCGCGTTCACTATAAATACGATATGAACGGGAATACAGAAGAAATCTCACACTATGGACTGGATGGCTGTTTGATTTTCAGCAACAACGGCTATGCTGTCATGAAGTTGGACTATAATGAAGATGGACTGCTGGAAACGGAGCGCTATTTTGGCGTTGATAATGAGCCGATTCCCGGTCCGGAGGGCTATCACGAAAAGAAGTTTGTATATGATAACCGTTATAATATTCATGAAATCCATTTGACCGGAACGATGGGTCAGCCGGCACTGTGTAACGACGGATATGCGCTGCGCATATTGGAGTACGATAACGCCGGGAACATTGAATCGGATGCATATTTTGATGATTATGATCAGCCAACTTACCGGGAAGGATTCTATTCAAAAACTATAATGAAATATGATGAACGTGGACACCGTATCTCGACACAACGATTCAATCCTGATGAAACTCCGGCCAATCAGGCAGCATACTCTTCGCAGGAAGTGGAATATGACGATTTAGGGCGGGAAGAAAAAATTTTTTATTATCTGCTGGAAGATCCCATCTTCGTACAGGAGTATACATATCAGGGTAACAGTTTGTCCATGCGGACAGATTACTTGAATGGTTCAGAAGATGGTTCTCGCACAGTCCATCGATATGACAGAAAAGGGAATGAAGTGGAAACGATCAATTACATTGGAGACAATCTCAGCGGACGTTCAGCCAGTGTATTTGACACGTTCGGGAATATGGTGCAAAGGACATTTTATAACGCACAAGACGAGAAAACCCATTACTTCATCAGTGAATACAACAGCTATGGTCTGCCTGTCAAAACATCTTATTATAATGCTGACGGGAAGTTATCTAGGGAAGCAAATACAACCGAACATGTTGCAGTTGTTGTGTCAGAGTATGACGAACACAATTTAAAAATAGAGCGTAAATGTTATGATGAGCACGAAACTCCTCTGAGAATTGTCAGCGATGGCAAGGAGGCTTATGCCCGCCTCACGATGACTTACGACAGAAATGGTAATTGCACAAAGTCGACATATTACGATGAAAAAGGAGATGTATATCAATCTATTATTCAAGAATATGATACATACAATCGTGAACTGAATCGAATCTATCTTGATGGCTATGAAAATCAGCTTGTCAGAAAGGAGGTTTCATATGACAGTCTGGGAAATGCCGTTTCCCGCGCACTGTATGACCGCAGAAATGAACCTCAGGCTGATCCGTCATCAGGAGTAGCAAAAATCCTGCTTACCTGTGATAACTACGGCTACGTGATCGGGGAGGAATTCTATGGAGAGGACGGCCTGCCAACCGAACCTTACGGTACTTATCATAAATATCATATCACACGAGAAAATGGACGCAGTGTAGAGATCAGGTATTATGGTACAGATGGTCAATTAACATTGAATCAGGATGGCTACGCTATAGAGAAGTTTACCTATGACAAGCGAGGAAATGAAACAAGCCGTGCATTTTTTGGAACTGACGAGGAGCCAATCCTGCTGAAATGGCGCTTCAGTCGTTATGAAGTACAATATGACGACAAAGGAAATTTTATCAAAAGTCGTTTTTTTGATACGATTGATCGTGAGGTACAACAGGTTGACGGATATTTGGATATTAGATTTGCTTATATAAACAACATTCCCAAAAGATTACTGATCTTCAATGGGAATGACGGCGCTTCACTAATGGGCGATATAGAGTTAAAACTCTATATACCATTGCAAGAGTTCGTGAAACCTGACGATGATAACTCGTACACAGAGGATGCTTTGCAGGACAATGAGAAAGAACACCAGGCAGTGACAGTCAAAGACAACGTGTCATCCATGGACACAGAAACAGAAGAAGCGGAAAATATCTCATTTTCAGAGCGGGAATATATTACCACTGTGAATGACTATGTTCGGGCAATAGAACACTTTGATGGGACACGTCTTATGGACGTGATAGAACTTTCCATGCTCAATGTTGCGGCACGCATAGCGGCGAGCCAGCTTGGAGTAGATATTTCTGAGTATAAGATCTATCACTTTTACGCTTCATTTTACAGTGAGGAGTTGACTGCATTACAGACATCCTTACATGAAAAATACAGCTCTGATATTTATATCACTTATGAAATCCTGGCTGAGAATTATTGGCCAGCTGACGAGATTGCTGCAATGAATGATACATTTCAAGATTTGGGTATTGATGATCTGCTTATCCAGCAGATGGTAACATTAGATATAACATACACTGTCAGTGGTTCATCTGGACGAGGTTCTGAGAATGAAGGTTTTTTAGATCGTCAATTAGTATTGATGCAGACAAACGGACAATGGAAAATAGCTGCTGGGGAGCATTTTCCATCACCGCCAGAAAACCGGCTGATCAAGCTATACTCAGGAAAATGATGTTAACATTAGATAGATTGTCGTCAAAGTTAGTTGGAAGCAAAATATACAGTAGAAGAAAAGTGGATGTAAGATGCTCATAGACTGGAAGGGGAGCAGAGTGACAGTTTTGTGAACGGGCTGTGAAAGATATGAATGCCGTGAAAAAAGGCAATCTAAAAGTAATGAAACTAATTGTGCGTGGCCGCAACAGCTCCGAACTGTTGAAAGGAAGCTGTTGCGGTTTAAGTCAAAACGTAAAAACGATTAACTGCGGAAAAAACTGAATATGTATGGTCGCGACAACTTTAATTTAAAATTGAACGACGTTTGCTGGTAAAATCTGCAAACATACAAACTAATTTGGGATTATTATACAATTCCAAATGATAAAAGATTTTTGCATAGGCCCATATATCGTAATGAAAGCATTTTCTGTTGATGAGAGCACACTCAGAGTGTGTCCAGTATAAGGCATTGATTAAATTTGTCTGATATTCCTGTGTGTCACAAATATTATCATTTAGAGAAGGCAGTTCCATATCGAAATTTTCCTGCAGATATAATTTGATATTATTTTGTTGCTTCGGAGAAAGAGAGGAATTCTGTATTATATCAAACATCATATAGTACTTTACGATATTTAAACCGGCATACAAGGCAAACGTTGCGTTTACTCTGTGAGCGCTTCTGCCATTTTTCATATAGACAAGTGGCTGTACATCTAGAATTGCACCACACATGCAGGAAGCTAATTTATGCCGATCCAGACGCTGACTTGACATATGGGCGTTGGCCTTTGTTCTTAAATCTTTAAATTTTGAGTATAAGTCATAGGGAACTGATCTGTTCCGCACACAATACTCAGGATGATTGTTGCATATTTGGGATATTAATTCGCCGATAATATTATCAAACAAAAAAATGTATGTACTCGATGGTCGTATCATTTGTGACGTTCTCCTCAGTTATTAAATGAAAAAACTTCTTCTTTCCCATCAGAATACCTGAACTTATGCTGATGTGTTGTATTATCATTGAAAAATTCTAACACTGCACCTAAGTCATGATCATTATTATGATTTTCATGATTTTCAATTTTTTCCGCTGTGGATAATGCATCTAGCGTAAGTTTACAAGTTACTAATGGCTCAGGGACTGAAAGCCTTTGATTTAA
>OFFQ01001030.1_pt1 | contig 17697 bp, 10 predicted proteins | sample 1521411 | NCBI WGS metagenome assembly OFFQ01 (sample SAMEA3504110, study PRJEB24116) | mouse gut metagenome | biome: mouse gut; feature: mouse-associated habitat; material: faeces | place: Denmark | collected 2011 | reverse complement strand
AATAATCTTATCTTACATCAGTTTGGAGGTTTACACAAACTTTGGGATAGTCCCATTGAATATTGCCATACTTTTCAGCATAGGCATCCATGTCCAGAACTAACATACTTTGCTTTCGTACATCTATTATAGGATATTTCCCAAGTACCTCTGCAATCAGACGTTTATTGAGGCTGACGGTTATTGTTCGATGATGAAGAATGTTCTCCGGCGCTAACTTTCACAATATTATTATAGTTCTCACTGGGATAAACATAATCATCCGGCTTTATTGTGGTTTCATAGGTATCTCGAACAAAATCATCTGCCAGCTCATCTATCTGCTGTTCCACCAGCTCCACTGCCTCTTTATGAGGATTAACCGCTGTAGCCAAAGCCTCTACGCTGCCTGAGACTCTGCCAATTACCATTTTACACACCTCCCTTCATCCATACATTGTCTTCCAGAATATCCAGCACCTCTTTCATGGAAATCTCCAGTTCATGCTGGTTATCATTCTTTATGATAAGAAGATCGTCCTTGATCTTCGGATCATCCAAATTAGTCGGAATATTAAAATTACATTCCGCAAGGTACTCGTTCCAGTGCCAACGCTGCAAATAAACCTTTTAATGTATCCTGTCAAGATACATGCTGACTCCTTCCATGATTATCACGGCAGTGCTGCCAAAATTAATCCCTGATAGCACTCCAAAGACGATACATCTCCGGAAAGCACCTTATAGTTCCCGCTCTCGGCAAAAAACGACAGCGTTCAGTGATTACATCCGGATGATCCCCTAATTGCATTTTTGCCCAATCATCAAACTGCCTTGCCCGCATTGCAATGAAATAGGCGAGCCACTTTGAATAGGGTTCTGCTTATTCCGTCCATTTCACGCCACTTCCCCAAAGATTTAGATTTACAGTAATAAATAAAATATCCCAAATATCCAAGCAGCAACAGGCCGCCCTCCACACGGTTCAGGCTCCTTCCTCTGAAAGAGAAAATCCACAACAAAGCACCCGCTGCCACAGCCACAATGGAATCCACTATAAATTTGCTCTCGAAAGCTACCGGTGTAATCAAAGCAGATGTCCCTACCACAAAAAGGATGTTGAAGATATTGCTTCCCACAATATTTCCGATCGCTATATCCGCATTGCCTTTTCTCGCTGCTGAAACGGATGTAAACAATTCCGGCAGGGACGTTCCCAATGCAACGATCGTAAGCCCTATAAACCTCTCGCTCAGACCTATGATCTTTGATTTTAAGCATTGCCCCTGCCCCAGACAATAAATATCTTGGTTCCGACTCCGGGATTACTCATCAGGCTCACATCTGCATCTGTCAGATTACAGATATGCTTTACAATCGCAAGCCCAAGGCCCGTGCCTCCAAGTTCCTTTGACCTGCTTTTATCCACCCGGTAAAAGCGTTCAAAAATTCTCTCCTGATGCTCCAGCGGAATGCCGATACCCGTATCCTCTACCGATAAGACAATCTGCGTTCCCTCTTTTTGCACTTTTACAGTCACCCTGCCGTTGGGTTTGTTATATCGTATGGCATTTTCGATCAGATTGTAGGTAAGTTCCTGCGCAAGTTCCTTTCCGATATGGACATCTGCCTTGTCATCTCCTTCATATATGACATCAATACCATTTTTTGACGCTCCAAAAGAGAGCATTTCCACACTTTCTTTTGTAATTTCTGCCAGATTTACCACATCAAGAATATCTTTTGCATTTCCTGCATCTAATTGTGAAAGCTTGATAATGTCATTAATCAGGGTAAGCAGTCTTGCTGCGCTTTTACGGATTTCTCCTGAAAATCGCTTCATCTCTTTTTCATCTACAAGTCCTGCCTCCATCAGCTCTGCGTAGCCTGATATGGCCGCAAGGGGTGTTTTCAGTTCGTGGCTTACATTGGCGGTAAACTCCTGTCTTATATTTGCGGCAGATAAGATTTCCTCATGCTGTAAGCGTATTTTTCTTGTAAACGGAATCAGCTCCGGATAGCTTTTCCCCTCATCAATATGTTCCATGTCCCCTGCCATTTCGTCAATGGGTTTCACAATGGCAGAAGTAAGGTAGTGCGACACCAGCAGACAGATGACCGCAAGAAGCAGTGCCGTTGTCAGCACCATCGGAAAAGCAGACAAAAGAACAGCCCCAACACTGTGGGTCTCCTTACCTACCCTGAGGATCTGCCCGTTGTCCAGTTTTTTTGCATAATAAAATACGCTCCTGGACAAGGTATCCGACTTTCTTATTCCCATGCCGGTTCCGGAGGCGACCGCCTCCACAATTTCCGGCCTGTCCAGATGATTGGCAAGCAACTGTCCATCTACCGTGGAGTCAGACAAAACCTTTCCGTCTGCATCTATCAATGTGATTCTTAAATTGTCTACTGTTCGCTCATAGGACTCTTCCGCAATCAGTAAATTCGCCACAACCGCCAGGTCCGAAAAAACCTGTTTTTTTAACTGTGCATAGAACACTGCTGTCATAACAATCGTGGTAATCACAACGGAAAAAAGTGCAATCACGGTGAATCGTCTGTTTATTTTCTGCCTCATTCCAGCTTATACCCCACATTCCTCACAGTAACAATCAGGCTGCCCGCTTCTTTCAGCTTTTTGCGGAGTGTTTTGATATGCATGTCGATGGTCCTGCTTTCCCCTGCAAAATCCGTCCCCCATACAGTTTCCATGATGATTTCCCTTGTCAGCACAATACCCGGATTGGAAAGGAACAGCCGGAGAAGCTCATATTCCTTGAATGTCAGTTCCACATTTTCCTCATCCACAAGGCAGACCCGTCTGTCCTGATCCAGACATATATTTTTATATTTTAAGATCATGTCATCGCCGGTGGGTCTGATGCGCCGCATGATGGCCTTGATGCGTGACATAAGCTCCAGCACCCCAAATGGTTTTGTAATGTAGTCATCAGCCCCAAGATCAAGTCCCCTGACGGTATCTATTTCCGAATCTTTCGCTGTCACAAGTATCACAGGCAGTTCTTTCGTATCATTATTTGAGCGGAGCCTTTTCAGCACGGACAGTCCATCCTCCCCCGGCAGCATGACATCGAGAAGCAATAAATCCGGCTTCATCTCCTGCATTCCCCTGTCAAAGGCTTCCGCGTCATCAAACGCACGGACATCATATCCGTTCCCCTTTATGGCATAGCTTTCTATCTCCTGTATATTTTTATCATCCTCCAAAATATAGATTAATGACATAAGCACCAACTTCCTTTTTCTGAAATTTTATAAATGATCTGCCTCCCATTTGCAAAACTGCCTCTACATAGTAACATTATACTGATAATTTATGTTTCCTCAAGTTTTTCCAAAGAATACTTTTCTGTATATCCTTCGAGCAGTTCCTTATACAGCTCGTTCCTCTCTTTGACATTCCGTGCATATTGATGTAATGCGTGCTGGTCTGTTTCCGATGCTATCTGTTCCTCCGCTATGTTGGAGCAATGCTTCGCAATACGCTCCAGGGAAGTGATCATATCTGTAAGCGCCAGGCCAAGTTCCACAGAACAGCTCCCACTCTCCAGTCTCTTGCTGTGGTTCTTCCGGATATCTTTTTTTACCTGGCTGATCACATCGGCAAGCGGATCAATACGAAATGCAGTCTCTTTGTCCTCGTGTATAAAACCGGAAACCGTATATTCCACGATTTCAAGGGTTGCCTCATAGATCAGCCCTGCTTCGGCAGTCGCTTTCTTTGAAAATTTTTCTTTGCTATGATAGAGCTTTTTTTGTGTGAATGCAATGCCCTTTGTATAATCGGATATCCTTTCCAAATCCGTAATGCACCTGCTGAATTTATTGATGGTTTTAGTATCCCGTTCGGAGAGCGGCTTTGTGGAAAGTTTTGTCAGATAGGACGACAACGCATCTTCCCCCACATCTACCTTCTGCTCAATTTCCATAATTGTCTGCACTGCATTTTCATCATATTTTTCCTGTACGAACACACATAAGCTCATTGCCTTTAAGACAAGCTGTGCCATATCAAACACCGCAGTTTTACATTGCGCAACCGCAAACGCAGGTTTTTCCAGAAATCTTTCGTCCAGCACTTTTCCAGATGTTTCCAGTGTCTCGTCCTCTGACTGCGGAATGGTAATATAGGCGAATTTTACCAGCAGCCTGGAAGCAGGAAGCAGCAGGATTGTGGAGACAATATTAAACACGCTGTGTATCACTGCAATGACTGCACCGTTTGCCGCATCCGGCAGAAAAGTAAACCGTACAAAATGATTCATGGCATAAAATACTGTCATAAATACAAATGTACCTATCAGATTAAAATAAAGATGTACCAAAGATGCCCTTCTTGCATTCCTGCTTGCCCCCACACTGGAAAGCAGCGCCGTGACACAGGTTCCGATATTCTGCCCCATGATCACCGGAAGCGCAGCTCCCACCGTTACGCTTCCCGTGGCACACATCGCCTGCAAAATACCCACAGAAGCAGAGGAACTCTGAATCACTGCAGTTAAAACCGCTCCCACTATCATACCTAAAACCGGATTTTCAAATGCCGTAAAAAGCGCTGTGAACTCCGGTACATCTGCCAGCGGCTTTACAGCGCTGCTCATGGTATCCATTCCAAACATAAGCACTGCAAACCCAAGCAAAATTGTTCCCACATCATTCTTTTTGGTATTTTTGACAAACATCACCAGTATCACACCGACGAGTGCCAATACCGGGGAAAACGACGATGGTTTCAGAAGTTTTACAAAGAAATTTCCGCTTTCGATACCTGAAAGGCTTAGAATCCACGAGGTAACTGTCGTACCCACATTTGCACCCATAATCACGCCCACTGCCTGCGACAGCTTCATAATGCCGGAATTGACAAACCCCACTACCATAACCGTTGTAGCGGAAGATGACTGTATCACCGCCGTCACGCCTGCCCCAAGCAGCACTGCCTTCACAGGATGATTCGTCATACGCTCCAGCACCTGCTCCAGCCTGCCGCCTGCCATCTTGGACAATGCGTCTCCCATGGTTTTCATTCCATATAAAAATAATGCCAATCCGCCAGTCATTGTCAGAAGTCCAAAGAAATCCATTTGACTATCACCCTCCCTCAGGAATTTTCTTATAGTCAAATGATATCCGTCCCATGTAAAATCTAAAAGATAATTTATGTTAAATCTGTGTAAAATTTTACATATTTAACCCCATTTCTGCGCGGCCTTCTGCGCATGTCAAGTTTGTGGATGCTGCGCAGACACAAACTTGGGATTGAAAATTTTCAATTTTCAATCTTACACCCTCTTGTGCGCTTCACGCACATATTTGTGAATATTTCTCTCTTTCACGCCAGACCATGGGTCCGGCATGGCGCTTCAACCATAAACTGTAACGCACAGCAGCCGGAAAGCAATCAGAAAACCCGGCGCTCATTCACGGCGTCTCTGCCCTTTTTACTGCAGCAGCTGCAGAACCTGGGAAGGTCTCTCATTTGCCTGGGCCAGCATGGATGTTGCCGCCTGGGTCATCACCTGATATGTGGTGTAGTTAGTCATCTCTTCTGCCATATCCACATCCATAATTCTGGAATAAGCCGCCGTCATATTTTCGGAAGTAATATCAAGACTGTTTATCGTGGACTCCAGTCTGTTCTGGTATGCGCCCAGACGTCCCCTGACGCTGGAAATAAACTGAACCGCGCCCTCAATCCGGTCGATGGCCTCTGTGGCGCTGCGCTCCGTGCTCACATCCAGATCTTCTATCCCCATCTCCCGGAGGGAAATTTCGGGAATGTCAATTTCCATAATCTGTCCTTCATTTGCACCGATCTGCAGAATCATGGCGCCGATTCCGGTGACGTCTATTTCCACATTGCTGAGCGTAACCGGAACTCCCTGCTTTTCAATGGTGGCAGTCAAATCAAGTTTCAGCTCAAAGCCGTTTATCCCCTGAATTGTCACCAGATCGTCCTTTATGGTTGCCGTGGCCCCCTGGGGGAAACCTCCATCCGTCAGATCCACTCCCGTTATCATATATCTCTCGCTTTTATCTGCAGGGATAGGATTTTCTTCTATGATCAGTTCTTTTATATTATAAATCTTGGCAGTGACGCCTTTGGAATAAGAACTTACTTTCACGTCAAGATTATCATTTACATATCCCTTCAGGGAAAAATCACCGTTCAGCAACGGCTGTCCATTAAATTCCACGGTCTTCGACACACGGTCAATTTCTTCCGTCAGCTGGGTCACCTCATCCTGAATGACACTTCTGTCACTGTCAGACTGGGGACCGTTTGCAGCCTTGATGGCAAGCTCGTTCAGACGCTGCAGCATTTCACTGATCTCAGACATGGCACCGTCGGCCGTCTCGATGATGGAAACGCCATCACCGGCACTCTGGTTTGCCACTGCAAGACTTTCCAGCTGCGAATTCATCCTCTTTGCCATGGCAAGCCCGGCCGGATTGTCCTTGGCAGAGTTAATTTTCAGTCCGGATGAAAGCCTCTCAATGGATTTTGAAAGCAAATCATTGTTGTTGGCCAATTTGTTGTTTGTAAGCATTGCGGATACATTGTAATTGATTCTCATAAACTTTTCTCCTATTCCCGTTGGGATGCTTCTTTTTGGGCTTTCTTTTTGCCCATATGTCCAAAATCCCCCTGCCACGTCCGGCAGCGGTCCCCGTTCTTCCCGGGTGAGACTTCTGACAATTTTTATTCGGCGGCACCCTCCCGGACTACTGACTCCAGGAATACCTTGGCCACCCGGTACAGCTCTGCGCTGTCCGTGGGGGTATGCTCCCCTGACCTGACCAGTTCCGGCATCCGTCTCTCCGAGGCAATTGTTGTGATACTGCCTACATTCCAGCTGCCTGCCGCTTCTCTTTTAAAGTTATCGGCTATTTGCCGCACTTTCATTATATCGACTTTTCCTTCTCCAAAGAGCATCCCGTGGACAGTGCCTCTCTCCAGGTAAAGCCTTGCCTGCATATGTTCCTCTTCGGAAAGGGTCACGCCTATGGTGACGGTGCCTTTTTCCTGGCTGCTCTTATCCAGCGTCAGGTGAACCCTTGTAAGCGTATCTCCCACATACATGGGCAGATAATATTCCTCCCTCTTGGCCAGGGCTGCCGCCACCGTCAGCTGCTTATGGCTCAGCTGCATCTGCCGCACATCCATGCTGCTGTCTGCTTCCTCAAAAGTGGCTTCTTCCACAGACTCCAGTGCCGTTTCCGTGATATTCCCGTAATCCTTCACGAAAGTATCCATGTCGTCCAGTTTGCGCCACAGCGCAGAACTGCCGGTCTCTTCCTTGGAAACACCTTCCGTCTCTTCCTTTTCCGGCCGGGACTTCCGTGCCAGAAGAGACAGAATGTCTGTCTGCCCTTTCAGGTTTTTGCCCGTTCCCGTCTTCTGCCTGTCACACATTTCAAACAGATTATCCACCCCGTAGGTCAGGGCCTGGGCCGCCATCAGATTATCCGCACTGGCAGGAAGATCCCCTCTCTGCAGCAGGGCAACACTTTCCTTATCTGCCGCGCTGACTGCCTGGCGCTGTTCTTCCAGCTGTGTCTTATTATATTCTTTGTTCGTTTTTTCATCAGGTGACACTTCTGTCAGTACATCGTTTGCCGCTTTGACAATGGCTTCCTTCACCGGCTCTGCCATCACTTCTTCCCTGGGCATTTCCGTTTCGGTCCCCTGGCTGACGGCATTCGTCTCATCCCTGGCTTCCGTCTCTGTCCCTGCATTCTCTTCCCTGGCTGCCGCGGAAGCGTTTGCTGCCCGGATATCTGCCACCGTCTTCACGAAAGCTCTGGATATCTGTTCCGAAATACTCTCCCCGATGCGGACCGGTTTCGGAATATCCCCCAGTTCGTCCGGGACACGGATGTCCAGACCCTTTCTGCGGTTGTTCTGCAGGGCAGACAGAAGATTGGAGAAATGCAGTTCTGCCTGGGCATTCACCAGTGCCCCCACTGCTGCGCCCTCTGCCTTTTCAATCTGCCGCACCAGTCTGTAAATTCCGATATAGCTTTCCCTTTCCTCGGGTGTAATCTCATTATTCCGTTCCAGGCCGTACAAAAACCTGCTGTAGCTTTCTGCTTCTTTTTTATATTCGGGCGGCAGTGTCTTAAAATATTTTTCCAGTTCCCCGAAACTCTTTTCCAGGGGATTGAAGCCGTCACGAATCATCTTCAGGGTTGCCGCGGGAGTCAGCTTCTCCAGTACGCCCTGTACCTGTCTGTCCGCATCCCTGACTGCCTCCACATTGGATATGGTCATCTCCATCTGGTTGTAACCCAGGATTCTGACCGCCCTGCGGTTTTCTTCTGTCAGCTCCAGGCCCAGATCTTTCAGAATATGGTCCACGCTGGCAAATGCCTTCTCCATACTGTCGCCCAGGTCAGTTCTGGGTGCCGTCATCAGCTTCTCATAACTTGCCTGAGCCTTCTCATAATTCTCCTGCAGAACCCGGCCTTCGTTATAAATTGTCTCCAGGGAAGCGCTGCCCTGCCCTTTTGCAAACATGCCCAGCACGTCTGCAGGCAAGCCCGGCAGCTGGTCAGCCACATTGCTGACCCTGCGATAATTCTGATATTTCTCCACCGCCATGGAATCCTTGGGGAAATACTGGCCTGCCAGCTGGTACTCTGCCTGTTTCAAAGCCTCTATCAGTTCCTCCATGGGCGCGGTGTCAATGGAAAATCCGCTTTTCAGCAGTTTCACATTCACTTCTGCCGTCATGCGCAGTCTGACTTCCTCCAGCTGCCTTCTGGCCGTAATATCCCCCACGCTGGCTTCCCACAGCTCACTGCTGTGATAATAATCCGAAATGGCCGCCGCTTTCTCATATAAGTTTTCTTCTTTTCCCGCCAGTGATGCGTGCAGCGGACTTTTTCCCTCTGCCACCGCAGCCGCCACGGCTTCGCCGAAACGCTTCTCTGTGACCGGAAATTCAATGCCCTGCATCTCTTCCAGCCTGTTCAGGTTCTCCGGTGTCACCGGCAGTCCCCTGTCCAGAAGCCATGCGGCATTTTGGCGGCTTTCCTCATTTACCTCCCTGCCGGAAAGCGAAATGACCTTGTCCAGCTGGGCCTGAAGTTCCCCGTTCTGCTCCCTTCCGGCACTCTGGGTATAGTATCCGTGCACATCCTCCGCATAAAATCTGGGAGCGTTGCTGCCCCTGCCTGCACCGCTGCTCTGGGCCAGGTAAAGATTCCAGATTTCCGTCTCCAGCTCGTTGTCCACCATATAGCTGCGGGCTCCGTCTCCCAGGGGCTGGAGTTCCGAGCTCAGGTTCCACGCCTGGGAAAGGGCCGCCAGATTGTCCTTGGTCAGCGGTACGTCAGCCTGCCGGAAACTGTCCAGCACTGTCCTGGCCAGCGTCTGGCTGCCCAGCGCCGCTGCCAGGGTATCCACATCCATATCGTCCGTGTATCCCGCAATATTCTGGCCTGCCCGAACCAGTTCCGCCTTGATTTTATCCACAATGGTGACTGCTTCCTCGGGGTCCATGCTGCCGAAATCAAACCCCTCCTCGCGCAGCTTCGCATAATCCTCATCCGACAGAGTATGTGACATTACTGTCATATAATCCCGCAATACGCCAACATCCACCTCAGCCGCTTCCTGCTGAAGCTCAATCAGACTTTTTCCTTTCTCACCGCCCATCCCCGGTATGTCGGGGCAGCCTCCCTGACCAAAGAGCGCCGCAAATGGTGCCTGCGCTGCTGCCGCTCCCCTTCCGTGATTTGCCTTGTTTCTCTCCGTATGCCGTCTTTCCGCTTCCTTGACTGCCTGTTCCGTAAATGTGATTTTCAATTTTGTATCTCCTGCTATAATTACTTTTAAAGTCCCTGTACCATTCCCGCACCGCCAAGTCAAAACCGCACTTCTTTCCCAAATTCTCTTTATTGCCTTACTTTCTGCTTATGGTGAAGCATTGGGATGCACGGTGTTCCGTATGAATTCTGTCTGTGCACACTTTTTGATATGGAAAAAGGTGCAAGCGCACCTATTGCGCTCACACCTTTTATTTCGGTAGATATGGAAAAAACCTTTACCCCGCGGAACATTTTAGAACACAAACACAGCAGCTCCGTAAGGCGGAAGGTCAAGGGAAATGGAGAACTCTTTTCCCTCACAGGGAACCGCCTCTGCCAGAATCTCTTTCTCAATCTCATTTCCCCATCCGCCGAACCTCTCCTCATCACTGTTCAGCAGAAGCTTATACTTCTTTTTCTTGGACACAGTGGGTACCGGCACCCTGTACCCTTCCCGCCTGATGGGTGTCATATTCAGCACAAAAAGCAGGTTATTGGTACCCTTTGCGCATTTTCTGACAAAAGAAAATACACTGTTTTCCCCATCGTTGGCATTCATCCACTCAAAGCCGTCCCAGCTGTCGTCAATCTCGTAAAGTGCGGGGTATTTACGGTAAAGCATCAGCAACTCTTTCACATAAGCCTGCAGTCCCCAGTTGTTGGCCTCACCCAGCAGGAACCAGTCCAGCTCCCTTTCCTCGCTCCATTCCCTCTCCTGTCCGAAATCCTGTCCCATAAAGAGAAGTTTCTTTCCGCTGTGCCCAAACATAAAGGTGTAGCCGGTCCGGAGATTGGCATATTTATCCTTTGTATACCCGGGCATCTTATTTACCATGGAACATTTTAAGTGCACCACCTCGTCATGGGACAAAGGCAGAATATATTTTTCGGCCTCATTATAGCTCATGGCAAATGTCATGGCATGATGGTTCCCTTTTCTGTACAGCGGATCCAGCTTCATATATTCGCAGAAATCGTGCATCCAGCCCATATTCCACTTAAAGGTAAAGCCAAGGCTGTCCCCGCCAATCTCGCCTGTCACGTCCGGCCAGGCGGTAGACTCCTCTGCCACCGTGATAAAGCCGGGATAGGTTCCCCTGACAACGGAATTCATGTGTTTGAAAAATTCAATGGCCTCCAGATTCTGGTTTCCGCCGAATTTGTTGGGCACCCACTGTCCATCCTTCTTTCCATAGTCCAGGTACAGCATGGAAGCAACCGCATCCACACGAATGCCATCCACATGGAATTCCCGCAGCCAGAAAAGTACATTGGCAATGAGGAAATTTTTTACTTCCGGTTTGCCGTAGTTAAATATCTTGGTGCCCCAGTCGGGATGGGAACCCAGACGGGGATCCGGATGCTCAAAAATACACTGTCCGTCAAATTCTGCCAGTCCATGGGCATCTGTGGCAAAATGTGCCGGTACCCAGTCGAGAATGACCCCAACACCCATACTGTGCATTTTATCCACAAGATACATGAAATCCTTGGGTGTTCCGTACCTGGAAGTAGGCGCATAGTATCCTGTCACCTGGTATCCCCAGGAGCCATCATAGGGATGCTCCAAAATCCCCATGAGCTCAATATGGGTATATTTCATTTCCGTCAGGTATTCGGCTAGCCTGTCTGCAAATTCCCGGTAATTGTAGAATCCTTCTTTTCCGTCAGGATGCTTCATGAAAGAACCCACATGACATTCGTAAATCGCCATGGGAAGTTTGTTCACATCTTTCTTATCCCGGGTTTCCATCCACTTTTTGTCTTTCCAGGCAAACCCGTTTATATCCGTGATGATGGAAGCCGTCCCCGGTCTGTACTCCGCATAATTGGCAAACGGATCTGCCTTGTAAAGCTTTCTGCCATCCTTTGCATGAATCAGAAATTTGTACATCTCCCCTGTCTTCACACCGGGGGCAAACAGTCCCCACAGTCCTACCGGCCCCAGCTTCTCCATGGGATGCGACTCTTCATTCCACCCGTTGAAGCTGCCGATGACATAGACAGATTCCGCATTGGGCGCCCAGACGCCGAAGTAAATTCCTTCCTCTCCTTCCTCCTCAGACACATGCGCCCCAAGCTTCTTGTAAATGTCATAATGAGTTGCCTGGGAAAAGAGATACTGGTCAGCTTCCGAAATAAATACCTTCCCCTCTTGTTCCGTGGTAGCCGCCTTTACCGCCTTCACCGTTTTTTCCGACTTTCCTGCCATGTTGATACCACCTTTCATGCTACAAAATCTTTTTCCGTCAAAATGATCATGTCTTCGTCATCATATCGTCTCGCCAGCAGAATGTCAAAAAAATGTCCCAGTGTCTTCCTGCTGGCATGACGGATTGCATCATCCACAATCTGTTTCACTTCGATCACGGTTACCACATGGTCAATGGTCTGGCATTCCTCAATCCTGGTGTGCAGGGCCAGCACTCCCAGGTCGTCAATGGAATATTCTTTTTCCCTGGCATATCGTCTTCCGAACGATACCAGGACATCATTGCTGAGCGCTTCCAGATCCATGCGCGCCGTGAAATCCCCATACAACTCCGGCGTTCCCAGAAACAGTTTCTGTATCGCTTTCTTTGTATCCTCCAATATTACAATAATTCCGAATTTTTCCTGCTGCAGCGCATTGTGAAGCATTGCCGCCGTCTTTGCGTCCATGCCGGCCGCCTTCTGTATAATCAGTGCCCCGTTGTGTAGCTGCTCCAGAGTCTCCCTCACATTTTTCTGGTTCAGCCCCTGTCCTGTTATCTTTGCCACTTTGCCCGAGAAATTACTGTCCGTCATACTGACGTCACGGATCATATTCTTGGCCAGGGTCAAAGTATCCATCCCCTCCTCGCCCGTAATGACCACATTACCGGTATAAGCGGCCATGCTGATGCCGTCTATGGCTTTCACCAACTGTTCCCTGGAGTGCCGGCTCTGGATAAAGGGCGCAAAAAGTTCTTTTTCTTCCTTTGTCATTGCCCGGACCTTTGCTTTGTCGGTTTCCACGGACTGCGGCTTTGTCTCCCGGGAAGATTTTTCTTTTGCCTCCGCGCTATCCGGCGCAGGCACACGAACCTTCTGCCCTTTCTCCACAGCTTCCTCCGCGGCTCTCCCCGATTCTTCCCCGGTTGTCTCCATACCACCGGCCTCCTCCGGAATTTCCGCTTCCTCTATGCTCCCGGCTTCTTCCGGGTATTCCCCTTCTTCCACGATTCCGGACTCTTCCGGGTATTCCTCTTCCTCCCACACCTCAAAGAACTCTTCCGAATATTCCGCTTCCTCCGGGTATTCCCCATACTCCATGCTCCCGGGCTCTTCCGGATACCCCTCTTCCTCCCACATCCCGGCGGGCTCTTCCAGGTATTCCTGCCCCTCCGGCGTCTCGGATTCTTCCGGATATTCCCCTTCCTCCACGCTCCCGGGCTCTTCCGGATACTCTTCTTCTCCCCACATCCCGGCGGGCTCATCGGATTCCGGTTCTTCCGTTCTCCCCTCTTCCGCCGTATCCGGGTATTGTGGTTCCCCGGGGGCCCCGTTCTCTTCTATGTAATCCGGCGCTTCCAGATATTCCAGCTCCTCCAGCGCTTCCATGGCCTCATCATATTCCTGGTTTCCAGGACGTTCCCTGTTCCCGGGAGTTGGGGCGTTATCACTGTATTCCGTTACGCCTGTTTCCTCTCCCTGTTCCGACGCCCCCAATGCAGGGTCTGCTTTCCCTGCCGCCGTCCCCTGTTCCAGCTTCTCCAGCAGTCCATCCCTGACAGCAGCCTCAAACTCGGTAAACATGGGGCCGGTCTGCCTCAGCACATGCTGACGCACCTTTTCCTTACACTTTTCTTCGTTTTCTTTCTTTACCCGTTCCCATTCCGTCAGAATATCCTCAATTTTCATCTGACCGGTAATCTGTTTCTCCACGGCTACATTGTCGGGAAGGACGAAACTGATTTGTCCATCCGCTCCCTGGGAAAGAACCTCCGCCATCTCCCTGGGCAGCCGGAGCGCCGTCTCTGCCTGTGTTCCATCCGCGTTTTCCGTGCGCATCTGGTCCATAACCGTCTCTGCCGTCCGGTCCGGCTCCGACGTCTCTTCCGGTGTCTGCCCCGCAGCAGGCGTTTTCACGGCTTCCTGTGTCTTTTCCGGCTCTTCCGGGATTTGTACTTCCACCTGGGACACTGCGTTTTCCGCAGTTTCTTCCTTCATCTGCACGGTATCCGGCAGCCCTTCCTCTTCATATGCTTCATCCGGAAAAATGCCGTCCATTTCCCCTGTCTCTCCGAAAAAGACTTCCGTGTCCTCTATCTCGTCCTCTGCTGCATTTTCCGCAAACTGGTATTGCGCTTCCACAGGTTCTGTCTCCCCGGCTTCTTCCGCTTCCGGCAGGGCCTCACGGGAAGTTTCCTCACTCCCAAGCACCTCCTGCAGCCCCGCGGCCAGTTCCGCCTGCAGATTTATGGTATTGTAACGGCCCACATCCATGGTCTTGACCTGGATATCCATCTCATTTTCAAAATCAGGCTGCTCTCCGGCCGGCGCATCGTCTTCCGCTTCCGGAGGCTGATACGCCGTCTCCTCCATCTCCGGCCACTCTGCATCTTCCGGCCACATATTTTCCTCCGGCTGATATGCCTGGTCCCCGTAGGCATCCTCCTGGCCGTACTCTTCCATCTCCATGCTCTCTGCCTGGACAAAATTTTCCTCAGGCACCGCTTCGTCAAACCGATGATCATAAATCTGCTGCTGGGAAGGCGTCAGCGGCTGATGCAGCATTTTCAGCTCCATGGCCTTAATGACATATTTTCCTTCTCCGAACCAGAGAATCAGTTCGTCACACTCCTCCACACAGCGGGTAGCCAGCCCTCTTCTATGATAAAGATATGCCAGTTCATATGCCCATTTTTCCCTGTAATCCCGTTTCTTCAATTCCTCCAGGACGTTGATTCTCTCTTCCAGACTAACTTCCTGTGCCTCATATAGTTTGTACATCAAAATATAGCGGCCGGAATCCTTCGGCGCCGCCTGGGAAAATTCTTTATAATAATTCCATGCCTGTACAAACTCCTCGGTCTTGATACAAAGTTCACAAAGGGAATAACAGATGGTCCGGCCTCCCGGTCTCCTTTCATAGGCCAGCAACAGCATATTTTTCGCATCTTCGTAACGCCGGTTGACCTTATACAGATCGCTGACCATACAGAGCATCATAACGCTTTTCACTCTGCGCCAGTCTATGGTATCCGCAATCTCTGCGGCCTGTACATAATCTTTCTCCGCAACCAGTGTTTTTATTTCATCCGCCCTTACTTTATATTCATATTTATCCAAGGTATTCCGCTCCCCACTTTGGTAATCAAATCCCCATACACAATATTAGGATTAGTTTAACATAGTATCTATGTATATGTCAAAAATAAAAAGCAGAAAAAAGAAAAAACAGCAACGATTCAGTCACCGGCCGAATCGTTGCAAAAAAGATGACAAAGCATTCTCAGGGCATACGCACACGGTCCCGCCGCATCACTTCCCTTGTCAGGAATATCTCTTCTCCCTCTTTTCCTGCCACACGCACCGTCACACGGCAGTCAGTGCTGCCAAGCAGCGTATAGGTAAGCCATTCCTCATCCCACTCCATGGATACCCGGATACCTCCCCTGGCCCGCAGCCCTGTTACACTGCCCCGTTTCCACTCCGGGGGCAGCGCGGGAAGCAGAACCAGTTCCCCTGCATGACTCTGCAGCAGCGCTTCCGCCACGCCCGCCGTATATCCCAGGTTTCCATCGATCTGGAAAGGCGGATGGGCACAGAAAAGATTGGGGTACAGCCCTCCCCCATGGACGGACATTTCCGCTGCCGGCTCCACCAGCCGGAACATATCCCGCATTATTTTTCCCGTGTGTCTGCCGTCTCCAAGACGGGCCCACATCAGAATCTTCCAGGCCAGGCTCCAGCCGGTACCCTCGTCTCCCCGCGCCAGAAGACTTTTCTCCGCCGCGTCGCACAGCTCTTTCTGCCGAGACGTTATTCCTCTGCCGGGATGCAGCTCATACAGATGGGATAAGTGTCTGTGATGTACATCACATTCCTCCCATTCCCTGTCCCATTCCAGAATCCTTCCCCCGGCGCCGATTTTCGTGGGAATGATCTTCTCCAGCAGGCAGCGTGCCCGGATCTTTCCCTCTGTCCCCTCATCCAGCGCCTCGCAGGCTTCCAGATAATCCCGGAAAAGATTCCGGATAATCGCCAGGGTGTTTTCCGAAAAACATGCCACGGATGCGCTTCCCTCTTCCCCGCGGAAAGTATTCTCCGGAGAAGTGGCGGGGCAGACCCCGTACCCTTCCGGCATTTCTTGCAGCATATCCAGACAGAAAAGTACATTTTCTTCCAGTATGGGAAAGATTCGTTTCAGATACTCCCTGTCGCAGGTAAAAAGGTATTCCTCAAACAGATTTCTGCACATCCAGGCTCCGCCGAAAGGCCAGTAAGCCCAGACGGCCATGCCCGCAGCGGGAGATGCCTTTCTCCAGATATCCACATTATGGAAACAGGCCGATCCTTCCCTGCCCAGCAGCTGGCGGGCACATTTTCTGCCGTTTTCCAGCAGCTCCCGGTTCATCCGCTCCAAAGGCTCCGCCAGTTCATGCAGACCGCAGGGCCCTGTCAGCCAGTAGTTCATCTCCGTATTGATATTTACGGTATAATCGCAAAACCAGGGGGGTACTTTCTTCTGATTCCAGATTCCCTGAAGATTGGCCGGCTGCGTCCCCGGCCGGGAAGAGGAAATCAGGAGATATCTGCCGAAGTCAAACAGCATGGCATACAGAGAGACATCCTCTTCCCCTGCCTCAAACCGCGCAAGCCGCTCCCGCAAATCCATTTCTTCCCTGCCGCTTTTTCCCAGATCCAGGCTCATCCTTCCAAAGTAGGAAGCATAGTCACGGATATGCTCCTCCCTCAGCTCTTCAAACGCCCTGCGGCTGCCCTCCATGTCCTTCCCGGCCAGGACCTCAGGATCCGCCCCTTCCGTAAACGGATGCCGGTCAAACCCGTTGAAGCCCGAACGAATGCAGAAATATAAAAGCAGCTCATGGGTATCCCGGCAGAAAATCCCGTCTTCCCTAGCCTCGGTACGGCCATCCTCCACCCGTACACTGCCCAGCCCCAGATAACGCATCCCCCGTTCCTGTGCTTTCCCGGAAAAAGTGAGCTGTGTCTCCTGCTCGTTTCCTTCCGTCACCGTAAAATGATTTCTGCCCGGACACTCGCCCCACAGCCGGAACATGTCCTCCCCATAGCCGGTCTCCTTCAGAAATCCATCCCCCGCGCTGATTTTCACCGTAAATTTTTCCTCTGCCCGGATTCTGTACACCAGAGCCTGGGCCGGGGCGCTGCAAAAGCAGGTGTGCCGGTATTTTTTCCCGCCGTTCTCATACGTCACCTCTGCCACAGCCGTCTCCAGATTCAGGCTTCTTCTATAGCCGGATATCTCCCGGTCTCCCTGAAACTCCAAATACAAGTTTCCAAAAGGCACATACATCTGTACGTCTTCCGCTTCCGATAACGCGTCTTCAAGCAGTTTTGTTGCCGCCCCCGGCTTCCCCTGTCCTGCCAGTTTTCCCGCCCGGGCCACACTTTCCGGGCACATACCCTTCTGCTCCTGCGAAGGATAGCCTGACCAGAGCGTGTCCTCGTTCAGTTTCAGAATTTCCTTCCTGCCGCCCCCGTACATTACCGCGCCCAGGCGGCCGTTTCCCAGCGGAAACCCCTCTTCCCAGTAAGCTGCCGGCTGTGTAAATACCATCTCCATGTTTTCCCCCATTTCTGCGCAGCCTTTTGCGCATATCAAGTTTGTGGATGCCGCGCAGAGACAAACTTGGGATTGAAAATTTTAAA
>OFFQ01001024.1_pt1 | contig 17809 bp, 17 predicted proteins | sample 1521411 | NCBI WGS metagenome assembly OFFQ01 (sample SAMEA3504110, study PRJEB24116) | mouse gut metagenome | biome: mouse gut; feature: mouse-associated habitat; material: faeces | place: Denmark | collected 2011 | reverse complement strand
GTCAACGATATACTAAAGATGAAGAAGCCCCACCCCTGCGGCAGCGGAGAGTGGCTGGTCCTTCGGGTTGGGATGGACTTCAAGATGCGCTGCCAGGGCTGTGGGCATGACGTCATGCTCCCCCGGAGCAAGGCGGAGAAGAACATCAAAAAGGTTTTTCGGGACGGCCAGCCGGTGGAAAACCTGTAAAGGAAAGGAGCCTTACAATATGCGCTATGACAGCGATTTGCTGTACCGGCCGCCGGGGGAGTGGAAAAGCTACCTGCTCCAGTGCACCATCGGCTGCTCCAACAACCAGTGTACCTTCTGCGGGATGTATAAGGAGAAAAAATTCCGTATCCGTCCGGTGGCGGACATTCTGGAGGACATCGACATGGCCCGGGACTACTACGGCCCGGAGCTGCGCCGGGTGTTCCTCATGGACGGCGACGCCATCATCATGAAGACGGAGGAGCTTCTGCAAATTCTCCGCAAGCTCTATGACCGCTTTCCCAAGCTGGAGAAGGTGACCCTGTACGCCGGGCCTAAAAGTACCCTGTCCAAGACGCCGGAGGAGCTGCGCACCCTGCACGAGGCCGGACTGTCCCGGGCCTACCTGGGGGTGGAGAGCGGCAGCGACCGGGTGCTCCAGTTCATCCACAAGGGCTGCTCCGCCGAGCAGATGCTGCTGGCCGGCCAGCGGCTGGTGGAGGCGGGCATCGACCTGTGGGTCACTATCATCCTGGGGATGACCGGGGCCAACGGGGAGGGGGGCGACTGGGAGGAGCACATCCTCTCCACTGCAAAGATGATCAACGAGATGAAGCCCCGGCACCTGTCCGCCATGACCTTCGCCCCCGCCAAGGGCACCCCTCTGGGGGAGGACGTGCTGGCCGGCCGGTTTGAGGTCTGCTCCGCCGACCATGTGCTGGAGGAGTGCCGCCTGCTCATTGAGCACTTGGACGTGGACCCGCTCCACTTTACCAGCAACCACGCCTCCAACTACCTGCCCCTGAAGGGTGGTCTGCCGGAGGACCGGGAGAAATTCCTGGACATGATCGACCAGGCCCTGGCGGGGAAAATCCGCCTGCGAAAGACCCTGAACCGGGGTATTTAATCCGCTGAAATTCTCCCCGCCTTCCGATTTTCAACAAACTGACCACCGGCTTTGCCGGTGGATTTTTTTTATGCTTTTCCGGATGCTCTTTCAGGGACAATATATGCCGCATTCCTTTGAAGCGTTTATTTCAGATACTCCCGTTTTGTGCCTTTTCCGCTTCCCTTTTTCCCAGCTCTTCCAGGCCTAAACGTATCAGCTCCAATGTTGCGGCAGAACGGCTTGGATAGCGGTGTTCAAAGCGGAAATCATCAATACGTTTTAATAGTTCGTCGTCAACAATAACGGTATAGCGCGGCTTTTCAGTTGGCATTACTGTCACCTCCTTGTAGTTCATATTATGCACAGGTTCATACGTTCTGTCAAGGTAATCTTGTATACCCCCTTGACAGGTTCAGACCGTATGAACTATAATAAGAGAAGGTTCATAAGTTCATATTCGGTGACCCGGAGGGGAGGTGAATATATGGCTACAACACTTACCAGGCTGACCTTTGTCGTGACAAAGGAGATGGAACCGCTCCTCGCCAACGCAAAAAAGAATCAGTTTTATGACCGAACGCGGTCTGATATGATTCGTGAATTATTGATGGCAGGGTTGGACGCTTTGGATGAAAAGGCAGAACAGAAAAAGCAGTCTGTCGGGTGAACGCCCACTGGTATTCGTCAAAGGAAAAAAGGAACTTTGATATGGTGCAGGTGAAGGCTGGTCAGGGCCGGCGCAGGTGGGGATAGACCGCCCGGAACAGGGAGGAGGTCATCATGGCTCCCACAGCCAGCGCCGCCGCCATACCGAAGGTGTGGAGCAGGGTGGCCAGAAACTGCTGGACATCGCCGGAAACACAGTAGCTCATGGCGTAGTAGATTCCCCCGCCCGGCACCAGAGGGAGCAGCGCCACCAGCAGGTAGCCGGTTACCGGACAGCGGCGCAGCCGCGCCATAATTTCGGCAAACAGTCCGATGGCGGCTGAAGCCCAAAAGGCGGCGAAAATAGTATTGCCGCCCAGCAGGTAAATCAACCAGCCCAGGGCCCCGCCCATTCCGCAGATCAGCTTGCCGGCGCCGTGGATATTGAACACCAGCGTGAAGCCCAGGCAGGCCAAAAAGGCACAGATACAGGGCAGGATATAGACAGACCAGATTTCGTTCATCATTGTTCCTCCGCTTAAAATATCCAGCCAATGGACAGGCCAAGGGCGGCGCCGATGGCGATGGCCGTCCCTGTCAGAATTGATTCGGCGGCGCGGCTCAGGCCGGAGATGATGTCCCCGGCCATAATCTCTCGCATGGCATTGGTCAAAGCCACGCCGGGTACCAATACCATCAGTACGCTGATTGTTACAGTGTCCACGCTCTGCCCCAGGCCCAGCCGCACCAGCAGAAGGGAGAGCAGAGACGCCACAGCACTACAGATTGCCGTGCGGAAAAAGCTGTTGGAGCCGATCAGCCGGCCCGCGTACAGCAGGCAGAAGCCCACTGCTAACCCGCCCAGCATAGCGGCCAGGATATCTTCTGCTTTTCCGCCGAACAGAGGTGCGAAAAAAGCGGGGGCGATTCCATAGCCCAGCAGTACCTGCCAGAGGGCGTACTGCCGGGTGCGGTCTGACAGGGCCGAGATCATGGACTGAGCCTCCTCTATGGGAGGTGTTTGGGCACACAGCTGCCGGCACAGCTCATTGCATCGCTCCAGCAGTTGGATGTCGGTACCATGGCCGGCAATCCGGCGCATACGGGTGATGGGATGGCCTGCCGGGGTAGTGACACTGACAATGACGCAGTTGGGAATGGCAAATACCTCGGGGGACTCCAGGCCATAGGCCTGGAGCAGCCGGCGGACCGACTCCTCAACCCGATAGATTTCTGCTCCGCTGAACATCAGCTGGCAGCCCAGTTCAACGGAGATATTCAGCAGTTGGTCGTAATTCATGACAGCCCCTCCTGAGGATAGCATACTGCGTTTGGGCCTGGAATGCAATCCTTAAAATATTTTGCCGAATGCTTCAAAATTCTGCTGCGAAGCGGAGCGCAGTATGGCTCCTGCCGCCGGGGACCGGGGAGGTTCCGCCACACCAGGGCGGAGGGACTGCATGTTGTCAATAACGAGGAAAAATACCTGCCAAAAAATATTTGTATTTTTTGTTTTTTCTACCAATTTGAGGGGAAAAAGGCACGCGTAATATGAAATGTTTACTGATAGAACAGGCTTGACAAAAGGTGCGATTAACTGATGGAATTATCAACAGAAATATGTTATAACGTATATTATACTATATGTGAATGAGACGGTGTTTTTTCGCTATGACGGGTTTGCTGACCTTCCACTGGGCGGACGACTACGGTGCGCTGCTGCAGGCCTTTGCGCTGAAAAACTGTTTGGAGAGCCTGGGTGAGCAGGCAGAGATAATTCCCTATGCGCCGTTCAGGCTGGTCGGAAGGTACTGGTGGTGTCCGCTTCGGGCAACTGCTTTACCCGGCGGAGGTATAAAATACCGCCCCAATCGGCTTATGTGGAAGCGTAATCTTATGTTGGGCGGCGCCTTTTGGAAGAGGAGGAGGGCGATGAGAGCCTTTCGCCGTCTCTATTTGTCTGCCCGGCCGCCGATTCGCACGGCTGGAAAGGTGTCTCTGGAGCCTTACGATTGTGTCTTTGTGGGAAGCGATCAGGTTTGGAATCCCGATATTACCGTGGTGCTGGATGATGCCTATGTGGGAAATGTGGGCAGACGGGGGAACTGCCGGCTGGTTGCCTACGCGGCCAGCATGGGCCGGAACGAGCTGCCCCGGATGGACCGGGAAAAATTTGTGCGCTGTGTCAATGAAACCTTTTCTGTGGTATCCCTTCGGGAACCGTCTGCGGTGCCTTTTGTGGAAAAGCTGCTGGGCCGGAGTGTAACGGACATGACAGACCCGGTGTTTTTGCTGAACCGGGAGGAGTGGGAGCGGATTAGAACAGTTCCGTCAGAGGGGGACTATATCCTGCTGCACCGGACAGAGTATAACGAAAATATGCTCCGCTATGCCCATGCGCTGGCGCATCTGCTGAATAAAAAAGTAATACAGACCTCCATCCCTGGCCGAAAAGAGCTGGACAGTGGAGGTGCAGAGTTTCACATCACGGGAGGGCCGGCAGAATTTATTGGATATATTCAAAATGCCGCCTGTGTGGTTACCAACTCCTTTCATGCTGCGGCGTTTTCTATCCTGTTTGAAAGGCGTTTTTTAGCATTTGGGCACAGTACATACAATGCGCGGCTATTCGGGATGTTAGAAAAATTAGGGCTCTATGATCGCATGTGGGAGGAATCCCGGCCGCCTGCGGCTGAACTCATGGAGAAGGAAATCGACTGGAAAGCTGTACGGGGACGTCTGGAGATGGAGCGCTCGCGGTCGTTCCGGTTTATAAGGGACAGCCTGGAAAAAAGCGGAGGATAGGCCATGTATGGGATGGCGGAGCGAGAGCTGTGCACCGGCTGCGGCGCCTGTGCGGCAGTGTGCAAAGAGAGAGCCATTACAATGAAAATGGACCGGGAAGGCTTTCGTTATCCGAAGATAAACGCCGCTCTGTGCATTCAGTGTGGACAGTGCGGTGCGGTGTGTGTCCGGCGGGACGGCGGGGGAGATTCCTTGACCAGGACCTGCTGGGGCGCGCGGGCGAAGGAGCCGGAGACTCGTCTTTTGGGATCTTCCGGGGGGATATTCCCCCTGCTGGCGGATCAGGTGATCCAAGAGGGCGGCGTGGTGTTTGGCGCAGTCCTCCAAAAAAACGGTGATGTAACGCACATGGGAATTCACAGGCGGGAGGATATTCCGCTGATGACCAGAACAAAGTATGTACAGAGTGAGCTGTCCCAGGTGTGGCGGGAGATTGGTCCCCTTTTGCAGGAGGGACGCAAGGTTTTGTTCTGCGGTACTCCCTGCCAGACTGCGGCGCTGCGGGCTCACCTGGGAGAAAACCGCCGGGGGCTGATTTTGGTGGACCTGGTTTGCTATGGGGTTCCCTCTCCCGGGATATGGAGACGCTATGTGCGTTTTCTGGAGAAACGGTATAGGGGGCCGTTCCGGTCCTTTGCCTTTCGGGATAAGCGCGGCGGGGACAACGGCCATACTGCGGTAGCAGAGGTTGGCGAAAAGACCGTTGTCTATTCCCTGTATCAGGACCGCTTTTGTCGCTCCTATTTTAAAAATATCAACATACGGCCCTCCTGCTTTCATTGCCGCTACTGCACAACCCAACGGGCCAGCGACATTACTCTGGGAGATTTTTGGGGCATTGAACGCGTTAAGCCGGAGTTTGACGACGGTATGGGAAACTCTGCCGTCATCTGTCACACCGCGCAGGGGCAGCGCCTTTGGGAAGCGGTACGGGATAAGACTCAGTGGTTTTCGTGTGACGAGGGGGATATTGCTAACAGCAGTCAGCCGAGACTGAGGGAGCCGACAGAGCCGTCACCCCGGCGGGGATGGTATATGGGGCTCTATGGCCGGATTCCGTTTCGGCTGTGGCTGAGACTGTTTAAAACATAAAGAGACATCTTATCCGGAAGAGAGAGAACAGGAGATGGTGGGTATGTCAGACGGGCTTGAGGCGAGGGCCGATGTATGAGAAAAAGCGGTCGGGCTGGTTGGAGCACAGTGATTTTATCCTGGTTGATGTTTTGTGTCAGCAGATGGCGTTTTTGCTCTCTTACGCCCTGTGCTGCCAGAGACGTATCGCCTATCGGGACGGGGAGTACCTGAGCCTGGCGGTGATGTTTGTCCTGGTGGACTTCTGCGTGGTATTTGTGTTTGAAACCTTTCAAAAGGTGCGGAGCCGGGGCTATTATAAGGAGTTTGCGTCCGCCGTTAAGCATGTGCTGCTGGTGGAGGGCGTTGTCCTGATCTATCTGTTTGCAGTACAATCCGGGCACATCTACCCCAGAGCGTTTATTTATACCATGATTCCGCTGTATGTGCTGCTGACTTACTCCGGCCGGCTTTTGTGGAAGCTGTGGCTGAGACAGAGAGGGCCGAGGTCCTCGGGCAGGTCGCTGATTGTGATTTCACCCCAGGAGCGTTTTGACGAGTGCGTTAAAAATATTTGCGAGACAAACTATGATACCTACTCGTTCATCGGTGCGATTATGACCGACGCGGACTGTGCGGGTGAGATCATTCAGGATATTCCAATTGTGGAGAATTTTAAGAATGCACTGGAGTATATCCGCAGGGAGTGGGTAGACGAGGTGTTTCTGGCCGTCAGTCTGGAGGAGGGGTATCCGGTTGAGTTTACCGATCAGCTGAAACAGATGGGGGTTGTGGTGCATATCCCCCTCACAAAGGCCGGGAGTATTATGGAAAACACCCAGCAAATTGAGCGGATGGGAAATTATACGGTACTGACCACCGGCATCAACTGCGCAACGCCAATGCAGCTTTGGGTGAAACGTATGATGGATGTGGCGGCTGGACTGACAGGCTGTTTGATTACAGCGATTTTGTTTGTGATGTTTGCGATTCCCATATATTCCGCATCGCCGGGCCCAATCTTTTTTGCCCAGGAGCGGATTGGTCGAAATGGGAAAAAGTTTAAGCTCTATAAATTCCGTACCATGGTTCCGGACGCTGAACAGCGCAAGAAGGACCTGATGGAACATAACCGCATTGACGGAGACCGGATGTTCAAGCTGGACTATGACCCTAGAATCATTGGGAACAGACGGCTGGAGGACGGGACAGTGAAGAAGGGCCTGGGCAGTTTTCTGCGGGAGTTCAGTCTGGATGAGTTTCCGCAGATGTTCAATGTGCTGCGGGGAGATATGAGCCTGGTTGGAACCAGACCTCCGACTGTGGACGAGTGGGAGTCCTATGAGCTGCACCACCGTGCCAGGCTGTCCTTCCGGCCGGGGGTGACCGGACTGTGGCAGGTCAGCGGGCGGAGCGATATCACCGACTTTGAGGATGTGGTAAAGCTGGATATGAAGTACATTGATGAGTGGACGCTGGGACTTGATATTAAGATTGTTTTGAAGACCATCGGCGTTATGGTCCATAGATCCGGCGCCATATGAGAGGACAGAGCTGGGCCGGGTGTTCCGTAGTCTGGCCGCAAGGATCGGGAAAGGAAGGTAACAATATGAGAAGCGAATTATTCCGAACCCATATGTTTGGCGGCTACAGAAAGGATGATGTAGACGCATATATCGAAAAGCTGGAATCGGAGATTATCCGCCTTGAGACCCAGGCGAAAAGCGGCCCGGATGTCCAGAGCAAGAGCGTACCGTCCCGGCAGCCGGAGTTTGAGGATTTTATTGTGTTGGGCGGGGAAGAGGATGTTGTTCCCGTGGAAAGTGTGGAGGAACCCGCTATTCCCGTTCGGGAGCAGGCGGAGCAGCCCGTTAACGCTGAGGTTGAACGGCTGAAGCGTGAACTGGAGGAGGAGAGACTGAAAGGCGATCAGTCTGCCAGGATGCTGCAAGTGGCGATATATGAGAAACAGAGACTCTCCGATGAACTGGAAGCGCTGAAAAAGGAACAGCAGGGCTTTGTCGGGGATCGGGATGCAATTAAAGAGGTGCTGATGAACGCGAGGGTCAATGCGGAGGTCATTATGACGAAGGCCCGGAGGGAGGCCAGGCTCCTTTTGGAGGATGCGCAGAGACAAATCGTGGAGCAGAGGCGGGAGACGATGACACAGCTGATGGGACAGCTGTCTGAAAATTACAGTGGACTGCGGGCATCGAAATATTTGCTGGAGGAGCAGCTGAAAAGCATTGAGACTATGGAACGGCAGATTGCAGAAATCCGGAACAGAGTACAGGACGGGTTTGAAGCTCCGGTGGGCTGAGTATGGGTTAATATCTGTTGCCGGATCAAGCATTATGCCGGACTTGAAGCGGAGGCGAATCAATGAAAGACTTTAAACTGTTTTCTTACATCAGAAAGTGTTGGGTGCTCATTGTATTGAGCTCTCTGGTTATGGGGATGCTGTTTTACTCCTATTTTTCCGGAAAGCAGACCTATACAGCCAGCGCCATCATTCAATATAAAAACGCCGAGGCGGTAAATGGCCTGGCGCCGGATGGTACGAAGATTGATGTGACCGAAATATATTCTGCTGAGGTCATGACGAAGGTTTTTGAGAAGATTGGTCTGAATTACAGCGAAAACAATATTGACGCGATCCGTGCCGGAATCCGGGTAGTGGCGGAGCAGAGCAAAGAGGAGTCCGCCGTACAGGAGGCGCTGAATGAGAAGGGCGAGGTGTCGGAGGAAAAACCGACCATGTACCGCGTCTCCTACACGATAAGGAGCAAGGATGTTCAGGATGCCGAAGCCTTTTCCAAGCAAATCCTCAAGGTGATGCTGGATACCTACGCCGAGACCTATGCGGAAAATCATGTGAACAGCCAGATTGAGCTCTTGTCCACTGACGGGATTTACAGCAAGGATTACGACTACATTGAGATGGTGGAGCTGCTGGACAGCTCAGTGGAACGGGCGATGGAGCATCTCTCCTATAATGAGTATAAGAACTTCCGTTCAGCCCAGACGGGATATACGTTTTATGATCTGAGACAGGAATTTTCCATGCTGGAACGGATTGATATTCCCAATGCGTATCAATATGTATTGGGAAATCAGGTTACAAAGGACCAGGATGTTCTGATTTCCAAGTATGAAAACCGAATTACCAATGCAATGCTGCAAAATAATGTGTCGACCTCAGAAATCAGAGGTGTGGATGAAGTCATTCAGGCCTATGTTGAGATGATGCGCAATTCAAATAATACCGATTTTACTTATGAATATATTTTGGGCGATGTTTATGAGAGCTATTATAGTCAGGAGAACGAGACCCGGAAGAAAGTGGATGTAACCACGGAATATGACGCCCTTATGAACAATTATGTGAGGGAAAACGTGGCTTATGAGTATACGCTGATTGACATCGCTTACAACAAATATATCCTGGATGTATTCTCCGGAAACCTGGATGAGAGCGGAAGCGCTTCGGTTCAGGTGGTTGAGAACCCTGAAGCCGGTGTGGAGAAGGTTGAGGGACAGGAGACGGGAAGCACTGGCCGAAAGGTGATTGTAAGCTCCCCGGAGAGCCAGGAGAAGGCGAACGAAATCATCAAAGCGCTGAATGATAAGGTGGACCGGCTTTATCAGATGACGCTTTTAACCAACAGTGAATACAATCGTTTTGCGGGGGCGGAAAACATTGCGGTTATGACCGACGCGGTGTCCGTACCGGCGCTGAATTTGTTTGTATACGCGCTGCTGGCAGTGTTTCTGTTTGGCGTAATCGGCTGTGTGGCCGCTGTGGTGGTCGGAAGGACGCTGGAGATTATCAACTACTACGTCTTTGTGGACAAGAAGCTGAATATCGCCAATCGTGCCGGCTGCGACCGCTATATTTCGAAGTATACCAAACGGCCGCTGCCCGATCAGTTCGTGTGTATCTCCATTAAAATTTTGGACATTGAAAAGAAAAATAAGGCCTTTGGACGGGAGGCCTGTGACGCAGCAATGGTGGATTTCTGCGCGATTCTCCGGGATGTACTCCCCTCTGAGCTGTCCTTTATTGCGAAAAATGATGTGGGGCACTTTATTATCTTCCTTCGGGATTCCAGCTCCGAGCAGGCCCACGCCTATATGCGGGATATCGGAAAGCGCTGTACGTCCTACAACAGAGAAAATCCGTGTACCATCTCTTACTACTGTGGTATTTCCTCCAGTACAAAGAACCAGATTTATGAGATCAGAAAGTTGATGGTAGAGTCGATTAATCTGTCCTCCAAAACGGTTATGATGAAGAACCCCGCGTAAGAGAGGGAAGGAATGCAGACAAATAACCAAAATAAGATAGTAGTAAGCGCTGCGTTTGTCCTGCTGATTGCCATCTTTTATTTCTATGATAACTATATGGTGATTGGCGGCTTCGGGGTCGGATATCAATATATAGGCTGTGCCATGGTAGTCCTTTTGGGCTTTGGATGGTTTTTGATAGAGCCGGACCCAATGTATCTGGGCCGCTCTGTGAAGATGTCCGTTATAATAGCGCTGCCATATGTTGTTATCATGCTGTGTACGGCAGTGATTTGGACCTTTGATTTTACGCCGATCCGGCAGATGATAAGTGGGTTTTTTGCGCCGTCCTATATGATTCTTTGTATCGTCTGCGCCGGTTTTCTGGCGTATATCTTCCGGGACAGGGCGGTGGAGTATTCCTTTTGGGCGCTGGCAATCGTCTATGTTGTGATGGCGCTGCAAAAGCTGAGGATTTTTGGCGTGTCCGAATTCATCCGCAGGATGATCTATTATTTGCGTTCCGGGGGATCGGCTTCGGGTGGCGTGAGCCTGGAGAGCACCGACCTTGCGTATAGCTTTGCTTTCTTTGCGCTGTATTTTTTATGGTGCCGGGAAAAGGAGGCTGCCTGGAAAGGCGCGCTGCGCTGGGGAGTTGTCATCCTGGGCCTTTTGCAGACGTTTAAGCGCAGTGCCCTGCTTGCGCTGGCGGTGGGGTGGATTGTGGCGCACCTTTACTACCGGTTGTCCCGCCAGAATAGAAAACTGTTTTTGAATTGTGTTGTAGTCGGCTTTATTCTCTGTGCGTTTTTCCTGATTCCTGTAATCCGCTCCGGCTTGTTTAACAAAATTGTCGATGAGCTGCATATCAATACCTCAACGCGGACCAGAATATATGCTTATTATAACCAATACTATGATTTTTCCCCATTTTACATCGGAAAGGGACTGGGCTGGATACATAGGCTGACAACAACGAGCGATTGGACCATTGGCGTTCATTGCGATTATGTGATGTATTACATCGAGCTGGGGTTTGCCGGCTATTTGGTCTGGCTCGCTGCCGTTTTTCCTTTGATCGTCAAATTTTCTGCAAAGGGAAAGGCGCCTTTGAGCGACGCCGTGATTTTGGGCTTGTGTGTCGCAATGGCGATTTTGCGCATTACGGAGAATATATCTCAGCTCTACTCCGCAAATCTGACCATCAGTATTGTAATGGTTCAATGCGGCGTAAATCAATGGAGCGAACTGAAATCCGGGAAGCTTTGCTCAGAAGAGAGCCCAAAACCATAGGACAGGAGGATGGTTTATGCGGCGCGGGAAAGAGAGACCGCTTCGTGTGGTTCAGGCCTGCGACCTTCAGGCGGGGGGAATCTCCTCTATGATTTTGGCCGTTTGTGAGAACCTGGACAGGGAAGCGGTTAACTTCGATTATTTGGTTTATCGGGATCAGGAGGAATTTGAGGACCGGCGCGTGCAGGCGTTGGGCGGAAGGAAGCTGGTTGCCAGCAATACGGATGCGGCGAACAAGTTTGAAAAATTTATTTATAAGTTTTTTCGCACCTACCGGGTGTTGAGACAGGAAAGGGCGGAAATTTTTCATATTAACGCATCCACTCCCTACGACTGCCTGGTGGGCCTTGCCGCACGGCTGGCCGGGGTTAGAACTGTGATTCTCCATGCCCACAATTCCAGGCCGGAGAAGTCCGGAAAGGGTCACCTGGTATTTCAGAACATATGCCGGATGTTCCAGCCCTTGTGCGGCGACCGGTATTTTGCCTGTTCAAATCTGGCAAATGAATTTATGTATGGGAGCAGGCGCCGGAAAAAGGCCGTGTTGGTGAAAAACGGGATTGATACCCGGCGGTTTCAATTTGACGAGACGGTGCGCCGGGAGATGCGGGAGCGGTATGGGCTTCAGGATGCGCTGGTGATTGGACATATCGGCCGGCTCTGCCCGCAAAAGAACCACAGCTTTTTAATACAGATATTTGCAGAGCTGCGCAAGCTTCGGAAGGATGCCCGCCTTGTGCTGATTGGACAGGGAGAGCTGGAGAGGGAGCTGATGGATCAGGTGGAGCGGCTGGAGCTTCAGGACAGGATTCTTTATATTCCGGTTACCAGCCAGCCGGAGCAGTTTTACTGTATGATGGATCTTTTTCTGCTGCCGTCTTTGTATGAAGGGCTGCCGGTGGTAGGGGTGGAGGCCCAGGCGTCCGGGCTGCCCTGTATTTTTTCAGACAGTATTACAAGGGAGCTGTCCATTACAGACCGGGCGCATTACCTCAGCCTGGAGCAGTCTCCGGTGGAGTGGGCGGAGCAGGCGGTGATCCTGGCTGGAGAGACAGAGACGGACCGGAGCGTATATGCAATTCAGGTGCGGGAGAACGGCTTTGAGATCAGGGATACGGCAAAGTGGCTCCAAAGTTTTTACCTGAGCTTATAAGGGAGAAGCACATGTATTTTTCGGTTATTGTCACGGTATATAATGTGGAGCCGTATTTGAAAACCTGTGTGGACAGCATTCTGGCCCAGACCTATCGGGACTTTGAATTGATTTTGGTGGATGACGGCTCGCCGGATGGAGCTGCTGCCCTGTGCGATGCCTACGCCGCCCAGGACAGCCGGATTCAAGTGATTCATCAGCCCAACGCGGGTGTGGTCCGTGCCAGACAGGCGGGACTGCAGGCCGCTGCGGGGGAGTATATTCTCTTTGTGGACGGAGACGACTGGATTAGTCCGCAGTACCTGATTCGGGGCCGGGAGCTGCTTGAGAAGACCCGGGCGGAGCTGGTTGTATTTGCTTCCCTGGATGTGTACGAGAACAGCTCCCGGACGGTTTACGATCCTGTTCCGGAGGGCCTGTATAACAGGGAGACACTGGAGGAACAGATTTTTCCCGTGCTTTTGATGGACAGACAGATGCAGCACATATCCCATACCTGTTGGGGAAAGATTTTTTGCCGGTCTCTGGCGGAAAAAGGAATTTTTTCTGTGGACTCCGACATTACTCTGGGGGAAGATACATTGAGTGTCCTCCCCGCGTATTTGGAGATGCGGAGCGTTTATATAAGCCGGGAAGCGATGTATTTTTACCGCATACGGGAGCAGTCAGTCTGCCATAGCTTCCGTTTGGAGCACTACCGGCAGGTGGAACTGGTAATAGAAGCCCTGGAAAAACTGAAAGAACAGGAGCCCTGCCTTCCAAAGGATTTTGACGGACAGATAAAGCGCTATGGCGCTTTTATGTGTTTCGCGCTGATGGTACAGACAGTGGAAAGAGGATGCGGGCAGTATTGGAAGGAAATTAAAGCTCGGATGAACAGGCCGTGCTTAAAAAAATGTGTCTGTGGGGCACGCTTTCAGGGAATTACGATTAAAACCAGGGTCACTTATATGCTGTTCCGAAGAAATATGATTTTTACAGCCTATATCTTTTTACGGGTTTGTCAAGGGCTGAAAGCTTGCTTGAGGAGAAGAACACATGATGGAGAAACCGCTGATCAGTATCATAGTTCCGGTGTATAATGTTGAGCCGTACATAGAACGGTGTTTGGATTCCCTGATTGGCCAAACATATGAGAATATTGAGATATTGCTGATTAATGATGCCTCCACCGACGGAAGTGGGAAAATCTGCGACCGGTATGCCAAGCTGGACCCGCGGGTTCAGGCAATACATCTGCCGGAAAACCGGGGTGTTTCCCATGCCAGAAACCGGGGACTGGAACGGGCAAGGGGCAGTTTAACCGCCTTTGTGGATCCGGACGACTATGTGAAGCTGCATATGCTGGAACGGATGTATCAAAAGATGGTTGAGGATGAGGCGGATGTCTGTGTATGTGGTATAGTGCGCGTGGACACCAGAGAAAATGTAATATCGGTAAAAGGAGATTATATATTTCAGGGAACCTGTCTGGAGCTGTTTTTCGCAATGCTGCGGCAGGAGGCCTTTATGGGACTGGGCGGAACGCTTTGCCGCACGGAAACAGCCAAAAAATGTTTGTTCAACGAGGAAATATACTATGGCGAGGATACATTTTTCTTCTATCAGCTGAATCAGTATGTGAAACGTGTTACCAGAGCGGCAGAGGGGCTGTATTATTATGTTTGCAGAGATGGCAGTGCGACGCAGGTGAGCTTTAACGAGCGGCGGTGTACAGAGGTCCGGGTATATGCGTATTTTTGCCGGGAGGCCAGGGAGAAGTTTCCGCAGATGCTCCCCTTGCTGGAGGGGAGAGCGCTATTTGCCAATATCCGCCTTGCGGTGGGAGCGGTGGAAAGCGAGACGCTGAAAGGGCGCAGACTGCTGCGCTATCTGAGGGAATTCCACGAAAATACCCGGCTCTGCTTCAATAAAAAGGCTTTGGCGGCGTGTGACAGGCTTTGTTTTAACAAAGTGGCGCTGCCGGAGCGTGTGAAGAAAAAAATGGTGGCAGAGATGGTTTTGCTGTACATAAATGCGGAGCTGTTTTGGGTGGTAACTGCGCTGTATAAGCGGATAAAGAAAATTTTGTGCGCAGTGAAGCGCTGTGTGGCGGGATGAAAAGGAAGCTGAACGACAGGCGGGGTGTGGTATGAAAGGCGTGGAAGGACTGGTGTCCTGTGTGACCCCTGTCTACAACGGAGAAAACTATTTAGGCGGGATGCTGGACTCCCTTTTGGAACAGACCTACCCGAATGTGGAGCTGATTTTAGTGGACGACGGCTCCACAGACCGCACCCTGGAACTGGCGGAGGGTTACCTTGCGCGCTTTGCCCAAAAGGGCTATGACTGCCGGATTATTCACGCGCCGCACCAAAATGCTTCGGCGGCGCTGAACCGGGGCCTTGCACTGGTCAGGGGAGAGTATCTGATATGGCCGGACAGCGATGATGTTTTGCAGCCGGAGTCCATTCAAAAAAGGGTGGATTTTTTACGGGAGCATCCGGACTATCACTGTGTCCGCAGTCTGATGTATTATTTTGGCGGGAACGCCGCCCAGGGGAAACAGGCCGAATCGGTGGGCAGCCTGGAAAAAGAGGACCTGTTTTTTGACCTGCTGGAGGGGCGGACCTTTGTATGCTGCGGCTGCTACATGCTCAAAACAGAGGATTTTTTTTCCATCTATCCGAAGCGGCGTATTCCGGAGTATGAGGTGGGTCAGAATTTTCAAATGCTTTTGCCCTATCTGTACCGCTACCGGTGCCCAACCATTGCGGAGCAGCTGTATGGAGTTTACCTGCGCCCGGACGGACACTCCAGAAGGGCGCGGACTCCGGAGGAGGAGCGCATTCGATATAAAAATTTTGAGCGGCTTGTGGATGAGCTTGCTGGAATCTGCGGCATAACGGGCATTTTGGAGCGGCGGAGAATCCTCTGCTGGAAGCTGGAGCGCAGAAGAAAGCTGGCCAAACAGCAGGGGAGACGGTTACAGGCGGCGGCAGCGACAGCGGAACTGTTTCTGTGTGGAAGGAGCAGGCTGCACCGGAAGCTGTTTCCCTGGCTGAAGCGGTGGAGCAGTCGGACCATGGAACGCAGCCGCAGGAGGAGTATAGGGCTTTCCGGGAAAGGGCAATGTTATGATTGAGGATTTGCGAAAACAGCAGATGGAGATGGTCAGGCAAAAGGCCGTCCGCGCAAAACAGAGACGGAGAAAACGGATTTTAATATTGGTTCCCCTTCTGCTCCTGTTGCTGGTGGTCGGGTTTGTGGTGAGCCAGATTATGATGAACCGCCGCTTTATAACAACGCGCTTCCAGCTGCAATCTGAAAAGGTGACAACAACCATTAAGCTCGCGGTTTTGTCGGACCTGCACAACATGGAGTATGGAGCGGGAAACAGTGAGCTGATTGAAGCGATTCGGGCAGAACAGCCCGACCTGATCTGTATGATTGGCGATATGGTAAACCAGGATGACAGAAAGGTTTCTTCTCTGTACCGCCTGTGCGAAACACTGGAGGAGATTGCCCCCATTTACTATACTTTGGGAAATCACGAGGGCGCCCTGATGTATAGCCAGCTGGATGCAATACCGCTGGATGCGGAGCTGGAGGAGCGCGGCGTCAATGTGCTGGTTAATGAGAGTGTGAACTGGCAGAAGGGGGATACCGTGGTCCGTCTCATTGGAATTGCCATTGATGAGAGCGGTTATGACCGGTGGGCGAAGGATGCCCTGGAGGAGACCTGGAATCTGGATGGCTATAAAATTGTACTGTCTCATTTTCCGGGGCTCTATGAAAGTAAGCTGAAGGATGCCAACTTTGATTTGGCGCTGGCGGGACATTACCATGGAGGACTGATTTGCATTCCCGGGGCCGGCGGCCTTTACCATCCGGAAACAGGCTTTTTCCCCCAATACTGGGGAGGAAAATATGAGACAACCAACGGAACGCTGATTGTCTCTCGAGGTATAGGAAATCATGGCTGGATTCCAAGGATCAATAACCAACCGGAGCTTGTGATCGTAGAGATAAGCCCCAGCATCCAGGAGGGATAGTATGTTTGCAATCAGACCGATATTCAAAATGTTGCTGCTGGCGGTTCCGGCCGCCATCGGAGCTGTGGTTGTGTTTAATCTGCTTACCATGAAGCAGTCGATTGACTGGAGAACGGGCCTGCAAAGGTGTATCAAACGGCTGCCGGCAATTCTGGCTGTGGTACTGGTTTGCAGCGTGCTCTGCATGGGCTATATGTGGACTGGAAGCCCTTATCAGGGCAGCTTTAAGGTTGGCTATACCTATCCCAAGGCATCAAAGGGACTGACGCCCAGCGGCACTCCGCTGGACGTAAACGAGATATTCAGCGACCAGGTTTTGGCGCTTCTGCTGGAGAAGCACCCGGAATGGGATGTGTCTGCGGAGGAGCTGAGAGACACGCTGAGTATCGGCTATGTACGGCAGCGGGGCGATATGTCTCCCGACAATCTCTATGTGTCTACGGAGTATATTGTAAGCTATAAGGCTACGGAGCGCACCGAGTCTCTGGATAAGAACGAGCTGCTTCAGTCCCTGTCAGAGGTCTATTATGACTACTTTGTTGAGACGTATGGGCGGAAAACAAATTTGCTGGAGGACGACTATAAGGAGTTGTCCGATTTAGACTACCTGGATATGAACCGTTACTTGCGCAACCGCGCTTCAATGCTGATTAAATATATGGAGATGTGCAGCAAGGAGAATTCCAGCTTTGTGTCAGAGACGACAGGCGAGAGCTTTGACTCGGTGAAGGATAAGGCACAGAGCTTTCAGAATGTCTCGCTGGAGCGGTTTGAATCCTATATTCTGAAATATGGAGTCTCTATGGACGGAGGACAGTATATTTCCCGGCTGAATTTTGAAAACCGCCTGGAGGATGTGGAATATATGAAGAATTTGGCGGCCTACAGTGTCCGGCTGGCCGCTATCGCCCGCTATGATGGGGATATTACCCGGGCGGTCCTTGTGCCTACCCGGGATGCCACGGGGGAGTACTACCAGTCCAGAACAAAAATCGGGACAGACTACTTTGCCAGCGACGCAAATAGTTATTTGTCCTATGCGACCAATAACCAGCTGAACATTGAGACCAACAATTATCACATTGATTGTCTCTCCAATGCCAGCGGCGGAGCGGACCATAGACAGAAGACGGATGAAATGGCGGCGGCGCTCAAGACAGAGATCATGCAGATTTCCAACCTGGCCATTGAGACCGTGAAGGATTACGACGCACAGACCTCCAATGGTTATGTCAGCTTTACCCTCCACAGAGGGGGGACATCGCTGAGACCCTATCTCAAGCAGACTGTTCTTTATGGCGCTGCGCTGGCCTGTGGCATTGGTGCGGCAATTGTGACGAATCACAGACCGAAGGGGCAAAAAAAGCGGGTATGATGTAAATGAAATTACCCTCTTACAAGGTTGCTTAGAAAGGTAAACAAGCCCGCCGGGTTAACCCGGCG
>OFFQ01001022.1_pt1 | contig 17836 bp, 19 predicted proteins | sample 1521411 | NCBI WGS metagenome assembly OFFQ01 (sample SAMEA3504110, study PRJEB24116) | mouse gut metagenome | biome: mouse gut; feature: mouse-associated habitat; material: faeces | place: Denmark | collected 2011 | reverse complement strand
GACAGAGCGTATAACACACTACACTTTGCTTCGCAAAGTCGTGTGCCAAATGGGGCGTTGCCCCCTTTGGATACCCCCACAACAAACAGGCGCTATGCCCCTTGCCGGGAGCATAGCGCCTGTTTGTTGTCAGCAGCCCGTTTCACGGTCTGCGTGTAGTTCCTTGTAAAATGACCTAAATGGAATTGCAAATACCACATTGTATTTGCGCCGAAATATCGGCGCAAGGTTTTCTTTGGAGAGAAGAAGGCAGAGATAGGGAAAATCTTACGACAGTTGTGTGACTGGAAAAAGGTAACAATAGTAGAAGCAGAGATATGTCCTAATCATGTCCACATGTTGTTGGAGATACCGCCTAAGGTAGCGGTTTCGAGCTTTGTGGGATTTTTGAAGGGGAAAAGTTCGCTGATGATTTACAAGAAATATCCTGAGTTGAAGTACAAATATCGAAACCGCGAGTTTTGGTGCAAAGGGTATTATGTGGACACAGTGGGAAAGAATGCAAAAAAGATAGAGGAATATATCCGAAATCAACTCCAGGAGGACCAAATGGGTGAACAGTTGACAATGGGGAACTTTTAACCCATTTATGGGTGGCGGGTAACAGTCTCCACGCAAGTGTCAGACCGTACCTACGCCACGTGAGACGTGGCTAGTAACATAGGGCTTTGCCCGTCGCTTAAATACCACCGGCTTTGCCGGTGGATTTTTATTCCTGATAGTATCCAAATCGCTGGTGGCAATCCGGACGCTGAATGTGGTATCTTTTTTCATCGTTCCTCCGTTCTAAAGTGGGTCTGGGCTTCTGCCCGGAAAAGCGTTTGCGGGCGGCGGCGAAGGCCGGCATCCAGACAAACGCGATGCTGACTTTCTCCAAAAGGAGAAAATTTCGCTCCTCCCAGCCTGCCGCATAAGGGGGCAACCGGGCAGTGTCTTTAACACGTTACCCCCTTACCCTCTTGACCTGTGTCCGGCAGCTTGGCATACCAGCGGTCGCCCCTTCGGAGGGAGATCACGCCACGGTTCTGCTTGGCGATTTTCAGCGTTCGCTCAGAGATTCCAAGGGCAGAGGACTGTTTCAGCAGTTCTTCGGAGGCGACCTCTCCATGCTTCAACAGTTCCAGCAGCAGACGTTCCGCCTGTTCTGTCTTTGTGGCGCTGGAGCCACTGCCGGAGAGAAGCTCGCTGGCGGTGGTATCACAAAACCCATTCCAGGAAAATCCCGTGTCCGAATGCAGAGAAAACAAAATGGATGCCCCCTCCGGAGCCAGACTGCTCTTGTCGTGAACCGCCACTCGGGTTTCGGAGTCATCCTTGGAGCGCCCCACCAGCACAATGGCGCAGCCCGTCTGTTCTGCCAACTGCCCCAGCCGCTTGAAGATGGGCCGCACCTCATTGGCCCGGTGCATATCCACACCTTCCCCAAGGTACGCCTGGATGGGATCGAGGACCAACAGTCCAGCATCCGTTTCCTGGATCGCTTGAGCGATTCGGTGGTCGCTCAGCGTCAGTTCCCGCTCGCTCTCGTCGATAACCAGCACACGGGAGCAGTCCGCACCCAGCGCTGTGAGCCGTGATTTCACTGTATCCGCCAGTCCGTCCTCCGCCGTCTGGTATATGATGTTCATGGGCGGCAGGCTCTCTGCGTCTCCAGGCATTGGCAGTCCGCAGGTCAGCAACGCAGCCAGCGCCAGCACGATAGTAGTCTTGTCCTCGCCCGGATCACATTGGATAATTGTGATCTTGCTTCTGGACAGATATGGATACCAGAACCACTGCACCTCATGAAGTGATCTTGAGGAGGGAGCGGTATGACAGATAAAAAAACTCCCTGGTCTCTGGATTGAGACCGGGGATGATGGAAAAATTTGCATTGTGATATCTGGGGCGTACAGACCGGAGACACGCCTTCCTTTTGTTACGCCTGCGGAGGATTTGGTCGCTGCGGTGGAGATGGATTATACAGCCTACCGCCGGGAAGTCCAACGGCTCTACGAAAGGCATCCGCTGTTTGAGACAAAGCTGTATATTTCGGTGTCCGAGCTGGAGGACTTGTCTGCCGAGGCGCTGTTGCTCCCATCTGTGCTCCACGAGATTGACCCACTCGGTTTCGTTGAGCTGGGAAACCTGCTGGACAAAGCTCTTCGGATGCGGGACGACGGTTCTGCGTCGTTCCTCCTCCGCGCCGGGCAGCGCTTACTGCAAACTCTGGAGGTTCCCATCTACACGCAGATCCGGCTTCGCAACATCATGGAGATGGTCTTCGACGGGATGGAGCGAGCTACCCAACAAGAGCGGTTTGAAAAGCTGCATAGCGTTTATCCCAAGATTGCAGAGTTCTGTGACCCCGTTCGGTTGGGTGGCTATGAAAATGTAATTCTGCCGCTCCCGGTGGACAATATGTATCAGTTGAGGCTGGTGGAACTGATGCTGTACTTCCGCCAGGGAAAGCAACGCGTTGCCCGGTGCGACTACTGCTGGAATTACTTTATACCAAAAACTAAAGCTAGAGCACTCTACTGCGACCGGATTTTTGACGGACAGTCCTGCAAGAAACGGGGGGCCAACCTCGAGCGCAGAAAGGGCCCGGAGCAGGACGATGCTTTGAAGCTGTTCAAGCAGCTGCGGGATCGGATGTACGCACGAATGCTCCGCTATCAGGATGCGCCGGAGAATCAGCGGAACCGGCTGATTCCCATGACGCCAATACAGTATGAGGAATGGGAGACAACAGCCTGTCAGGCGCGCCGGGATTATGTGGCAGGGAAAATCGAGACAGAGGAATTTCTGAGACGTATCGACACCACCCATGAATTGACCAGTTACAATACCATCAAGCAAGAGCTACTGCCGGAGGAGAGCTTCTGGCAAAAGCGGGTGGCCGCCGACTTGGACTTCGATCCCGAGCAGAAATATCCGGCTTCTTTTATGGTGCTTGATCTCAGCAAACCTACGGACAATCCTCAGTGGCAGTATTTCACAAGGGAGAACTTGATCCAGGAAGACCAAGAAGGGCATCAGAGTCTGCGGGAGAAGTATGGAAAACAGTCACCAGCATCTTCATATAAACCAGAAAAAGGATAGTCGTATTTAGTCTGTTCATACCAGCGATCTGAGCGCTAATCTCCTGCAAGGACAGCACTCTCCCCCCCGGCCCGCCGCTGGTCAGCTTGACCACTGCGGAGCGGACCGCCTCAAAGTAGGCCGCCTCGTGGCGCTCCTGGGCGGTAGTCAGGCTGGCGCAGAGGGAGTGGGCCTGCCGGAGCAGCAGCGTCTCTTTAGCAAACAGCTCCTTCCGCTCAGGAACGGCGGCATCCAAGGCAAAGTTGATGCCGCCAGAGATTACCTGAGCCATCTCCAAAGGGCTTCCGCCAGTAAACTTGCTGTAGTCAAACCCGTACATAAGATCCTTGCAGACCTGGAGTTTTTCCCGAAACTTGGGGTAGGCGGTCTGGGAGATGTTCATATCGCCATAGTTGTCCTGGTCCCGCTCGGTGTACTCGTGCATGGCGGCCTTCAGGGCCGAAGCGATGCCCACATAGGCTACAATCAGGCCGCCCTCCTTATCCTGAAACACCCGGTTGACCCGGGCGATGGCCTGCATCAGGTTGTAGCCGTGCATGGGCTTGTAGATGTACATGGTGGCCAAGGAGGGCACGTCGAACCCGGTCAGCCACATATCCACCACAATAGCAATTTTCATGGTATCGCCATTGTCCTTGAACCTCCGGGCCAGCTCCTCCTTGTGGCTCTTGGTGCCGATGATGGCTTTCCAGTCCTCCGGATCGCTGTTGCCGCTGGTCATGACAACCCCGATCTTCTCCGTCCAGCCGGGCCGCAGTTCCAGCAGCTTCCGGTAGATTTTCATGGCGATGGGCCGGGAGTAGGCCACGATCATGGCCTTTCCTGTGAGCAGGTTGGCCCGGTAGTTCTCATAGTGGCTGACAATATCCTCACACAGGGATTGAATGGTGGAGTCCGCCCCCAGGACGCTCTCCATCTGACCCAGCATTTTTTTGCTCTTTTCGATTGTTTCGGCGTTGGACTGCTGCTCCAGAATATCGTAGGTGGCGTCAACGAGACCCAAGGTGTTCTGGTCCAGCTTCAGGTGGATGACCCGGCTCTCGTAGTACACTGGACGGGTGGCCCCGTCCTCCACCGCCTGGGTCATGTCATGGACGTCGATATAGTCCCCGAACACCTCCCGGGTATTCCGGTCCTTGATGGACACCGGCGTGCCGGTGAAACCGATAAAGGTAGCATTGGGCAGAGTCTCCCGGATAACGAGGGCGCTGCCTACCACCACCCGGGTCTCCCGCTCTCCGCCTGCACCGGCGTCTGGCGGAGGAACTCGGCACACCCGGCAAAATACTGGTGATAGCCGGCCAAAATCTTGACGGGTCTCTGAGCGTCGCCGGAAAACAGGATGAAATTCTTCAAAATATCCAGTAGCCGCTCCCGCTGGAACATGCCCTCGTAGAAGGTGTCGAACTAGGCAAAGGCGGTGTTCTCATAGCGTCCGTCCTTAGTATTCCACTCCATGAAGCGGTCCAGACCGTAGGTGATGGTGCCCGCCCGGTTGGCGGTCAGGTCGCTGATGACGCAGATGGCGTTGTAGAGGAACAGGGAGGGGATGTCCTGCATGTAGTTGCGCAGCTGACGGTAGGCGTTCTCGATTCCGGCGTTTTCCGGGGAGGGGCTTTTCAGCTCCATGACCACAAGGGGCAGGCCGTTGAGGAACAGAATCACGTCCAGGCGGCGGGTGTTGCCGTTTTCCACATATGTATATTGGTTCACCACATAGAAGGCGTTGTTGTCCGGGCATTGGTAGTCCAGCAGGCGCACCAGGGCGGAGCGCTCCTCCCACCTTGGCGAAATACTTCACCTCCACGCCGTTTTGGAGATACCCTGTAAAAGTCCGGTTCTTCTCCACCAAACTGCCGCCGTCGAAGTTTTTCAGCTTGGCGACAGCCACGTGGATGGTCTCCGGGGGCAGTTCACGATTCAGGCGCACCAAGCTGTCCAGAAGCACCGAGTCCAGCAGAGGAGAGGAGGAGAGGTGCAGTCCGCCCGGTTCAGGTCGGGGGCGTAGACGTGGGTGTAGCCCATGTTGGTGAATATCTCGATGACGGCGGATCCGTAGGTGGATTCGGTGAAACAATTGGACATATTAACTACCCCTTACAGCCTATTTTAGGCCGTTTTCTTCTTTTATATTATTTATTTCAGCAGAAATTAAGTCGTAGTCAGCTTTTGTGTCCATACAAATCCAATCTGATTGCATAAGTTCAATTTTTTCACGTTCTGTGTAGGGAGTAATTTGAATAATACATCTATCAAAGGATTCTCTAATTATAGCTGGAAAGCATTGGTATACTATAAAGTTAAAGAAAAAAAGAATCTGTACCACAATGCAAAATATGCATAAACCTTTGTGGAGTACATCTAACATTTTCTTTTTCCGCTTTAATCCTTGTATAGTATTGACCTGTTCTATAAGACTATCTATCGTGTTTTCTGTATTCTGAGAGACAAATTCTTTGTCACTTTCTTTATTTGCAGGAAACGCATCCTTGTATAAACGTACTATTCCCTTTATTTCTCGACTTATGAATACAGCAACCATATATGCAGCAAAAGTACATAAAAAGATTGTGCCATTAATTCGACTGCAGGAATAATAAAAGTAATCAACCAGTGCCAATATTCCCTTCGTGGCAATCCCTTTAATAAGGTTTACTAGCGGCTCAAGAATAAGCAAAAAAAGAAAACTTGCAATTAAAGATTGTTTTACACCATTTACATCACTTTTAGCAAAAAGCTTTTTCACTATATTCTCCCCTTAAAAATTGATTTCCCCAGTCATAAGTTTCGGCAAAATTGAGTGTGCCCTTCCGAGGTATAAGAACAGATTCTTGGTCATACAATGGCCGTTCAACATAACGCATAACCCCACAGGAACCAAAAACAGGGTAATTGCCATTTGCCAATTTTTTGTGGTCTTTTCCGTATCTCACGGTTACGAGATCAGAAAAATGCCCTGGTTGCCAATTTGTTTTAGCATCCGCTATAAATATAGAAGTGTAAATCGCCTGCGCCTGCCGCTCCAAATTTTCATTTATCTTCTGGTTCAGTTCGATTTTATCATCAAATCTATTAAGAATTTCTGCTATATGTTTTGCTCCTCCAAAGTAGGGCAAGGTACATTTAGTCTTATCAAGTCGCTGTCTCTAATTCCTGCTGCTGCAACCTGTTCTACAATCGTTTTAATATGTTCTCTCCCGTAATAAGAATTAAAATAATGATATATAAAATATGGATTTGCTTTTGAAGTATCTACTCTCGCTCTTATCAAATGTGACTCAAATACAGTTGGTTCATCAACTACTGTTACAACGCTGCATTTTCCGGCACCTTCCAGCGCTAATGATTGCCGTGCAAAAAGCAAATCCCACTCCTCTATGCTACAATTTTTCAGTTCTTTGTCGGTAACAGGAACCCTATCCATATTGATAGAACCGATTCGCGAATTAGCAAATATTTCTCTCATAGCAATCATTTTTACACCCTGACCGCTAATTGCTTTTGGCTTTGTCAGTCCATTACGAATGGGCTCTTTCAATAAATTTCCAAAAGGGATTGTTCTATACCTCATACCCAATCTCCCCCAGCCGCTGCCGAATCTCCTTCTCCAACTCATGCGACTTCTCGAACAGCCCAGCCAGCTCCGCCGTCAGCCGTCCCATTTTCTCCTCGAAGGGCTCGCCATCATCTCCCTGCTCCTCGATACCCACATACCGCCCCGGGGTGAGGATGTAGTCCTGTCGGGCAGTCTCCTCCGTATCTGCCACGGCGCAGAAGCCCTTTACATCCTCCGGCGTCCCGGCTGCGAAGGCGTTGTAGGTGTCCGCAATCCTCTGGATATCCCCCTCGCCGCCGGACTGGGAGGACAGGGAGCCGTTGGCCAGCACCATACCGATCCGTCCGCCGGGGGCCAAGTGGTAGATCATGTGCTGGAGCCATGCGAAGTTGGCGTTGCCCGCCGGAGGCAGCCCATACTGCCAGCGGGGGTCCTCCCCCAGCTTGTCCACCCCCCAGTCGGAGAGGTTGAAGGGGGGATTGGCCATCACAAAATCGGCCCGCAGGGTGGGGTGGCAGTCGTTGAAGAAGGTGTCGGCGTTGAAGCGGCCCAAGTCGGCATCGATGCCCCGGATCGCCAGGTTCATCTGGGCTAATTTCCAGGTGGTGGGGTTGGAATCCTGGCCATAGACCGAAATCTGGTTGATATTTCCACTGTGGTTTTCAATAAACCGCATGGACTGGACGAACATGCCGCCGCTGCCACAGCAGGGGTCATAGACCCGCCCATTGAAGGGCTGGAGCACTTCTACCAGCGTTTTTACCACACATTCCGGTGTGAAAAACTCTCCGGCTAGTTTCCCCTCCTGTTCAGCAAACTTTCGCAGACAATATTGGTAGGCATTCCCCAAAATATCCTTGCTGCTTCCATGCTCAATCATCTTGATATTGGTGAACAGGTCCACCACGTCCCCCAACCGCCGCTTGTCCGGCTCAGGCCGCGCGAAGTTCTTTGGGAGGATATCTTTCAATCGGGGATTCTCTTTTTCGATGCTCTGCATGGCATCGTCGATGGCGATCCCTACGGACTGGGTATGGGCCGCCTTGGAGATCACACTCCACCGGGCGTTAGCCGGGACAAAGAAGATGCCTTCAGAGGTGTACTCGTCCACATCCTCTTCAAAACCCTCGCCCTCTTCCAGCAGCTTCTGATATTTCTCCTCAAAGCGGTCTGAAATGTATTTCAAAAAAATCAGACCCAGCACAACCGTTTTGTATTCGGATGCGTCCATATTCCCCCGCAGGACGCAGGCGGCATCCCAGATTTGCTTCTCAAAGCCGATACTGCCGGTGTTTTGACTCGCTATATTTATATACGCTCCCTTTTTGCTGCAATTTCCTATATTTTAGCATATCCAACCCTCTGCCGCAAGGAAATTTGTAAAGCAAAGAATCAAATGGTAATCGTAAAACCAGACAATTTTCACTTGTTTTTGCTCTGTATTTGATTTATAATACAGAAAGTAAAATAGAAAGTCAAATGTGAATGTAGAAAATGGAACAAAACTCAAATTATTTGACTTCATTTTGAGAAGCTGAGGTGATACCAATGATGCCGGTTGAGTTAGAGAACCTGATTGCCCATGTACAGGTCCTGAAAGCCGAGACCCAGACTCTGGAGCTGAAAGCCGCCGCCCAGGGCTGTCCCACCCGTCTTTACGATACGCTGTCCAGCTTTTCCAATCAGGATGAAGGCGGCACCATCCTGTTCGGTGTAGATGAGCAGGCGGGGTTTGTGCCGGTGGGCGTTTACGATGCCCAGGATCTGATGAAGCATGTAACGGAGCAGTGCGGCCAGATGACGCCTGTTATCCGCCCCGTATTTACAACGCTGCTGAAAAATGGGAAAGCCTTTGTGTCGGCGGAGATCCCCGGAATCGACGTGACGGACCGCCCATGCTTTTACGCCGGAAAGGGCCGCCTGAAGGGCTCCCATGTCCGGGTGGGCGACGCCGATCAGCCCATGACGGAGTACGAGATTTACAGCTATGAGGCTTTCCGGCGCAAGTATCAGGACGACGTCCGCCCTGTGGAGCAAGCTGGCAGGAACACCCTAAACAAAGACAGCCTGGAACAGTATATCAGCAAGCTCAAAGCCGGACGCCCCAACCTGTCAAAACTTAAAACCGAGGAAATCTGCGAACTGGTAGGTCTGACCCGGGAGGGTATTCCAACTTTGGCCGCTGTCCTACTGTTCAGTCTCTTTCCACAGGGATATTTTCCACAGATGTGTGTCACCGCGGTTTCCGTCCCCGGAACAGAGGTAGGGCAGCTTGGCCCGGAGGGAGAGCGGTTTCTGGACAACCAGCGTATTAAGGGAACCTTAACAGAAATGTTGGAGGATGCCTTGGCTTTTGTCCGAAAGAATATCCGGATCAAAACGATCATTGACACAGAAACCGGCAAGCGGGCTGACCGGGAGGACTACCCTTTAACCGCCGTTCGGGAGGCCATTCTAAATGCCCTAATCCACCGGGATTACAGTCTCCATACCGAGGGGATGCCTATTCAGATACTGCTTTTTGAGGATCGCCTTGAGATAAAAAGCCCTGGTGGACTATACGGACGGCTGAGACTGGATCAACTGGGCAAAGTTCAGCCAGACACCCGGAACCCAGTTCTGGCTGTGGCTATGGAAGTATTAGGTGAAACAGAAAACCGCTATTCTGGCATTCCTACTATGCGCCGGGAACTGGCACAGGCTGGACTGCCGGAGCCTGAGTTCCGTGACGAGCGGGGGACCTTTGTGGTCTGCTTCCGAAAGGGCAAACAAACGGCTCGAAATGAAGAGTCGGACACCGCATATGACTATGATACAACTGACGAAAATTTACTGCATTTTTGCACCATCCCCCGCACCCGACGGGAAATCGCGGAATTTTTGGGCATCAAGTCTGTCGCCTATGCTGTCACGACCTATGTCACTCCGCTGGTGGAAAAAGGGCTGCTTACGCTGTCCTTTCCAGAGAAACCCAGAAGCCCTAAACAGCGGTACACTGCCGCAGGAAGACAATGAAATCATGTAAAAAAGACAGAGTGACCTGCAAGTCACTCTGTCTTTTTAATAAAACATGGAGGAATCGCGACTATGAAAGAGAGAAAATTAGTACGCCAATTCACACTGGGCACCGAGATCTATGATGCCGAACTTCCGCAGAAAGTATTGTCCGTCCTGCGGGCAGAGCCGCTGGAAACAGATCCCCGTTTCTATTATGGTATGAGCATCATATTTGATAAGGCGGTTTTACATCATCTAAAGCCGCTGGGATTCAGTCTCTTCGCCGACACGGCGGAGGGCTTGGTCAAAGTTAAGAAGCAGGAGGCAGCCGGTAAGAGAAATTTGAATCTGAGCTGGAAAAAGTAATGCGCGTTTCCCTAATCACCCGATCCCCCATGCTTTTCCGCATGGCCCAGCCAGCAAGTAGAGGAAGTCCGAAACAGCGTTACATCACCAGACTGCCTGAGTAATGAAAAAAGTCTCTCCCGCAAGAGGGCAAGGCCCATATCACCATGAAAAACAGCGGTATGCCTTCGCAGTGAAAGCATACCGCTGTCTCTATTTTGAAATATTAGGCTGCTGATTTTCCTTACTTCGCGGCGGGTACTTCGATCTCAATATCGCTCAGGGGGAACGTACAGCAGGGGTGCACATACCCAAACTTGCTGTCCGCCAGCCGCCGCCCGTCCAGGGCTTTCGGAATGTAAACCTTCCCGGAAATCAGCCGGGAGTGGCACCAGCCACATTCACCGCTGCGGCAGCGGGAGGGCACCGCAATTTCATGTTTCTCCAGCGTCTGGAGAATGGAATCGTTGGCGGAACCGGTGACGGCGCAGGATTCACCCTGAATAGTTACGGTAATTTTGACCGTTTCCGGCGCATCGGCGGGATAATCCGTCTCCTGCTTGGGATTGTGGAACTCGCCAAACAGCTCGTGCCGGATGTACTTCGGCTCCAGTCCCAGCTTCTCCAGCTCCCCGTCCACAAAGCGGTACATCTGCTGAGGACCGCAGAGGAACACGGAATAGGGGCCGGACGGAGCGTATTTCTGAATGAGTTCCGCTGTGACAAACCCGTGTTCGTAGCCCTCTCGCTCCTCATGGCTCAACACGTGTACAACGTTCAACTTGTCCGTGGCGGCGGCCAGCCTGTCAAATTCCTCCCGGAAGAGGATATTGTCCACGGTTCGGCTGCCATAGAGCAGTGTCATGGTAAAATCCTCGTCTCCGTCCACGATGGCTTTCGCCAGGGAGAGGAAGGGCGTGATCCCGCTGCCACCCGCCACCGCAATTACATGAGAGACGTCCCGCAGGGGCTGGTACTCAAAGGTGCCTTCCGGAGCGGAGACCTCTACCGGCGTACCCACCTCCCAAGTGTCCAGGATATACCGGGAGGCCAGGCCGCCCTCCACATACTTGATGGTCAGCGTGTAGAAGCCGTTCAGTGCCTCCTTGGGAGAGGAAGAAATGGAATAGGCCCGGTTGGTGGGCATCCCATCCACATTCAGGAAGACCGTCAGATACTGCCCGGCGGCGAAATAGGCACAGGCCGAGGTCCCCCTGGCTGGGTCCGCCTCCAGACGGTAGCACTTGCAGTCCTTCTCCAGTTCCGTGATGGCCGCGACCTTCAAAAACTGCCGCTGGGGGTGCAGGGCCCGGGCCAGGGCGTTGACAGCGTAGTCCTTGGGTAGCGGGTCGGCGGGGGCCTCCGCCACTTCTTCCTTCCGCATGGGCAGCAGCTGGGTGAACTTCATGGGGTCCAGGGCGTTCAGATTGCAGTTCGACATATTATTTTCCCTCCTTTACGTCGTTGACCGTCAGCCTTCCGGCGGTGGCGCCGGACATATAGGCGGAGCTGTATCCATCGGTGCGTTCGCCGTGAGCGCCGCAGAACCGCAGTCCCTTGAAAACCTGCTCGTCCTTCAGGGCCATAATGCGGGGGATCATGCCGTCCCATCGTTCGTTCTGATAGCCGTAGGGAGTGCCCTGGGGCGTGTTCAGATACCGGGCAAACGTCGGCGGAGCGGCTGTTACAATCTCCTCAATATAGGGTTTAATAGTAATTCCCAGCTTTTTCTCGCAGTTCTCAATCATCTCCGCCGCAATCCTGTGCTTCAACTTCCGGTACTCCTCCGGCTTTACATCCTTCCAGCAGTCCCCGAAGTACATGCCGGTAAAGAACAGCGTACAAGTCCCGTCGGGGGAGGAATCCGGAATGACCTTATTCAGGCAGTTCATGATGACATAGCCGCTGTCGTCCAGCGTGCGGCATGCGTCGCACTGCTTCCGGGAGTCTCCGGTACGCTCCACAAAAACGGAATAATCGCGAATCCCCAGTTCCTCGGCAGAACGGTTCAAACCAAGGTAGACTGTGACAAAGGAAAGGCCGAACTCCCGGGCATTGGCCAGCTTCAGGGCCTGTTCCGGCACCTGGGCCTCGTCCAACATGGTGGAGAAAGCGTTGTGGGGGAAGCAGTTGGCGATTACATGGTCGGCGTAAATCTCCTGTCCGCCCACAACCACACCATAAACCGCGCCGTCCTTGACCAACAGCTTTTCCGACTTGCTGTTGTACCAAATCTGCCCGCCGTGGTCCAGCAGCACCTTTTCCAGCGCCAGAGACATCTCGTGCGACCGCATGTAGGGCATAGCCGGGCAGGGGCCCACATAGCGGAGAAGCATAAACGCGTAGTGGAGGAAATCCAGCTGGTCCGTGGGCACGCCCAGATAAGGCCAGTACGTCGTCAGGATGTGCTGGGCTTTCTTCGGCATGCCCAGAGCGTCCAGGCACTCATCCACCGTGTGGGAGGCCATTCGCATAAAATCCGTATGTTCCGCGACCAGAACCTGGGGATCGACCTTTCCCCCAGCGAAATAGCCGATGGAGTCCGTGGCGCGCTTGGCCAGATCAAAAACGGCCATAACGCTGTCCCGGCAGCCGGGGAACACCCGTTCCATCTCATTGGCACACGTCTCAATGCCGGTAGGCAGCACCGCGTCGATTCCGTCCTCCTCAGAGACCACCCGGAACACGGTGTCCTCCAGCCGCCAGTCCACTTCCGCGCCCAGGCTGTTAAAGAGCTGCCTAATGCCTCCAGGATTTTCCGCCGGGCCAACATCCGCCAGCTCATGAAGGGAGGTTTCAAACTCAAACCGTCCCCGGCGGAAGCTGGTGGCTCTGCCACCGGGCAGATTATGCTGTTCCAAAACCAGGGTTTTCAGTCCGTTTTTTGCCGTGGTTGCCGCCGCGGTCAAGCCGCCGTTTCCGGCGCCGATCACAATTACATCAAAGTGCTTACTCATACAGGCTCCTTTCCTTGTCCGTCAATTTCTGTTTATATCATGGGTATAGTAACAGCATAACAGCAATTGAAATAAAGTCAATTAGTCTATTGAAATTAAATAAATTTCGTGATATAATACAAATTGTTCTTTGATATAAACAGATTACAGGAGGTGCGGCCTATGGCGTTTCGGGAACTGGTTTCCCCTTCGCTGACCGAGTTGTTTGTGAAAGAACTGGAGGGGATGATACTCTCCGGCGAGCTGCTCCCCGGGCAGAAGCTTCCCCCGGAGCGGGAAATGGCGAAGCGCATGAAGATCAGCCTGGCCGTTGTCAACGGCGGCATTACCCGGCTTTCCGCAAAGGGCTTTTTGCGGGTCGTTCCCCGAAAGGGCACGTTTGTGGCGGACTATATTCGGGACGGCAACATCAGCACGCTGGAATCGATCCTGGAGTACAGCGAGAATTATTTCCGGTCGGATCTTCTGGATGCTATTATCGACCTGCGAAAAACCTGCGAGGGCCGCGTTCTGGAGCAGGCCTGCCGGAACCGGACGGAGACGCAGCTGGAAACCCTCGCGTCCCTCCTGACGGCCTTTGATCGGGCGGAGGATTATACGGAGAAGAGTGAGATTGCCTTCTCCTTCCACCACGAGGTTTCCATCGTCTCCGGGAATATGGTCTATCCCCTTATTTTTTCTACCTTCCGCCGGGTCTACCGCTCCTTCTATTACACGATGTTCACTATTCAGGGAGCCGGCCCCAGCCGGAATGAGCTTCAGGCGTTTTTGGACTGCATCCGCGCACAGGACGCAGCGGACGGGCAGAAGTGCCTGACAGACTTTATCGAGCATTGGCGCCATGTGTTTTACGCCTATTATCACGAGGGACAGGAGTACCATGATTGGGATCGCCGGCAGTCTCAAACCAGCTGATGAAGCCAATGGGCTATCAAGAAAGGTAAACGAACCATGAAAGCAGTTTTCTTAGATTACACCGGAACCATCGTACAGGAGAGAGGACCGGAAATTGAGCAGGTTGTTATGCGGATCTATCAGAACAGCCGGATTCCCACGCCAAAGGACGCACTTGCGCTGTGGTGGACCCGGCTGCGGCAGTATGAGGAGCAGAGCTTTGGGGAGGCCTATCAGACGGAGGACCAGCTGGTTGACCGGATTCTCTCTGAATTTGAGAGTGAGTACAGCCTGCGGGATCATCTTGCGGAGCTTCACGCGTTGATTCAGGCTTTTTGGAGCGGAGCGCCCCTGTTCCCGGAGGTCAGGGAGTTTTTTGAACAGTGCCCGGTTCCGATTTATATCATCAGTAACAACGGCAGGGTGTATGTGGAAAAGGCCCTGGAGCGCCACCGGCTTGCTACCGCTGGAATCATCACCCCGCCGATATGGTGGGATTCTAAAAGCCCCATAAGGAGATTTTTGAAAAGGCGCTGTCGGTCAGTGGGTGCGCCGCGGAGGATGTTCTGCACATTGGAGATTCCTATACGTCCGATGTGCTGGGAGCCAGGGCAGCCGGAATACGGTCTCTTTTGATACAGAGGACAGCGGGAAGCAAATATCCTGACGCGAGCGTTGTGAGGAGCTTGCCGGAGGCGATTTTCCATATCTGAGGAGGACGACAATGGACGGGACACGGGGTACAATCGTTCAGGGATTCGAGCGGCTTCTGAATGAAAAGCCTGTCAATAAAATTACGGTAAAAGACATCGCAGAGACATGCGGCATCAACAGAAATACCTTTTATTATCACTTTCAGGACATTCCCGCGCTGCTGGAGGAGATTATGGAGGAAAAGGCGGATCAGCTGATTGCCAATCACTATCAGGCAGACGAGCCCATGGAGTGCATTCGACCATTGATCCGGTATGGAATGAAGCACCGGAACGCCGTGCTTCACGTTTACCACTATGTTCCCAGGGAGACCTTTTTAATCTATGTGAACCGGATTGCTTCCCGTCTGGCCCGGGAGTATTTTTCCAGCGCGGCCTCCGGTGTCCCGGATTCCAACGAAAACGCGGAGGCCCTGATCTGCTTTTATAAATGCGCCATGGTGGGGCTGGTGCTGGACTGGCTGGACGGTAGTCTTGAGGCGGACGTGGAGACGCTGACCCAGCGTATCTGTGTGCTTCTGAAAGGGTCCGGCAGAGAGGCGCTGTCCAGAATATAAACAAGGAGGAGCATTCGCTCCTCCTTGTTTATATTCATTCATTTCCCTGCGTCCGATTTGAGCGCGCGCTCCTCCCTCACCACCCGGCGGCACGCCAGAAAGGAGATTGCCGCCACGACAAAGCCGGAAGCCGCCGCGGCCCAAAAGCCCGGTGAACCAGGATCGGAGATCTGCCCGCCCAAAATGGTCGTGGCGATCATACCGGGCACCAGCCCTACGATGCTTCCGGCGAGGTAAGCCGGATAAGACAGCTTTACACAGCCGAAATACAGGCTCACCACGTCCCCGGGCAGCAGTCCCACCGCCCGGGACAGGACCGCAAATTGGAATCCGTTTTTCCGGCGCAGAGATTCCAGCAGGTTCAGTTTGACGTATTTCCCCCGCAGACGGTCCAGCTCCCCGGAGCCCAAGAGCCTGCCCAGCAGGTATGGCGCCGTATCACAGGCCGCCAGTCCCAGGAGGTTGACCAGAACCGCCATTGGGGTTGGAAAGAGGATACCGGAGAGCAGATAGAGGGTCAGAAGCGGGAAAAATACCGTCATGCTTTTCGCGGTGTACAGCAGGATCACCAGCGCCGCAGCCGTCGCTTGATTCTCTGGGAGCCAATTCGCCAGCTCCTGATAGGTTAGGGAACGGCCAACCAAAAAGAAGGCGGTTATGCAGATCAGGAAGGCCGCGAGGGGGATTGCCTTGAGCCAGCGGCGGGGATTCTTTGGGTTCATGGGGGAAACACCTTCTTTGAATTTGCTCCGCTTTTTCCACGGGAAAGAGGGAGGAGTTCCTCCCTCTTTGCACCTCAGCCCGCGTCACCGGCCTGACAATCGGGACAACCCCACAGGTCCTCCGCCACCGGCGCCCATTCCGCCGCGTACCGGTCGCACTTGGCGCAGAGGTGATCCACGCTCTCCGGCGACATGGGGTCGGTGGAGTGGGCACCGCTCCCGGCAACCATGGCCCGCAGCTTCTCCGGGTTTTCCAGCATGGGGCAGGGCCGGAGCATATTCTCATTGAAGGGCTGGCCCCGGTGATAGGCCATGAAGATGGGGCTTTGAAGCGCTTCCAGAAGGCTGCATTGGCGTATATTGGCGTTGGAGTAGTGGATAAAGACGCAGGGGTCTACGTCGCCGTTGGCATTGATATGGAGATAGCGCCAGCCCCCCGCGATGCATCCGCCCACATACTGCGCGTCGTTCTGGAAATCCATGGCGAACAGGGGCTTTTCCGCCCGGAGCTTCCGGACCCGGTGATAGACCGCCGTCCGCTGCTACGGGGTGGGCAGCAACTCCGGAGCGGCATCATTGCCCACGGGCATGTAGTGGAAGTACCAGATGAAATAGGCGCCCATCTCAATGAGACTGTCGTAGTATTCCTCCGAGGTGATGGATTCCCAATTCCGGCTGGTATAGCAGGATGAAATCCCGTAGGGCAGTTTCCGCTCCCGGAGCAGCTTCATGGCCTGGATCACCTTCTGGTAGGTTCCCGCGCCCCGGCGGGAATCCGTGGCTTCCTCGTCTCCCTCCAGAGAGATGGCGGGAATGAAGTTGCCCACCCAGAGCATCTCGTCCGCGAAGGCCGCGTTGATGAGGGTGGCGTTGGTGAAGCAGAGGAAGACGCAGTCGTCGTGTTTTTCGCACAGGCGGATTAAGTCGGCCCGGCGCACCAGCGGCTCTCCGCCAGTGTAGATGTACATATAGACGCCCAGCTCCTTCCCCTGAGAGATGATGCTGTCCATTTCCTCAAAGGTGAGGTTGAGCTTGTTTCCGTACTCGGCGGCCCAGCAGCCGGTGCAGTGGAGGTTGCAGGCGGAGGTGGGGTCCATCAGAATGGCCCAGGGGATGTTGCAGTCGTATTTCGCCCGCATTTCCTCCTGCATGGGCCAGCCGATCATGCTGGCGTTGATGAAGAAGTTGGTCACCAGGGTTTTCATCACCTTCGGATCCAGGTCCGAGATCAGGCGCCGGACGAAGGGATAGTAAGGATGATCCGGGTTTTCGATGATCTCCCGAATCACCGCCCGCTGGGTTTGAAATTCCCCGCCGGCAAAGCGGTCGGCCCAATCCATCAGCGTCCGGAGATTGTTCTCCGGGTTTTTGTAAAGCTGGTTTACCATTTGCTCAATGCCGAACTTTTGAAGGGTTCTGTTGAAGCTCATAGGATAACTCTCCTCTTTATGTTTGATTTTGTGGAAACACAGGGAAGGTCCCCGGTGGTTTCACCGTAAACCTGACCACGCAGCGGTTCAGGATTCCCTCGGTCAAAAACGCCAGGATGATCCATATACGGGGGAAATCCGTCTCCCCAAAGCTGAGGATCAGCCGGAATCCGATGACGCCCACGGCGATGGCCACGGCGGAAATCGCCCCCCACTGCTCCAGGCCGAAGGTCTTTGCCTCCTGAGACGTCTGTATTCTGAAAAAGCCGTCCAGCAAAAGCAGCCAGCCGAAGCCCGTCACCAGATACTCCGCCGCCGTCCGGTCGATTTCCTTCCCCAGCGCTTTGAAGCGCCGGGAAATCCACGGCAGAAGGTCCGCGCTGGACGCCGCCGGGAACTCCACCGCCTCCACGTAAGCCTCCAGGGCCTTGCAGAGCTTCTTCATCGTCTTATTGGGCTTGTACTCCAGGGTATCGTAGACAAAGACGACGCAGCCATAGGGGGGCAGGTCCTCCAGCAGGGCGATGAGCTTTTCCCGCTGGTCCTCCCCCAGCTTGAAGAGGTCCCAATCCGTAACGGCG
>OFFQ01001020.1_pt1 | contig 17846 bp, 15 predicted proteins | sample 1521411 | NCBI WGS metagenome assembly OFFQ01 (sample SAMEA3504110, study PRJEB24116) | mouse gut metagenome | biome: mouse gut; feature: mouse-associated habitat; material: faeces | place: Denmark | collected 2011 | reverse complement strand
CGGCGTCCTATCACTCTAACCGCTGGGCAGGTCTTGACCCATTCGTAGGCGTTGCTCTCTCCCACATTTAAGACCTGTTGCAACTGCTTCACATCTAAACAGTCGGTTTTATAAGCTCCACGCAGTTGTGAAGCTTGAATTGTCACCAGCTTGTCTAAATCTTTCTGCTGGAGCTGGGGTTCTGACTTTTTAGGATTCCCAAATAATGAGCCTGTATAAGACATAGTATCAAACCTTTCTAAAATTGATACTATTCCATACAGCCAAGCCAAAACCCCAGCATAAGCATTTCTATTCTGTGCTGTCCTCTAACTCTTTCAGCCCCTTCAAGCAATCACGAAGTAACTGAAAAAGCTGAATTTGTATATAAATTTCAATCAGAAGCCACAACACCAGAAACCCAGCTAAAAATGAGAGGAGGGCAAGCATTAGCTCACCCCCTCTCTAACCCCCTTGGGATCCTCTGTGGCATCTTCCACGCTTACCCCCTCATGGATTACCACCCGCCCCTTTTCGTCCACTCTGGCCCCGCCTACGCTTATCAGAGACAGCAGAGCTTTCAGCCTGTCAGCGTCCACCACCTCCAGCTTGAACCGATTCGATACCAGCTCATAGCGATCTCCAGCCTTGCCGCCTTTGAGTACACGGGTAACAGCAAAATACTTGCTCACGCCGCTGTCCTCGTCCTCCATGATGGGAGTGAACGTAGCCAGCCCGGTTTTTGCAAGCAGGCCAGTGGTGAAAGCTTCGTCCATCATAACCTCCCCAGTTTCGCTCACCATCACGCCGTTGATACGCTCACCGCTGGCAATCTTGGCTTTGACCTGCTTGTCACTGTACCATGTAAAGTCCCGGCTCTGATTCAGATAAACCGCCCAGCCCTCACGCCGCTTGCCCAACTTCTCCTCAAAGATAACAGTAGCTTTGCACATTTTTCATTTCTCCTAACTTTTTGATGTTTGAAAACTTTCTATCGCTTTCAACACAATCATCTTAACGCTGTGGTCATTGATGGGCAAGACGTGATAGTGCAAGGGGATGTAACCTTGATTTTAGTGAGTTTGTAGCAGTTAAAAAGCCTGTTTTCTCCGACCGCTCTATACTGGTAAACTTCTAACCCTGGTACTGTTTCTTATCATTGTCATAAAGGCTATTGGAAACATCTGCACCACAATTTCAACTAGCCCGTTTTCTGTATCAGCACAGATTTTTCAACTTCCCTTTCCCATCCCATTCTTTTTTCTGGAACCCCTATTTTCACATCTTCAAACCCTCTAAACTTAAAAAACCTTATACAGTGGCCTTTACCTTCAAAGTTAACCGAAAATTTGGTAATCACCCTTGATTGCATTAACCGAAAGTTTTCCGTTGTCATTTTTTTAATTTATAACAAGCCTTTCAACTGTATTAGAAAATTCACTTTTTCAAAATAAACATAAAAATAAGCCAGATGTTTTCACATCTGGCTTATCTGCTTCAACAGTTTATTTTTACTTCTTCCTTGGTGGATTCAAGTGCCATATTTCAGAAAGAAGTTTCGTCTGATCGTCAATGTATTTTATCAGTTCTTTGCGGCTACAGACGGGAATGTGTGACCTCAACAGTTGTTTCCTAAACTGCTTATACGGTTCATATCTACATTGAAAGTAACAGCCATATACTCTACCAGAATCATACTCCTCTCTTACGGCAACATCTATACCGTTTTTTGTTGTGGTCATAATTATACCTGATTGCATTTTGCTTTCATCCCCATTCATTTCAGAATAATATATATCTGTTTTTTGAATGCACTTAATAGAGCCTACTGGTTTATATAGAATGAATCTATGTGGGTTTTGTTTGGGTGCAAATGCTATACTATGCCCACTTAAACATGAAAAGCCGTCAGGAATGAATCCTGACAGCTTTTTGTATTGATGGATGTTGACGGATTTGATAAAAATACTCCCAATTTCCGTTTGTGTTTATGACGCTTATTTCCAAAATCTGGGGTGTATATCCATTCACTCTCCAGATTTTAGGCGATATAGAGTGTCCTTAGGTGGTGTGCATCTTTGTACACACTATGATGGATTTGGGATTTATTCGATATAAGAAAAGCAACGAATCATCCGTTGCTTTTCTTAATGTATTATTGTATTCCTTTCCAGCCTTCCTCTACTATCTCCCAAGTAAGTTCTCTACCTCCCGCAGGTTCATAGTCACTCAAATCCGGTGCATTTTTTGATGGGTCCATCATACCAGGGCCAGGAACGAAATCACCTTTGCCACTTCCACTTGGCTGCTGCGATTGTTGGGTTCCGCCTGTCGGTTGCTGGGTATTACTACCCCCACCGCTGGGCTTGCTAGTCTGCTGCTGTTGCTGAACAACGGGTTTTGTGGTGCTTATGTAGTTACTGCTCACATAAACTATACTGCCATCACTTAGTTGGATTCTGCTCCAGCCTTCTGCTTCTGTGCCTGCTATTGCGATGCCTGTACGGGTTACACTGTCTCCCGTGTTCAGGCTCCCCAGCTTTTCACTGTCTGCTGTATAACTGGCCCGGATGTTGACGGTGCCTGTGGCATAGACGGTCTCGTTGCAATCCTCGAATAGTTGTACTGCTTCTGTTAAATCTTCCTCTTGGTCTGCTACTTCTTCAGCCGGGTCAGCTTCACTCGGTACAGCTGTGACCGTGGGTACAACCTCCTGCTTTACCTCTAACGGCTCTGCTGGTGGTTCTGTGCTGATTGCTCCGCTCTGCTGAACCTCCTGCTTTGGCTCCTGCGGTTCCTGCTGGGCCTGCTGACTCCCACAGCTTGCCAATGAAAAGGTCAGTAGCAGAGATAAGCCGCTAATTAAAACCTTTTGCTTCATTTCTTTTCCTCCCTTGTTGCAATACATTCTGATTTGCGCGGTGGCTGAATCAAATGTATCGCTTTAATCTCAACAGTTCCACCATGGGGGACACATACCCGGCTGGTATGCTCCCCGCATGGCTTCTACTGCCGAGATAACAAATCAATGCGTATACAGGTATTTTAACTTACCCATACACGCACAATTAATCTTTGCTATGTGCTTACACAACCAGTATAAACATCTTGAAAATACAGTCCTGATGATTTATACTGAGTATGTGGTACTGCTAACGCAGTTGTGTATGGATGCCTACTTCATCCTGCACAGGGCCTAGGGGGTTGCCGCCCTCTAGGCCTGCCCGCACTACTCGTTACCTCGTATCTTTATTCTACCGCATGATACCATCTCCGTCAATAGAATATTTCAAGGGCACCAACTAAAATAGTCAGTGCCCTTGTTTTTTGTGTCATTTTGTCATTATCTACCACATCCAGTGGGTATGGGGTGGTACTCTTTATGTTCTTCGTGGTGCTTGCGCAAAAGGCACCCTTGGGCAAGGAACGCCTTCGCTAAACCTCCTATTAACTCCAAATGCTTCTTTATAGCCCACAACTTAGCCTATGTATCACTTTTTCCCCTATGCTACAAATAATGTCAGACAACCACAGGCCCATCCCCGGGCAATTTAATTTGACCGCCTACTTTTCTATACACCCCATTTTTATAAGGCGTGCTTTCACCGTATTGTGCGAACACCCCAAAGCCTTCGCAACAGCACGCAAAGACTTTGCTTTTTTGTATTCGGTCAAAATTGTTTCATCTGCCAACTGATCTTTATGGGCTGGCGGCCTTATGCACCTGCGTCCTTCCTCCTGTAAATCCTGCTCCTTTTGGCGGCTTTCTATAAGTTGAATGTTTAACCTTTCAACTTCTCTTTTTTCCATCGTGACATCTAACTGCGCCTCAAATAGTTCCGCCTGCACTCTAATTGTTTCCATCAATGCCTCTTTTCTGTCCCGATAAGCTGACAATAGAATATCTGTAATACGGTCAATATCTCTGGAACAAAGTGCAGTTAATATTTTATTGTATTCATCGGATTTGACAGAAAAATATATGGGTTTCAGTTTCTCCACTAATCTGTTATATTCCCGACTTCCCGGCTCTATCCTTGTCTGATCTGTATCCATGCAGTCCTTCCCCTTTCATATGTTCAAGCTGACTTAAAATTTTTCTCCTTTTGAAATTCAAGCTTTTTTGCCCCCAATGCTCACCCAAAAATCCAGCTATGCACACCACCCCAAAAGCCCTATGCACAGCCCAATTTTTTGACTGCCGGAGCCAACTTTCCCCCTCCCACTTTTTCATCACAAGGGATTCTAAAAGACTAATAATGCTGGCAGGGGTAGTGCCTACCCCCATTTTCCTAAATGCACCCTATCAAATACCACCCATGGTGAATTTTGCTTCTTTGCTTCACACATAAAATCCGCTTTGAGAAATGGGAAATATGTTATCAGATGGTTCACAGTTGAAGCCGAGACCTCATAGCCAAAGAGTGGCACCGGCTTTCCATAATCATCAAATTCGGATGTCCATTGAGCGATGCCTTCTGGTTTTAATCGGCAGGGTGCCCCCAGTGCGGCTCTGTTTCCATACAGTTTTTCCATTGTTTCATTCGTTATCAGAGCGATCCCTCCAGCACAATCTAAAAAATTACTTATGCGCCAGCGTTTAGTTTCCAAAGGCAGCGAAATCGTATAATTCTTGAATGGAGAGGGCGTTGTTATATAATTTGTTGTAACGAAGCTTTGTGACGGATTTAAGTCCAGCAAATTTTCAATGTACTTTAATGAATCGTGAATCTTTCTCACGTTATAGCTTCCCGTAACATAGCAAGGTTTCCATGATGGTGGTGCAGGAATCAACTCAACGAACTCCCCATTTAAATTATCATATTGAAAGTCAACTTGGGTAATCAAATATTGGTTTGACTGTATCATCTTTTTTATAATGCTTTTTTCGTATTTACAATATGCTATAGACAGACAGGCCATTATCAATCCTTTCCATGAATTTCTCAATGAAAAAGATACTCGTTTTCTATCATCCGCAACTACAAATTTGTAATAGGTTCGCAAAGTGTGTACATTTAATGGCGTTAATTGCTCTTTCAATGACAGTTCTGCCTGTAAGCAGTTTTTCTTACCTATGATCTCATCATCTACTTTTTCTAATCTGATACTATCAGTATCAATCATTTTCTTTCTAGGCACTCCTATTTCTCCTTATTTCCATTTTATTCCATTTCATTCTCCTGCCCCAACAAAAAACTGGGAACCTTGGCTCTGACGAGCCATCCCAGTTTTGTGTTGGTCACAATCTGGTAAGTTAATATTAAAAATGTCGGAGCTTCGCCACTGGCGGGGCCGGGTAGAGGTTTGTTGCAAAGTAGTAGTCGCTGAACTCCACCTGTCCGGCCTTTGTGCTGTTCACTTGGCTATGCTTGTTAGGTGCCCTACCTTGGAGCAGTTGTTGAACTTTTTGAAGCTGTGCCTTTGTCCCGTTCCATGTGTTGACCTCAATACATGGGGTCAGCCCTTGCGAAACAAAGTAGCAACGTCTGTTAAACAATGGGTGAGTTCTACTCTGGCCTATCAAATCTTTGGTTATGTATAATATGACCTTCTTAATGTCAGTGACAGGCTGAATATCCACAATTCCATTTTGCCATAGCGGTGCGACATTGTCCAGACCGAATTGGGTATCAGGAGCATTGAGCAGTAGATGAAAATGGTACGCTCCCCTCTGCTGGATCTCCAGCGTGGCGATATAACGTACATCCTCCAGCTTGCGGCGTAACCGCTTTGTGAATAACTTGAACCCCTTGACCGCTGTGTCATAATCCTGCACATTCTCCCGAAATGTTAGTGTAACGAACACGCAAGCCCCAGCTTCAAAATTCACATCAGCCAGCCTGAGAAGCTTTTCACGCTTTGCCCGCTGACGGTACTGGTACGCAGTATCAAGCTCCTGCGCAGTCATGGCGGTTGGCAGCTGTTTTGTTTGAGATGACCTTCTGCCTGTGTTGATTCGTTCATAATTTGTTTGCTTGACATAATTTCTTAAAATGATATAATTTGAATAACTTATGCGTGGCATGGGATTTCCTCCTGTCAACTTTTAATTTACAAAGATTGATAGGAATACGTCATTTACACACGCCTAAAAATTTTTACCCCCATGTCCTACTCCAATTTTCCATACGCTCAACATTTCGATTTGCAATAACAAAAATTTAGAGCGTTAGACATTTGATTTTTTCAAACGCCTAACGCTCTTTTTATATGTTCTCACACTGGCCAAATTTGACAAATTATTCCTTTTTATGCTATTATGAGGGGCCACTGTCCCAACATCGCAACCAGAAGCTCGGGAGCCAAAGCCGTAGCCATAACCCCAAAACCCCCAAGGAAAGCCAAGGTTAGGCAAGGCTAAACCCCACATTCTGGCTACACTCATCAGCCATCCGCACACAAAGAAAAAAGCCCTGAACCCTTACGGCCCAAAGCTTTTGCGTGATTATCGTTCAGCCTACATAAGGCCCAATCGTCTGAATGGCATTCAAGAGGTCAGCGGTTCGATCCCGCTTATCTCCACCACTTTACAACTGAATATTGACGTGGGGGTATAGCTCAGCTGGGAGAGCGCCTGAATGGCATTCAGGAGGTCAGCGGTTCGATCCCGCTTATCTCCACCACAAACAAGAACTCATATAGCCAATCACTATATGAGTTCTTGCTTTACGCAACTCTGAATGGGCGGACACCTGATCTACCAATTATCTCCCTGGAAAGTTTATGGAACCGGAAGGTGCCCTTCCCCTTTCTTAAATTTAAATATGTATTAGGGACGTTTGCTTTTACAAAGTCAGCGCCCTTTTTCGGCCCTAAAAGGGCGCTATGACAAGTAATACAGGAATATGGAAAAATGGGGTTGAAGTTTGTCAAAAATTGAAGTAAAATATAGGTAGATAATAAAGAATTATCGGAGGGACTATGTTAATGAAAGAGCTTGCCCGCAAAATAAGACGGGAAAATTTAAGTCCACATAGTAATTTTAGTTTTACTGTTAGTGACGATGAACTGTGGGCAGACGCTAGTGTGAACAACTCGTTGTTCAATGGTGCTATTTTTCAAGGCTGTATATTTCGCAATATATGTTTTGATCACTCGGATCTTGAGGGAACCCGGTTTTTGGGATGTCAATTTATTAACTGTACAATGGTGGGAACAGAAACTCATTCTATTTGGATGGCAAATTGTGATTTTGAAAATGTTAACTTCTCACAATCTTCTATCTTAGATAGCAACTGGCACATCTGTAAATTTCTTGGATGTTCATTCGATGGGGTTGTCCAGAGCAACTCGATTTTTGACGGATGCTTGTTTGACCCATTTATGCCAAACCACGGCTCGTTTTCACTAAATCGATATATAAAGACTACCTTCTGCAATGCCGTCTTTCGCAATGTCTTCTACTATCATATTTTCGAACAATGTATATTTAAAGCATCTTCATTTGAAGCATATTTATTGGGATATATCTATGGGCTTACAAAAGAAAACCTTACCAGCCTTAGCGGTATGTTGATGGGTGAAAAAAGTAGCACTCCTCTTACAGAACTTTATAATCAGATAGAACAGATCTATTCGGATAGGAAAATGTATCTCAATATCGGTTTTTTACGGCTTGGGGTACCCACCTGTAATATCGAAGAAATATTGTTGAACTGTACAGGAATTTTGAAAAAACTGTTACAAGAAGATCAGTTGCTAAAAACAGAACAACTCCAGTTTTTGGGCCGCCTAATTGAATACTTAAAAGCTCGTACACAAGTTGCCCCAATCACAGTGTTGCTTCTTGAGCAAGGAATTCGTGACATAATTAAACAATTTAATGTGGATTCAAATACCGCATGGGAAAAAGCAAGGAGCGAAATCCACTCTTTGCATAGTCAACTCTATTTTGCATGTTTAGAGGATTTGGATCGAATTTATACTCAATCATTACCCGAAATTCTTGATGAACTCATTACGATTAAGATAACATATAGACAGAAGCCTGAACTTCCGCTTGCAATATTACTGTCTGAAATGGCTCCAGACATAGATCCAAAGCCTAAGCAAATCAAAACGGCAGAGGGCAGTTGGATTGAATGGATTTCTTCACCAGACGGTATTATGAATTGCGTGCAGCTATTTGTTTCACTACTGGGATCTATTGCAATACCTATCATGATTGATTGTAGAAATGAGCGGCGGCGAAAGAAGAAGGTGGCTCAGAGTAATACAAATGAAAAAACTAAATTGGCAATACAGTCCGAAGTAGAGATCAGTTTGCCTGCCCCATATGCGACTAGTGTCGGTACGGTAACTATCAAAGGATATACCGGAAGCGTGATTCGAGTTATTATGCAGCATCAAATCCTTGCGTCTAAGAGCAAGAAGGGGTATGGTGCAGAAAATATATGTAGAATTGAAATTCTTCCAGCGGCTAACGGGCATCCAAGTATGGAATGAGCCTCTGGACGGATTGACGAAATTCTATTCCATCCAAGGCCATATTGATTCGAAAACACAGGCCGTACTCTTCGTTAAACCCATTTAAGTAGCCTGGCAAAATTCCTGTCAACGTATTAGCGTAGAGTTGCTTATAGAATTCTTGTGTACGCGCTTTCTCGTTGGTAATATTACGAAAGTAGAGAGTAAACATACTGCCGTATGGGGCCCTATCTATCTTAATATTATTCCCATGCAAAAGAGGATAAATAAACTCGTATGTTTTTGCTGTGAATTGCAAAAAGGCATTAAGACAATCATCGTAGTTTGTCGATATAAAATGTTCAATTGCGGAACAGGAGGATTGTGGCAAATTTCCTTCAAGTACATCAGCCCACTGTTCCAGGAAATCCTCATAGTCGTCTGATGTGATAACTGCCGAGAATTTAAGATTGTTGCACGAAATAGACTTGTGGGGGCTATAAATACCGATAAAGCAATCAGAAACTCCTAAACAACGCACCAATTCCTTGCCGGGCAACGCAAAACTTTCGTCTGCTACTATTAGCACGCCTTTTTCCATAAGTTTTTGAATCTTCTGAATTTCTTGGTCGTGTAAGTAGAGACCGGTGGAAAAAACAGGAGACGTAATCCAAATTGCATCATATCCGTTCTCCACTATTTGATCATATGGGAGTTCAAATGAACCCGTCTCAGCGGTGCGAACCATAGACTCAAGACTATAAGAAATACCCATCGCATAGAATGTCTGTGCTACAGAAAAATATGCTGGATTGACTATACATACCTTTTTGCACTGCCGCGCTTTTAAAAGATTAGCAACATTTACAATTGCGGTTGTATTGTTTGGTGCAAAGAGAAGAAATGCGTCATCATAATCTTTTACACCTAATTTCTGCATTACGGACCGTCTCAACTCGTATTGTATGCTGTAAGTGTATGTATAATCAATTACGTTTCCAAAAGAAGGTGGGGCGATATAATGCAACATCCAGTTCCGAAATTGTTCGGAAACGCGCCAACTAGAAATATTATACGGTCTTATGCCGATTTCTCGACAGAACTCCTTTTCGTAAAAGTATATCTGATCAATTTCGCTTAGTCGTGAGATTAACATCTTGATACTCCCCCTTTTAATCGATAATTCTTTATTATCTGCTGAACATGAAAAGACCACCAGAATTTGGTGGCCTTTTCGTGTTCAGCAAAGCGAAAATGTCATTTTTCCTCTAGGATGTTTTTCCGCTAACAGGAGAGTCTGCTGCCTAGCAGTGACATGGGTATAAATTTGAGTGGTGGAGATGGAGCTATGGCCGAGTAAAGATTGGATGTATCGTATATCCATCCCCGCCTCCAGTAAGGATGTGGCAAACGTATGACGGAACATGTGGGGCGTAATATGACTATTTACACCAAGCCGATTCAAATATTTAGTGATAATCCTCCGAACTGACTGCGGGGCAAGCGGACATCCCCTTCGGTTAATCAATATAGCACCCTGAGCGTCAATTTCTTTGGAAAATTCACTATAATAGACGTTGAGAAGCTGAAGAAGCTCTTTTGTCGTAATTTGAATCATGCGTTCCTTTCTTCCCTTTCCATTAATCAAAAGGCGCAGTTCATTGTCACCTAATTGAAAGGTATCTTTTGACAATGCACACAACTCTGACACCCGAAGACCGGTGCTGAACAGAAGTTCCAGAACCACAATATCCCGCAAAGTTTCTCGGCAACCCGGAAAATAGGAATCATAAGCGCTTTGTAGAAGATCTTGCACAACTTGCTCCGGTATAATGCGGGGGAGTTGCTTCGGCGATTGGATTCGAATATGAAGTTTATCAAATGGATTCTCTTCCAGCTTGCCGCACAGCACCATCTCATGGTAGAAAGCGCGCACACTTGCAAGTTTGCGTTTTACAGAGCGGGGAGCAAAGACTTGATTGATGTGCTTAATGTACTGACTTAACACTTCTTTATCTGGCCAAACATCTCCTGTAAACTCCAGAAACTGCCGCAGGTCAATGCGATACGCTTTTATCGTGTCTGAGGACAACTGTTTTTCATACTCACCAACCTCAAGATAATCAGCGATTAGGGATGATAATGTCTGCATAATGAAGCCTCCATTTAGTAAAAATATCTCTTCATTATGACAATTTCTCGTCCTGTTTGTCTATAAGGGAAGAATAGGCTCTAAATTTTCCACATTAAAAATTTCGTCGCCTTCATCGCACGAAGTGCGATGAAGGCGATTAGGTTGACGAAATTGTCAACCTAACCGAAATCGCACAAATTACCACACTTTTCTAAGAAAATAAGCCTAAGACCACCTCATTGTACCAAAATTATATGTGGGGGTATAGATCAGGACAGATGAGGATTTGGGGCATTTTCTTGTAGATACTTCTTTCATTCCCGAGAAAACTCGGCCCTATCTGGACGGAGCTGAAATGACAATGCAATAACAAAAGCAGAGACCGTTTTTCCGGGAGGAATCAACGGCCCCTGTTTTTTTATGTCCTTTTTCGGGAAAGCGGCCCCGGGAAAGGATCAAATCATCCGGCACAGCTACGCCTCCGGTCTCAAGAGCTTCGGAAGCCAGCCCCACGATATGTGGGCCAGTTTTCCGAGGTCTTCATTGCCAACTACGATATGGACGAGCGTGGGCTGCATACGCTGGACTGCGCTCTGGTCCTGCTGAAGGGACAAGTGGCTACCGCTATGACCTGCGGGATGTGTCTCTCGAGCGGCTGGACTATGACCCCCAGGGTGAACAGAGCTGGAGGTAAAGATCTACTCCGTGAGTACCAGCGGAAATGTGCTGGCCAATGCCTCGGTGACTCTGAACGGCTGCTTTGCCATCCGGGGAGTCAAGGTAATCGACAGTGAGAACGGCCCCTTTGTCTCTATGCCCAGCTATAAGGGCAGAGACGGTTACAGGGACGTCTGTTTTCCCTGCACCAAGGAGTTTCACCAGCAGTTCAGTGATGCGGTTGTGGCCGCATACCAGCAGGCGCTGGAACAGCTTCCCCAGCGGCACCAGGAACAGGAAACGCCCCCCGCACCGTCAATGTCAATGTGATAAGGAGTGAACGATGATGAAAAAAATATCCGCCCTGTGCGCCATGGCTCTGATTCTGACCATGACACTGTCCCCCACCGCTTACGCCGCAGTTCCGCCGCCCAGCCCGGCCTGCTATCCCACCTCCGTTATCAGGAGCGAGGATGGCGCTGAGGTGCGCAAAATCTATGACCTGAGCCCGGAGGAAGACCCTGCTGGCATTGCCCGGTCCGACTTCGAGCAGGATGGGTTCCGCTATACGCTGGTGGACCTGCTCAAGCAGGAGACCCCGGAGTATGAGGAGCGGTATCACACCGAGACAGTCTCCATCCCCAGCAAAAGCAAGGACATGGAATCCGTTCTGGCTCTGCTGCCCACTGAGAAAGAGTTTGTCACCGAGGACGGTCTCACCGGAACCCTGGCCCTCCAGCTGGATACGGTCCAGATTGAGGTGGCCGGATATGGAAGCTCCACCAAGGATGTCTCCGCCACCAGCAGCTACGTCAAAGGCTACACCGTCATTGCTGATTACGCCGGCTCTGTCAGCCGGATCGCCCTGAACAAGACCCGGTATGTGGCCATCTTTGAGGGTACGCCGCTCTCATCCCACCCGGCTTCGGCAGCTACAGCGCCGACACGCTGAACACCGGCACACCCCTGACGCCCAATCTGGCCCCGGGCTATCAGCCTGTCTCCGGGGCTGTCATCAACGGCGGTTCCGGCGTAATCCAGCCTCCCGCCGTGGGCAGTGGAAGTTCCAGCGGCTCCGTCTTTGTCCCCGGCTCATCTACCGTGACGGTGACCGGACCTGGCGGCTACACCAAGGTGACAGACGATCTCTACTACACCGGAGGGCATCTGGGCACGCTGAAGATACCCGCCATCGGCCTGAACGTCAAGATCTATCAGGGCACGGACAGCACCGCACTGAAGAAGGGGGCGGGACACTTTGAGGATACCTCCATCTGGGATGGCAATGTGGCATTGGCCGCGCATAACCGAGGTGTGACCAACCATTTCGGACAGATCCATACCCTGGAGGTGGGCAACAAAATCACCCTGACCACCCGGCTGGGCACCCGCACCTATGCCGTTACCAGCGTGTCCAAGGTGGCCGAGACAGATCGCAGCGCCCTTGCCCCCTCCACCAATAATATGATCACCCTATACACCTGCGTTCGCAATCAGCGGGAGCAGCGATGGTGCGTCCAGGGTACAGAGGTTCGGTAATATGCTTCGTTTTCATCCCCGTTTTTCTCCGCTTTGAAGCTTCTCTTTTGCTGGACTTTTGGCCTTTCTTCCCGTATCATTGGACTTGCAAAGCCCAATGTTATCGAAGGAGGAAAAACAATGAACCGAAATATGATAATCGCCCTGGCGACCTGCACCTGAACGACAATCTGACCCGCGCCGAGATGGCCGTCCTTGTCAGCCAGATCTGCATCAACCCGGAGCACATCGCCTGGGAGCGCGACTTCTATGCCAGATTGTGCGACGCAAACTTCAACGACGTCCCGAAATGGGCCAAGACCTATGTGGGCGTGTGCGCCTCCAACGGCATCATGGCCGGCTACGGAGAAGGCATCTTCTCCCCATCCGACCCGGCGACTCCTCAAATGGCCTGCGCCGTCATCCTCCGCTGGCTGGAACGGGACGGCTGGGACTATGACACCGCCTGCGACAAGGCGGCGGAACTGGAACTAATCCCGGCAGAAGCCCTGACAGGTGATACCATCACCAGAGGAGACATGGCGGTCCTGATTAAGAGAGCCCAGGACTATATGGCCTGGCTCCAGACCCTGTAACGACACAATAGACCCTATCATCAGGCGGCTCCGGCAGAAATGCCGGGGCCGCTCATTTTATTCGGAGGTATGTCTATGAAAAAGCGGTTTCTTTCCCTGTTCCTCGCATTCGTGATGCTCCTGGGCATCCTGCCCATCTCCTCCTTCGCCGCCTCCAGTGCGGACGAGGCCCTGGGTGAGGTGGACATCTTCAACGGAGACCACGAGATTGGCTACCTGTCCATCAACGGTAGCGTCAGGAAGCAGAAATACACCTATTACAACTTCAAGACCTCAAACGGTTATATCCGAGAAACACCAGCCTACTGCGTCAACCCGGACCTCTTTGGCGTTCCCCAGACTGTGGGCCCTGGCGAGAGCATCAAGTATCTGGCCAACGAAAAGGCCAGCGACCCCAAGGTGGTGGGTATCATCTGTAACGGCTATCCCCACTACAGCCTGGAGGGCCTGAATCTGGATGACAAGTATCAGGCGTATTACGCCACTAAAATGGCCCTGTGGTGCTATCTCATGCCCGCATGGAACATCAATAATCTGAAGGTGGCCCCCGGCCTGAGCGCCGCGGACCAGGAGATTGCCAACCGGGTACTGCATGCGGCCAAAACCATTTACCAGCGCGGTACCACCTACAACTACATGCTGGAGCCCAAGCTCACCGCCACCCCGGACAAGTCGGTGGCCTACCCGGTAACGGTAGACGGCAGACAGTATAAGCAGCAGGTCTTTACTCTGCGCAGCGAGACCTTTGTCTACGGTCTCAAGGTCGGTGTGGCCTTTTCCGACCCCGGCAGTGTCCCTGCCGGGACCCGCATTGTGGATATGGACAACCAGGATATCACCGATGTAATCACAGATGGCTCGCTGGGCAGCTTTAAGGTGCTCTATCCCGTGGACAGCATCAAGGGAGAGACAGGCAGCGTCCAGCTCTCCCTGACCGCCTCGGTGGCCAAGTACGCTGTCATGTACGCTATCTGTGCAGAGAAGGACAAGTACGGCAATTTGCAGAACTACATCTGCGATGTGGACAACAATCAGCGCATGGAACTGGCTGCCGTCAGCAATTACTACGATTCCCCGGAGGAGGAAATCCCGGATGAAACGGCGCTGCGGATCATCAAGCTGGAGGAGGGTACCGAGATGCCCCTGGAGGGGGCAGTCTTCTCCGTCTATGACCCTGTGGGCCGGAAGCTGGGCTCCTACTCCACCGGCCCCGACGGAACGGTCACCATCCCACTCACCCTGGAGGGCCACTACACCGTGACCGAGGAGATCCCGCCCCAATATCATCTTCTCCCCAACATCACCACCCAGCACGCCGATGTGGAATATAACAAGGTGGTAAAGCTGACTTTTTGGAACGCCCCTTATGGCTCTCTCAGAGTGCAGAAGCTGTCCAACACCGGCGACCCCCTCAACGGGGTGACGGTGCAGATCAAGCACATCGAGAGCGGAGAGGTAATCACCGGCCAGACGCGGATGGGCGGTACGGTGGTCTTTGACCATCTGAAACCGGGCGGTTACGAGGTGAAAGAGGTGGCTGGTATCGAGGGCTGGATCGCTGAGACCGACACCGTCCAGACCGTGGCTGTGGTGTCCGGCGAGGAGTCCACAGCCACTATCGTCAACAAGGAGCTGCCCGGCCTGCGCATCATCAAATATGATCGGAAAAATATGATTCTGCTGCCCGAGGTTACCTTCGCAGTCTATCGGGACGGCGAATTTCTGGGCAATTTTCAGACAAATGCAGTGGGTGAGATTCTGATTACCAACGCTCAGCCCGGCACCTATCGCGCCTTCGAGGTAGATACTGGTAATGACGGGCTGATTCTGGATACTACCCCCCAGGAGGTGGAGCTCCACGCCGGGGATGGCATCAAGGAGCTGCTGTTCTTCAACGACGTAAAACCCGGCATCCACCTCATCAAGGTGGACAGCGCCGACCTCTCCAAGCCCATCCCCAACGCAAGGTTCAAGCTGGAGGCGGTAGACGGGAGCTGGGGCCCGGTGGAGATGACCACGCTGGAGGACGGGACCATCGACCTGTCCAAGCTGCCTGCGGGCGCGGCGGTGGTAACAGAGCTGGACTGCCCCGGCTATGTGATCGACGACGCCCAGCGCATCATTGAGCTGAAACCCAACGAGGACGCGCAGTTTGTATTTACTAATAGTAGGCTGCCTTCCCTCCACCTTTTAAAAACCAGCTCAGACGGCTCACCGCTGGCGGGGGTCTCCTTCCGCCTGGCGAAAATCGAGGATGGAAGTCGGTATCTGGACCGCACCACTTCGGCCACGGGCGAGATTTTGTGGGAGGGCTTGGAGCCTGGTGTGTACTCATTGAAAGAAACCGCTACAGTATCCAATCACATCATCGACCTGCGGGAGTACCATGTGGAGCTGTTCCCGGGCAAGACCAGCACCATCTGTCTGGAAAACCAGAAGCGGCCCAATTTGTATGTTTACAAAAATGACGCGGACGATGGCACCCCGATTAAGGATACCGTTTTTCTGGTAAAGGCGGCGGACGGCCACAGTGTGGACGAGATCAAAACGGACAGCGAGGGAAAAGCCACGCTGTCCAATTTGCTGCCCGGAATATATGAAATTTCGGAAAAGTCCGTGCCTTCGCCCTACCTCAAGGACGCCGACCCACAGCTTGTCACCCTGTACCCCAACCGCGACCACAAGGTGTATTTCGAGAATCACAAGCGGCCGGTTATTGAGATTATCAAGGAGAATGCCGTCACCTTTGAGCCGCTGGCCAATGTGCCCTTCCGGGTATGGTACAGCTCCAACCATACCAGTATCGGCGAGATCAACGACCTGGGGACATTCTACACGGATGAAAATGGCCGAATTGAATTGAATGGGCCGGAGATGGGCGAGCTGGGCCTGCGGGACGGCTGGTTTCGTGTGCAGGAACTGGAGCCGCTGAAGGGCTTTGCCAAGGCCGACCCCGATACACAGGAGGCGTTTGTCCCAGCCGGACAGAGCCACACCTTCCGCTTCCGCAACCAGCCCCTGTCCGCTATCTGTGTCTGGAAGTATGACCGGCAGCACCCCAACCAGGCCATAGAGGGAGCGGTGTTCCAGATCAGGTATCTTTCCGGCAATACTTCCGGCACGGGTGGCACCGTGATTGGCACTTTTCGTACCTCGGCCAATGGTTCCTTTACGGCAACCGGGTTGAAAAAAGGCGCCTATATCATCGAGGAATTGTCCAGTGATGGGAACCATGTAATCGACACACCGCCCCAGACCGTCTACCTCTCCGGCGAGGAGCAGGAGGTGGTGCAGGTCTATTTTGGTAACAGCGCCAAGGGCTCCCTGCTGGTGAAAAAGGTATCGGCCAGCGACGGCGCGCCCCTCAGTGATGTGGAATTTTTCGTGACAACGGCGGATGGGGCCGTGGTTGGAAATGCCAACGGCAAGTTTGTGACGGACAGCTCAGGCAGCTTCCTGGTGGAGAATATCGACCCAGGAACCACGCTGGTAGTTAAGGAGGTCAGGGCAAAAACAGGCTACCTGCTGGACGACACCCCACAGACCGTTCAGATCAAAGCCGGACAGACCGTTACCCTGGAATTTCGCAACAAGCCGCTGGGAAACCTCATCATCCACAAGCTGTCGGGAGCGGACAGGAAAACACCCTTGACCGGGGTGCAGTTTAAGATCACCTATGCGGACGGCAAGGTGGTGGACGCCGAGGGCGGCAAGCTATCCTCCAATGGGCTGTACTTCACTAATTCCGAGGGCCAGATCATCCTTTCCAATATCACAGGCACCGTCATCTGCACCGAGGTGGCCAGCATTGACGGCTTCACTATCGACCCCAACACTCGCAGCCAGACGGTAGTTATCAACCCCGGCGATGACACCCAGCATTTGTGGTTTTATAACGACCCCGTAGGCGGAGTGGAGATTGTCAAGGCAGTGGAGGGGAATGAGGAAAAGCGCATCCCCAACGTGACCTTTGAAATCCGCCGCATGGACGACGCTCTGGTGGATACTGTCACTACCGGGAAGGATGGCCGGGTCTTTGTCACACTGGAAGCCGGGAGCTATTATGCGGTGGAGACAAAGTGCCCGAAAGAGTTTAAGCTGGACAGCACCCCCCACTATTTCGAGGTGAAAACCGGGAAAGCCACGCCGCCGCTGGTTGTGACCAACAAAGCCCTGAGCGGTATCCTCATCCATAAAATTGACAGCGATACCAAGGAGGGGCTCTACGGAGTAACCTTCCTGCTCTACGATGCGGACAAGAATCCCATCGGGCAGTACAGCAGCGATGACAGGGGGTATGTCCATATTGACGATCTGCCCGGGGCTGGCCGCTACTACCTGCGGGAGCTGGAGAATGACGGATATCTGGTGGATACCCAGCTGAAGACCGTAAATGTTATCGCCGGGACTACCACAGAAATTACCTGGGAAAACACTGCCATCACTGGACAGATTCAGGTCACCAAGACCTCCGAGGACTACAATTCCATGAACGGCTGGCCCGCTGGCACACCCATCCCTAACACTGAGTTCGAGATATATCACTACCGCAC
>OFFQ01001014.1_pt1 | contig 17918 bp, 12 predicted proteins | sample 1521411 | NCBI WGS metagenome assembly OFFQ01 (sample SAMEA3504110, study PRJEB24116) | mouse gut metagenome | biome: mouse gut; feature: mouse-associated habitat; material: faeces | place: Denmark | collected 2011 | reverse complement strand
GGATATGTTAGATTTTGTTGGCTGGATCATTCGATATATAACCTATTGAAAAGAATTTATATAGAAAAAATTGGATTTTTAAATATTTTTGTTATGATATAAATATATTTCATAAAAAGTTAAGATGATTGAGTGGACACTAAACTAGAGTGTTAAATATTGGAAAATAATCTTACAAAACTTCTATCTACAAATTAAACGCTTTCCTAGGTATGATTATACACGAGGGAGGCGGTCAGGGAGGAATTAAAATGATAAATGGGAGAATGCTAAAAATTATACACTATCTTTATAGTAATAAGGATACAACCTATAAAGATATTTCTAAAGATCTAGATATTAAAGAAAGACTAATTCGTTATGATATTGAAAAAATAAATGACTTTCTAGAAATTCAAAAATTACCTTTAATTGAAAGATTACCAAAAGGACGATTATTATTTTCTGATACTTTATCATTAGATGATTTTGAACAAGGACATGAATTTATTTTTACTCAAAATGATCGAGTTTCTTTAATTTTACTATTATTACTTTTGGATCCAAAGCAAGTAAAGTTAAATAAACTTTCTGTAGAACTTCAAGTTTCAAGATCGACATTAAAAAATGATTTAGACTTGTTAGAAAAGCAGTTAGAAAAAGAACATATCCTACTTCAATATAACCAGGCCTTTGTATTGATAGGTAATGAAATAAATATAGTCAATTTAGCAATTAAGGAATTTGAAAAATATGTAGATTTAGTTGCAGGAAATAAAGTATTAATTAACGCATTTGAGGAAAGAGTTTTAGATATAATTAATAAGTCTTTTAATTATATTAACCTAAGAAATGTTGTAATTTGGATAGATGAGTTACTAGATAGTATGCAGTGTTTATTGACTGATCAATTATATAAATGGTATGTTGCAAATGTTTTAATTTTATTGTGTTACATTATTAATGAAAGAACACATCCACTTGAAAAAACAAAAATAAATCCTGTTGAATTCACAATTTTTGATGCATCAATAAAAGAGTTAGAAAAAATTATTGAAAAAAAGATTACGTTAAAAAAACAAAATATATTAGTAAGATTATTAAATTATACTAATAAATATGGTAAGTATGAACAATCAATGGATATTATTCAAGTAGAGGCACTAACTAAACAGTTTATCTTATTAATGTCTGAAAAGATTGATTTACCATTTGAAAAAGATGAGATTCTTTTTGAGGGGTTAATAAATCATATGTCTGCTTTGATTACTAGGCTAAATCAGGGGATAACGTTAAATGATAATATTACTTCTATTTTATCTAATAGTGATATTAAAGTATTTGAAATTGTTTTATCAGTGACAAGAGAAATTGAACTTTTAAATCAAATTAATAATGATACTGAAATCACTTATTTAGCTATTCACTTTATAGCAAGTATGAAAAGAATTAAAGACAAAGAGTATAAAAGAATTTTATTAGTTTGTGGTTTCGGATATGGTACTTCAACAATGTTAAAAGAGACATTGATAAATGAATTTCAGGTGACGATAGTAGATATTATACCTACTTATAGGATTAACAGTTATCAAAAGTGGAATGATATTGATTATGTTATTTCAACATCACCAGTAAAATTGCCTATAGCTATAGATTTAATTTGTGTTCATCCAATCTTGACACAACAAGATTTTATACATATGAGAAATATGGGAATTCCACGAAAAACAACTTTAGCACACTATTACTCAATTAACCAACATTTGGATTTTTTAACAGACGATCAACGTTTAAGAGTATTAGAAGTTATTCAAAAAGAATTAGGAAACCAACTTGAAAAAAAGACAACAAAAAAAATAAATAAGTTAACAGATTTATTAATATATGAAAATATACAAGTAGTAGATCAAGAAATGAGTTGGCAAGAATCTGTTTGTGTAAGTACAGATATCTTACTTAAAAAAGGTTTTATAAATGAAAAATATGTTGAAGAAATATTTGAGGGGATTGAAAATCTTGGTTTCTATTCTGTAACTGATGAAAGTTTTGCTTTATTGCATGGTGAAAGTAATGAAACAATAAATCAGAGTTGTATGAGTTTATTAATTAATAGACAGCCAATAAAATTTAATGATAAAACAATTAAATTAGTATTTGTTTTAGCAAGTAAAGATAAAAAGGAACATATTCCAGCTGTAATAACTTGGGTAAGAATGATTACAAATACTAATGTTATAGACCGACTTACTCAGTGTAATGCTCTACCTGAAGCATATCAAATCCTATTGGAATGTGAAAGAAAGGTGGTATAAAGATGAGTTCAATTATTCAAAAAGAATGTATTGTCTTTGATATTGATACTTATGATAAAAATGAGGCAATTTTAACTTTAGTAAAAAAATTAAAAGAACAAGAAAAGATTACAAGTATAGATAACTTTTATCAAGATGTTTTAGATCGAGAAAAAGTAGCTCCAACAGCAATTGGTTACAATATTGGTTTACCTCATGGTAGAACAAATAATGTAATAGAACCAGCTGTTTGTTTTGGAAGATTAAATAATGAAATTATTTGGAATGAAGAGACTAAGGAAGTAGCAAATATTATTATTTTAATTGCTGTCCCTCAAGATAATGAAGGGAATTTGCATATGCAAATATTATCAAAATTAGCCCGTAAGCTAATGCACGAAGATTTTAGAAATCAATTATTAAATAGTAAAAAAGCAGAAGTATACAAATTATTATGTGAAGGATTGGAGGTATAATAAAAATGGATTTTAAAGAAAAATTTTCAACAATTAAAAAACATCTATTAACAGGAACATCACACATGATTCCATTTATTGTTGCTGGAGGGATATTATTCTCTTTGGCAGTTATGTTAAATCCTGAAGGGGCAGCAACACCTGAAACAGGATGGTTAGGAGATTTAGCAAGTATCGGTAGTGCTGGATTAACATTATTTGTACCAGTATTGGGAGGATATATTGCATATTCAATTGCTGATAAACCAGGTTTAGCACCAGGGATGATAGGTGCTTATCTTGCAAGTCAAGTTGGTGCTGGTTTTCTAGGTGGTATTGTAGCTGGATTTATTGCTGGATATGTGGTTAAAGCTCTAAAGAAAATTAAGTTACCTATTTCATTAAAGTCGTTAGGTTCAATCTTTTTGTACCCATTATTTGGTACACTAATTACTGGAGGAATAATTGTCTGGGTAATAGGGACACCAATATCTGCCATTATGGAAGGATTAACAGGCTGGTTAAATTCACTAAGTGATGCAGGTAAAGTTCCTTTAGCATCAATTTTAGGAGCAATGACTGCATTTGATATGGGGGGACCAATTAATAAAGTTGCAACATTATTTGCTCAAACTCAAGTTGATACATTGCCTTATCTAATGGGGGGAGTCGGAGTAGCTATTTGTACACCACCAATTGGAATGGGAATTGCAACATTGTTAGCTCCAAAAAAATATAATACAGAAGAAAGAGAAGCTGGAAAAGCAGCTATACTTATGGGATCTGTAGGAATTACTGAAGGAGCAATTCCATTTGCAGCTAATGATCCATTACGTGTAATTCCTTCAATTATGGTTGGAGCAGTAGTAGGTAATATTATTCCTTTTATGATGGGAGTGTTAAATCATGCACCATGGGGTGGATTAATTGTATTACCAGTTGTTGAAGGATGGCCAGGTTATATTTTGGGAATTGCGGCAGGGTCTTTAGTAACAGCTTTAATGGTTAATTTCTTAAAGAAAGAGAATAATGATATAACTGAATATGATAAAGAAATTAAAATTGAAGAAGATTTTGATATTGAATTTACAGAATTATAAAAATTGGAGGTAAAGAAATGAAAGTAGTAGGTGTAACTTCTTGCCCTTCTGGTGTAGCTCATACTTATATGGCAGCAGAGGCATTAGTGATGGCAGGGAAAAATTTAGGAATTGAAGTAAAGATTGAAACACAAGGTGGTGCAGGAGTCGAAAATGAATTAAATGCAAAAGATATTGAAGAGGCAGTTTGTGTAGTATTAGTTAATGATGTCGCTATTAAAGGTGTTGAACGTTTTAAGGGTAAGAAAGTTGTTAAAATGGGAGTATCAGATATTATAAAAAAAGCGGAACCATTAATGGTTAAAATACAAAAAACATTTGGTTAATAGGGGATTTCCCCTATTTTTTTAATAAGTAGAAGGGTGTTAAATTTTGTAAAAAAAGGTTACAAATATTCTAGCTTATATATATGTGATTGTTATGTTAAAGTTAAAATATAAAAAATTATAAGAGAAGGAGAAAAAGATGAAAGGAAAAAAGAAACAAATTTTTTCATATCTTGCAAGTGGATTAATTACAGCATCAACAATTATTAGTGCATGTCCAATTAATGTTCTTGCAGTAGAAAAAAGAGATCAGTTAATTCAAGATGAAATTTTATGGCATACTTCATTTAATGATGCAACAGGTTTTTTAGAAAATACTGTTGATCAAACAAAAGGCAGTGAAAATGTTGAAGGGTTTGTACCAGCTGAAAAAATTAAAGGAGATATTACAACATCTGTTTTACTTAGCAGTGTCACTGGTAGTAGTGATTTTAATAATGATGAAAGAAAAGTAAAACTATTTGATAGTGATAGTGGAACAAAGTTTTTAACAAACGACAATGTACCAAGTGTGGAACAACCAGTATATGTTGAATTTGCTTTTGAACAAGCACAAATATTAGATCGTTATGCTATAGTTTCTGCTAATGATTCTCCAGAACGTGATCCTAAAAATTGGATTTTCTTTGGTTCAGTAGATGGAGAAAATTGGGTGGAAATTGACAGCCAAAATAATCAAAACTTTGAAAAAAGATTTGAGAAAAAAGAAGTGATTATTGAAAATCCAACTGCGTATCAATATTACAAAATTGAAATAACAGCTAATAAAGGAAATGATAAATTAACTCAATTTGCTGATTTATTATTGGGAACTGGAAAAGATTCGTCAGAGGTTCAAGAACCTACGATGGTTACTAAAATTTCATCTGGTCCAAGCGAAGCATGGAATCAAAAAGCTAATACTGGATGGGATGACGAATATGCTCTTGAAATTTCAGGTACTCATTTAGGAACAGAAGCAGCACATTCATGGAATGTCCTATATAAAGATTTAAATATTACAATTGATGAAAATACAGCATTAAGTTATTTGATTTTCCCTGGTCTAGTTGATAGTGAATATGATTATAATTGGACTCAAATGAATATGGCAGTAGATCTTAAGTTTGCTGATGGAACATATTTAAGTGATGCAGGTATTGATGATACTAATGGTAATTTATTAACACCACAAGGACAAGGGGATTCTCGAACATTAGTAACTAATCAATGGAATAAAATAACTGCACGTTTAGGTCAATATCCAAGTTTAAGAGGTAAAGTCATTACTGAAGTTTTAGTTGCTTATGATAATAAAGATAATAAGGCAGATAAAGATGTTGACTTTAAAAATTATTTAGATGACATTAAAATCTTTGAAGAAGCATTAGAAGATTATGATGATAATAATCTAGCGGAATATGTAAATATTTTACGAGGAACTAATGATTCGCCTAATTTCTCTCGTGGATTGACTGCACCATTAGTAACTAGACCTCATGGTTTTAATTTTTGGGCACCAGTTACTAATAGTGGAGATAATAAGCTATATACATATCAACAAAATGGCAATATAGGAACACTAAAACATATTACAGTGAGTCATGAACCTAGTTATTGGGTTGGGGACCGTGGTAACTGGGAATATATGGTTAATACAAGTATTGATCCAAATGGAACAGGTTCAATTGGAGCTAATGAAAGAGCAGCTAAATTTTCTCATGAAAACGAAACTGCAAAAGCTCATTATTATGGAGTTGAATTTAATGAAGGGAATGCACAAGGAGCTAAATTAGAATTGTCACCAACTATGCATGGTTCAGCAACAAGATTCACATTCAATGATAATGCAAAATACCATAATGTAATTTTAGATACAGTTCGTGGTAGTGATAAAAAACTAGTTTTAAATGAAGATAGAAAATCATTTACTGCTCAATCAAATCCAAATAGTAATGGAATGAAAACGATGTATGTTTATGGTGAATTTGATACTAAGTGGACAAGTCAACGTTATGGAAATAGTAGTCAAAATTCAGCTATTTTAAATTTTGATGACGAAACTACAGTTGAAATGAAAGTAGCAACATCTTTCATCAGTTATGAACAAGCTAAAAAGAACTTAGAGCTGGAATTAGATGGAAAAGACTATGATGATGTTTATAATGAAGCACGTGAAGGATGGAATGATAAGTTAGATGTAATAACTGTCAAAGGTGCTACTCATGAACAAAAAGTAACTCTTTATTCAAATTTATATCGTATGTTTGCTTATCCAAACTTATTATCTGAAAATACTGGAACAAATGAAGACCCAGTATGGCAGTATAAGAGTACAGTAAGTAACGATGTTAAAGATGGTGAATTATATTATAATAATGGTTTCTGGGATACATATCATACTACATGGGCTGGATATCAATTATTAACACCATCAAAATATGAAGAAATGTTAAATGGATTAGTTGAACATTATAATGATGGTGGCTGGGTTCCTAGATGGGTTGCACCTGGTGGTACGAATTCAATGGTAGGTACTAGCTCAGACGTAATTTTTGGAGATGCAGCTGCTAAAGGTGCAAACTTTGAATTAGAAGATGCTTATAAATCTTCGTTAAAGAATGCTTCTGTTGCAAATGTAGAAAATCTTACTTTAGGTGGTAGAGCAGAATTAACAACTTCTATTTTTAGAGGTTATACAACTAATTCAACTGGAGAAGGGTTCTCATGGTCAATGGAAGGATATATCAATGATTATGGTATTTCTCAAATGGCACAAAGACTTGCTGATGAAGCTTTAGAAGCTGGCGATAATGAAGCAGCTCAAACATATCAAGATGAAGCAGATTATTATCGCAATAGAGCATTAAATTATGTAAAATTATTTGATGGATCATCTGATGATCCTACTGAAAAATGGTTTAAGGGTAAAAATGCTAGCGGTGAATGGACTAGTGGAGATAGTTTTGATCCAATTTTCTGGGGTGGAGATTATACTGAAACAGATGCCTATAACATGACTGTTACAGTACCACAAGATGGAAATGGTCTTGCTAACTTATATGGTGGTCCTGAAGCTTTAGGTGAAAGAATGGATACGATCTTTACGACAAAAGGAACATACAATGGTTATAATGCTGTTGATGGAGTTGGCGGTATTCATGAACAAAGAGAAGCACGTGATGTTAAATTAGGGCAATATGGTCATAGTAACCAGCCATCACATGGAATTATTTATATGTATAATTACGCTAAACAACCATGGAAAACACAAGCATTAGTACGTGATGTATTACATAGATGTTATGTTGGTGCAGACTTTGGACAAGGTTATTTGGGTGATGAAGATAATGGCGAAATGAGCGGATGGCAGGTTTTATCATCATTAGGTTTCTTCCCGGTAAATATGGGTAGTGGTGAATTTGCAATTGGTTCTCCATTATATGAAGAAGCAACTATTCATTTAGAAAATGGTAAAACAATGACAATTAAAGCTAACAATAACAGTGATGATAATGTTTATATTCAATCAATGACTGTTAATGGTGAAGCTTATAACTCAAGCTTTATTTCTTCAAAAACATTAACTGATGGTGGAGAAATCGTATTTAATATGGGATCTACACCTAATAAAGGCTGGGGAATTGAAGGAGAAGGTACTTCACTTACTAGTGGAACAGATCTACCTAATCCACAAGAAGATTTAACAGTTTCAAATTTAAATGTTAAAGAAGAATTTAGCACAGATGTAAATAAAGATACAGTTGCTGGAAAAGGTATTACTAATATCACTAATTTATTTGATAATAATTCAAATAACGCAGCAACATTTAATGAAGATACAGATTTATACTATAGCTTTATTAGACCAGTTAAAGTTAACATGTTAACTTTAACATCTACAAGAAACCAGCAAACTGAGGCTCCTGATTCATTTGTATTATATGGATCAAATGATGGAGAAACCTGGTTAGAACTTTCAAGTAGAGAAAATATAGAATTTGAATGGGGTAGATATACTCGTCCATTTAGCAGTGATGGTACAAATGGATATCAATATTACAAACTATCACTAAAAGGTGGAACGACATTATCAGAAGTTGAATTAATTGGTTATACTAATGATTATTCATCTATTGATAAAGAATTATTAAGTAAAGTAATTGAGGCAGCTAAAGCCGTTGATCAATCACAAATGGGTGAAGGTGTTAAACAATTATTAAATGATGGTATTGCTGCAGCTCAAGCAGTAGTTGATAATGTTGATGCGACTCAAGATGAGATTGTTGCTCAATATAGTGCATTACAAAATATTTTAAATCGTATCAGTAATATTAGAGATGGTTTAACAAAAATAGAAGCAGAAACTTTTGATACAAGCCATAGCAGTATTGTAAACGATGGAGCTAACATTGGCGGTGTTAAAAAGAATACATGGGTTGGATATAAAGATGTAGACTTTATGGTTGCACCAAACCAGTTAGAAGTTAGATATTCTGTTCAAAATAGTGATGGATGTTCAAAAGGTGAAATTGAAGTCCGTTTAGATTCTCGTGATAGTGAACCATTATTCACAGTAGGAACAACTCATACTGGTGGCTGGGGTAATTATGTAACAACTACAGTAGATATCCCAGAAGATGTGCAAGAACAGTTTATGGGATTGCATGCTGTATACTTTACGTTTGTTGGAAATGATTCTGCTGATGCCAATAAAGCATACGTAGCTAATGTTGATTACTTTGATTTTGCTAAAATATTGACACAAAATGTTATAGTTGAAGGAAATGGAACAGTAGTAACTACAGATCTTAATGCTAAATATGGTGAAGATTTCGCATTGGAAGTTGCACCAGATAAAGGTTATAAGACAGTTGCTGTAACTATAGATGGTGAAGCGATTGCAGACTTTGTTCCAGGTACTAATACAATTGTATTAGAAAATGTTAATAAATTACACGATATCGTAGTTGTATTTGCTGAAGATGTTGATTATGGTATTAATGTAGATAGTAGCTTAAAAAATAATGCAAAAGTTGAATTTGTTGATAAAGATGGAAATTCAATTGATTCAGCAAAAGCAGGAGATATCGTTACAATCAATGTAACTGATATCAATAGTAAAAAAGAGTTTAGTGATGTTAAAATCAATGGAACTTCAATTACAATGACTGTTACAGATAATGGATATACTGGTACATTTGTAATGCCAGCTGGTGAAATTGATGTAGAAGTTGTTTTAACAAATGCTGTTAATAAAGCAGCTTTACAAATTGCTATTGAAATGGCTGAAAATGCTGATTTAGAAAATGTCGTACCAGCCGTAGTTAAAGAATTCAATGAAGCATTAACAAACGCAAAAGATGTATATGGTAATACTAAGGCAACTCAAGATGAAGTAGATAGTGCATTTAACCGTTTGGCTAATGTAATGCATATGCTGGAATTCTTCAAAGGAGATAAAACAGCGTTACAAAAACAAGTAGACCTAATCAATGATTTAGAAGCAGATAAATATATCGAATCATCGTGGAATGCCATGTTACCAGTACTAGACAAAGCAAATGATGTACTAGGTAACGAGAATGCAATGCAGGACGAAGTAGATGAAGTATATACAGAATTAGTAAAAGCGTTCTTGAACTTAAGATTAAAACCAAATAAAGACTTATTAAATGACCTAATTAATAAAGCCCAGGGATTAAACGCAGCTAGTTATACATTAGAATCATGGAACGCATTACAAAATACTTTAAATAATGCTAAGGCAGTGTTAACTAATGAAGAAGCAACAGAAGCTGAAATTAGTAACGCTAAATCAGCAATGGAAGCAGCTATAGCTGGATTAGAAATAAAATCTGCTTTACCTGCTGAAGTAATTAAACCAAACGTTGTAACAAATAGTAACACAGGAAAAGAAAGTGCAATAAAAACTGGAGATACAGTAAGTCTTGGATATTCAATTGCAGGATTAGCTCTAGCCTCAACTGTATTACTTGTAAACAAAAAAAGAAAAAAGACTAATTAATGACAAATATTTAATAAATTTTCTCTCACTATAAATTAAAGAGCTATCTTTCAATTATAAGTATTTATAATTGGGGTAGCTTTTCTAATAAAAAAAGTAAAAATAAAGCACACAAATATTGACAAAAAGCGCTTTCTGGTGTAAATTAATACTGTAAATAGTGTGTAACTGGTAAAGCAGGCATTAGCTATACTAAGATTTATAAAAAGTTTTGGCTTTTTATATTGGTTCTAGTATCGCTAATGCTTTTTTTAATGAAAAAGCGCGCATTCATTATGACATGTAACATTATTTTATGATTTGTTAAAGAAATAGAAAGGAGAAGAGATATGAAAAAATGGAAACAAATTACATCCGCTAGTTTATTAAGTGCGATGATGGCGTTAGGAAATGTAACTTCGACTATGGCGGCAACAACTGATAACTCAATCAGCCAACGTGAAAAAGAAAATGCTGCTTTAGCAAGAGAAGTTGCATCAGAAGGAATGGTATTATTAAAAAATGATGAAAACGCATTACCAATCAAAGGAAAAAATGTAGCACTTTTTGGTAATAGTGCTGTTCGTACTATCCGTGGTGGTACAGGATCTGGAGATCCCTTTAATGGTGGACTTAGTGGTGGCGGAGATGTCATGGTAGATTTGAGTGAAAGATATAATATTAATATTTACAAAGCTTTTGTAGATAAAGGATATAATGTTACATCTGGTGCATTTTTAGAAGAATTTGCTAACGGATATGATGATGCTAAACTTGCTTTTGGTTCAAATCCAATGAGTACATTTGCTTATCCAGAAATGGAATTAACTCAAAGTATTATTGACCAGGCTAAAGAGGGAACTGATACAGCAATTTATGTAATTGGAAGAAATGCTGGTGAAGGAGCAGATAGAAGTTCAACAACTAAAAAGACAAGAGCTACAATTAATGGAGAAGAAGTTGAGTTTGAAGTTGGTGATTACGAATTAACTGAAACAGAAAAAGCTAACTTGGCTCTTGTAGGTAAAAACTTTGATAAAGTAACAGTAGTATTAAATGTTGGTGGTGTCATTGACACTAAATTTATGGACGAAATTGAGGGGCTGGATGCATTGATTAATATGTCTCAAGCTGGACAAGAAGCAGGAACAGCAGCATTTGATGTTTTAACAGGTACTGTTACACCTTCAGGTAAATTAACATCTACATGGGCTCAAAATTATAGTGATTATCCTGCAAGTGAAACATTTGGTGGAAATGATAGTGAAGAAAATCTTGAATTATATGATGAAGGGATTTATGCAGGATATCGTTATTTCGACACATTTAACATTACACCAGCGTATGAATTTGGATATGGAATGTCATATACAGATTTTAATATCGAAGTTGATGGTGTTGAAGCAAACGAAGATAAAGTTACTGTAGAAGCAACGGTTACAAATGTGGGTGATACATATTCAGGAAAAGAAGTAGTTGAAGTATATTATTCAGCACCAGATAGTGATGATGCAGAAAAAGCATATCAAGAGTTAGCTGGATTTGCTAAAACAGATGTTCTTGGTCCTGGTGAATCACAAACCTTGACAATTACTTATGAAACAGAAGACATGGCATACTATAACACAGATCAGGCGGCATATGTATTGGATGCTGGTGATTATGTAATTCGGGTTGGTAATTCTTCAAGAAATACTAAAGTAGCAGGAGTAATTAATTTGGATAAAGCTGCTAAAACAGAACAATTAAGTAATCAATTAGGAGATCCTTATCAATATGGATTAAGTGAGATATCTAAAGGGAATACTACTCCATATAATTATGCTGATGAAGCGGAAGAAATTGCAAATGTTAAAAAAATATTAATTAATGCAGATAATATTGAATGTGTGGAAAATATTTCTGAATATAATGATGAAACTGTATATACATATACTAGTGATTCAAAATATACAGCAACTCAACCTTATGAAAAAGTTGTACAAATTGGTGATAAATCTGATGCAACATTACTAGATGTATATAATGGTGATGTTACAATAGAAGAATTTGTAGCAAAAATGAGTCTTGAAGAATTAGCAACTTTAAACTGTGGATCTGGTTGGGGTGTTGCTAATGAAAATACACCTGTTGTTGGTTCGAGTTCAGATACGATTCCTGGGGCTGCAGGAGAAACAACAGTTAAATATTTTGATACACATGGTATTCCATCGATAGTTGTAGCAGATGGGCCAGGTGGTATTAGAATTAAACAAGAATATGAAGCAACAGACGTAACTACTGGTGAAATAGAAACTTATTATCAGTATTGTACAGCATGGCCAGTATCAGTATTACGTGGTCAAACATGGAATACTGAATTACTTGAAGAAGTTGGACGTGCTTTTGCAAAAGAATTAAAAGAAATGGGTATTACTGTAGTTCTTGGACCAAGTTTAAATATTCATAGAGATCCACTTTGTGGACGTAACTTTGAATACTATTCTGAAGATCCATTAGTTTCTGGTATGATGGCAGGTGCTGAAACAAGAGGGGTACAAGAAACACCTGGTATCGGAGCATGTTTAAAACATTTTGCATTAAATAATCAGGAAGCAAGTCGTAATAGTTCAAATTCAGTAGCAAGTGAACGTACTATGCGAGAAATTTATTTAAAAGGTTTTGAAATTGCAGTTAAGACATCTCGTCCAATGACAATAATGACATCATACAATTTAATTAATGGTGTACCAGCTGCAGATAATTATGATTTATGTACTAATGTTCTTCGTGGAGAATGGGATTTTGAAGGTATGGTAATGACAGATTGGAATGGTGGATTATCAACTCCAAGAATTTCAATGCATGCAGGTAATGATATGATTATGCCTGGTGGACCTTCAAGAGTACAAAATATTGTTGGTGGTGCAATTACAATAGTTCCAGAGTTTGATGAAAATGGACAAATCAGTTTAAAAGAAAATTTAAATATGATGTTTGCATATCAAGAAGCAGCCTGGGGAGAATTTATTGTTGATGGTGCTGGTCAAGATACAGTTGTTGCACAATTAGGTGATGATTATGTAGCAGCTGTTGATGATAATGGTAATGTTCTTGTTAATGGTGAAGTGATTTATAGTAGATATGTATCTAATATTTGGGGTGGGACTGGATATTTTACAGATCCAGTTACTACAGCAATTGCATCTGTAAGTGATGATGGTAAACAAATTATTTATCGTGGTACTTATTTAGATGACAATACAATTTGTTTAGGTGATGTTCAAAAATCAGCAATTAACAATTTAAAAGTTATCATAAACTCAATTGCCATGGAAGCTTTTTATGGATCGGATAATGTTACCCTTGAACCATGGGCTATAAATATGTCGATGATTGATTATATGAGTGCAACAAAATCAGAGGTAACATTAGTAAATAAAACAGCATTAGAAATTGCGGTAGATGTTGCAAACAATGTAACAGAAGAACAATTAAATAACTTAGTACCAGCAGTAGCTGAAGAATTCAAGGCAGCATTGCAGGAAGCACAAACATTATTAGCAGATGCTACAGCAACACAAGAAGCAGTAGATGCATCATTTAATCGTTTAGCTAATGCAATTCAAATGTTAGACTTCATCAAAGGAGATAAAGCAGCATTACGTTCATTTGTAAATAATGTAGAAGATACAAAAGCAGATTTATATACAAGTGCAACATGGAGTGTATTTGCAGCAGCGTTAGAAAATGGACAGGCAGTACTAGCAGATGAAAATGCATTCCAGGATGAAGTTGACACAGCATATGATGGATTAGTAAGAGCATATTTAGGATTAAGATTAGTACCAAATAAAGATTTATTAAATGAATTAATCAATAAAGCAAACAGCTTAAATGCAGCAAACTACACAGCTGAATCATGGGCAGTAATGGCAAATGCATTAGAAGAAGCAAATGCAACATTAGCAAATGAAAATGCAACAGTAAAAGAAGTAGAAGCAGCCAAGGCAGCATTAAGCAGTGCAATTGATGGATTAGTAACTAACCCAACAGTAAACCCAAGTACGCCAGACAATACTGTAAGCCCTAATGAATCAGTAAGTTCAAGTGTATCAAATGGTGTAGTAAAAACAGGAGATACTACAGCAAGTATAAAAACAGGAGATACTACTAATCTAGTATATTCAGTAGCAGGATTAGCAATTGCTTCAGCATTATTAGCAGCAAATAAAAAAAGAAGAGCGCATAAATAAAATATTTGGTAAAAATCTATAGTTTAAGAAAAAGCATGAAAATGGGTTCATGCTTTTTTTTGATATTTAATATAGTAAAATATAGAGTATTAGGTAATAATTATATGGCAATATAAAAAAATTGTTAAAAAAGGATAGTGGTTGAAATGGAAAAATTTGTTAAATTAAAGGATGAAATATTAAAATGTCGTTTGTGTAACGAAAAATTTGGATATGATCCTCATCCCGTATTTTGGGGAAATAAAAATTCTAAAATAATGCAAATAAGTCAGGCACCTTCATTAAATGTACATAATACTTTAAAACCTTTTAATGATTTGAGTGGAAAAAAATTGAGACAATGGTATGGCATAAATGATAATGTGTTTTATGATCCAAAAAATTTTTATATTACATCATTAGCTCATTGTTATCCAGGAAAATCAAAAAGTGGAGGTGATCGTTTGCCGCCTAAGTGCTGCAGTGATAAATGGTTAAAGCAGGAAATATCATTAGTTGAAAATGAAATATATATAATTATAGGAAGTTATGCTGCAAAGAAAATGTTTCCTAATCAAAATTTTAATGATTTGATATTTAATGATCAGATATTATATGGAAAGCCAGCATATATATTACCACACCCATCTCCTTTAAATATGCGATGGTTAAAAAACAATCCTGAATTTGAACTTAAAAGAATTAAGGAAATAAGAAAAGTTATTTACAAAACCTTAAATATATAAATTATTTTTGTGATATCAATTTTACAAATAAAGAATGAATTTTTAAATATATTGTATATAAAAAACGTACAAAGATTATTGTACGTTTTGTCTTTATCACTTTTGTTAGAAATGATACGAATGACACCACTTAAACCATCACAAGTTAAATCTTTTGAGACCTCAAAATCGCTAGCAGCAATATCACTTATGATTTTACTTACTGTGGTCTCAAAAATCCTTTTAGCAGATAATTAAAAAACAATTAGTATGAGAATAAATAATGTAATTCATTTTTATTAGATTATTATGGTAGTAAGGTAATTGTTTTGAATACTTTCTGCTGCTATTTCAATATCATCAATACTATAACAAACAGCTAGTTGGTTAGAATAATCTAATAACCTAAAGTATCCTGTATCTGTTTCGTTATTTTTAATTATCATAATTTAATTTTCGTATTCAATTAAGCATAATAGATATGACAATCTATGAAGAAATCATAAAAATATTTAGCTTTAGATATTTATATCGATATTAAAAAGCGATAAAATATTTTAACTATAATGATTATAATTTTAAAGTCAATAATAGTTAAAATATTTATCAAAGAGCTTGAGAAAAAACAAAAAATAAAGTACACTTATCGTTGTAAATTTGATAGAATATGTATAGAAAGAGAAGTGAAGATAATGGATCAAGTAGAGGTTATAATTGTAACAGGAATGTCTGGAGCAGGAAAAACTAGAGCAATGGCATGTTTTGAAAATCTAGCATTTCGTTGTATTGATAATTATCCGGTTGCTTTATTAACCGAATTTGCAGAATTGGTACAAGATGATTCTAAATATCAAAGAGTTGCCATGGCTGTAAGTTTAGATGATGCATTAAAAGCGATTAGATTATTATCCAATTTGGATTGGATTCATTTGACAGTTGTATTTTTAGATTGTGATGATGAGGTATTGGTTAAAAGATATAAAGAAACAAGAAGATCTCATCCGTTATTGATTTCTAATAAAGCTTCTTCTTTATTAGAAGCAATTGAATTTGAAAGAAGATTAGCTGAGCCAATTTCTAGATTAGCTAATTTGTCTATTGATACAACAAAGTTAAAAGGAACTAGATTTCAAAATTTATTAGAAGATTATTTTAGTAGTGGTAAGGTAGATCCGTTTAGAATCACGTTTGAGTCGTTCGGATATAAACATGGGGTACCTAAAGATGTTGATTTATTATTCGATGTACGTTTTTTACCAAATCCTTTTTATATTGAAGAGTTAAGAACATTAACAGGGAATGATAAAGCTGTTTATGATTATGTTATAGAAAAAGAAGAAACAAAAATATTTATAAAAAAGATGACTGAGTTATTTGATTATTTATTAAAAGAATATGAAAAAGAAGGCAAGATGCATTTAATTATTGGCATTGGCTGTACTGGAGGACAACATCGTTCAGTTACTTTAACAAATTATTTTGCTGATTATTATAGTAAATATTATCAGGTTCATCGCTTGCATCGTGATGCTGATCATTAGGAGTAATTATGGTATCGTTTTCGAGAATAGTAAAAGAAGAAGTAGTTTTTAATGATTTTGAGTCATGTTGTCAAAGGGCGATGTTGTGTGCAATAATTAAAATTAATGGAACATTATCTTTATCTAGCTATGGGTTATCTTTAACAATTAGAACAGAAAATGCGAAAATCGCTTCCAAAGTTCATCGAATGTTAAAGGAAGAATATGATCCTCAGATTGAGTTTTTAGTTTCTCGTAAAATGAAATTAAAGAAAAATAATGTTTATATTTTAAAAGTTACTAAAGCAAGAGAAATATTAGATGATTTATCTTTGATGGATGGTTTAGGGTTTAATATTATACCAAATAGAAATATTTTAAAAAGCGAGTGCTGCATGAGGGCGTATTTAGCAGGGGCGTTTTTGTCATGTGGCAGTGTAAATAATCCAGAAACATCAAATTATCATTTAGAGATGAGTTTTAATGAAGAAGAATTTGCACAATTTATTTCTAAAATAATGAATGATTTTGAACTGAATGCTAAAATGATTAAACGTCGTAATAAATATGTTGTTTATTTAAAATCATCAGAAAAAATTGGAGATTTTTTAAGAGCGATAGGTGCAAGTCAGTCAGTAATGAATTTTGAGAGTACCAGAATTGATCGTAATATGTCTAATACTGTTAATCGTTGGAATAATTGCGACATTGCTAATGAGATTAAATCAATGGCAACTGCAAATAAACAGATTAATGATATTAATACGGTTGATATGTTTATGGGATTGGATATGCTTGATGAAAAAACTCGTATAGTTGCATTGATTAGAAGAAAGTATCCTGAAATGACATTAAATGAATTAACAGAAGTTTATTATGAAGAAACAGGGCAAACTATAAGTAAATCTGGATTACATCATAGATTTAAGAAGATAAGTGAAGAGGCTAAACGATTAATTCAAATGGAGAATGAGTAGAATGGATAAAATTGAAATTAGGTTTGGACAACGAGTTAAAGAAATCCGATTAAAGCAAAATATTTCTCAAGAAGAGTTAGCGTTTCGTTGTGGATTATCGAAAAATTATATTTCGGATGTTGAAAGAGGCACAAGAAATATATCCTTAAAATCAATTGAAATATACATACATGATTTTGTAAAATAATCAGTATTAAATAATGACTCATTTAATATTTTATCATTATTAAAAACAACTGTCATATCCCTATCAATATCTGAATACTTTTGCCCTAGAAAATAAGGTTCATCTATAATTGCTTTAATATTGAATACTTTATTATTAATTGTTAATGAATCTTTTAA
>OFFQ01001010.1_pt1 | contig 17981 bp, 13 predicted proteins | sample 1521411 | NCBI WGS metagenome assembly OFFQ01 (sample SAMEA3504110, study PRJEB24116) | mouse gut metagenome | biome: mouse gut; feature: mouse-associated habitat; material: faeces | place: Denmark | collected 2011 | reverse complement strand
CGGCACTTACCGCATTACCGAGAAATCCGTCCCCGCCCCCTACTATCTGCCGGACAAGGACGCGGACCGGGTACAGACCATCTCTCTGAATCCTGGCGATGAAAAGACGGTGGTATTCAAGAATCACAAGGCCCCGGAGCTGACCATCTTCAAAGAGGATTCTGTTGCGGGCGCTCCCATTGAGGGGGCAAAATTCCACGTCACCTACACCAGCAACGGAGAGGCGGCGGACGCTCCCGCTTCGGTGGACTTCGGTTATCTTTTTTCGGACGCCAACGGCGAAATCAAGCTGCATGAGCAGGGCAAGCGGCTGTACCCCGGCGAGTACACCATCACTGAGGTTGCCCCGGCCCCCGGTTTCCAGATGAAGGAGCCTACCACGCAGAAGGTCATTCTCCACGGCGGCGAGAGCAAAACCGTCACATTCCAGAATGAGCCGCTGAATGGAATTGTCGTGGAGAAGTATGACAGCGTGACCCATGAGGCCCTGCCTGGATGCACCTTCCAGCTTCGCTACCTGGGCGGGACCTCCGGCACGGGCGGCACTGTGATCGGGCAGAAGGTGACGGGGAAAAATGGCACCGCCATCTGGACTGGACTGAAAAGCGGCACCTATATCGTGGAGGAGGTGGACCCCGCTGACGGGTACAACATTATCAATGCCTCTGAAACGGTTTACATCTCCGATAATGGAACGCAGGATGTTATTACCGTCCGTTTTGACAATGCCCCAGACGGCCAGCTTCTTATTAGAAAGGTATGCTCCGTCAATCCCTCTGTAACCTTACAAAACGCGGAGTTCAAGGTCATGTATGCGGACGGTACTTTGATTGGGGATTCCAACGGCATTTTCAGAACGGATGAAAACGGGGAAATCCGTATCACCGGGCTGAAACCGGGCAAGAGCGTGATCGTCACCGAAACCCGCGCCCCTGCCGGATTCATCATCGACACGCAGAGCCAGACCATCCAAATCCAGGCGGGCCGCACCGTCACCCTGACCTTTAAGAACCAGCCCCGCGGTTCCCTGATTATCCAGAAGCGGGACAGCATCACCGGCCAGCCCCTCCCCGGCGCGGAGTTTCGGTTGGCTACCGCCGCAGGGTGTGAAGTGGGGCTGGACGGCGTAATTGGCGACAGCACCCTGACGCAGAACGGCTTGTTTATCACCGACAGCAACGGCGAAATCCGCGTTACCAACCTCGCGCCGGGGGCCTATGTACTGACTGAAACAAAAGCCCCGGCAGGGTATGTCATGGACAGCCCCAGCACCAACGTGGTCATTGGGGCCAACGGCGACACACAGACGGTCATTGTCACCAACACCCCCAAGGGCGGGCTGATCGTGGAGAAGTACGACAGCGTAACGAAACTGCCCCTCTCCGGCGCTCAATTCAGAATCACCAACGCCAACGGGGAGCTGACCCCGGACAATGAGGGCCTGACCAGCAGCAACGGCCTGTACACCACCGACCGCAGCGGCCAGATCGTCCTGTCCAAGCTGCTCCCCGGAACCTATGTAGTGTCCGAGGTAAAGGCCCCGGACAATTATCAGGCGGACCCCACCCCGCAGACTGTGGTGGTCAATGCCGGGGATACGCAGACCCTCCGCTTTTACGATGACCCCCTCTGCACGTTGACCATCCTCAAACGGGACGCTGTGACCAAGAAGCCGCTGAAAGGGGCGGAGTTCCTGGTCCGGGACAGCGAGGGCCGGGCCATCGGCCCCAACAATGGCCGGTATATCACCGGGACGGACGGAACAGCGACAGTCTCCGGGCTGGCTCCCAACGCCACCATTGTAGTGTCCGAGAGCAAGGCCCCCACCGGCTATATCAAGGATGAAACCCCGAAAAATATCGTTGTCCGCACCGGCGTTGCCAACAGCCTGATTTTTGACAACGAACCCGCCACCACCCTGATTATCCGCAAGTTCATTGAGGGCACTGAAAATGAACCGCTTTCCGGCGTGTGCTTCAAGGTGGTGGACGGCTCCGGGGCCGCTGTTGGCCCGGACGACGGAACCTACTACACCGATAAGGCTGGTGAGATCGTTCTGGGCGGCATTGAGCCGGGAACTACCGTGATTGCCCGTGAAATCAAGACTGTGGAGGGATATGTCCTCGATGGCACTCCACAGGACATTCTCATTAAGGCCGGACAGGTGCAGCAGCTCACCTTCTGGAACAAGCGGGCTGGTACGCTGGTCATCCAGAAAAAGGACAGTGTTTCCGGCAATCTGATCGCCGGGGCGCAGTTCCAGCTCACTTATGCGGGCGGCGGCTTTGTTGATAACGCCAACGGCCACCTCTCCAGCAACGGCCTGTACACCACGGACGACAAGGGAGAAATCCGCGTTTCCGGCGTGACCGGGACTATTGTTGCCAAGGAGGTCAAGGCGGCTCCCGGCTATGTGATCGACCAGTCCACCCAGACCCAGACCGTCACCGTCAACCCGGAGGACACACAGACCCTTGTTTTTTTGAATGAGCCTCTTTGCAGCCTGACCCTGACCAAGCTGGACTCCGTGACCGGAAAGCCCGTGCCCAATACGGAGTTTACCGTGAAGGACGGCAACGGGAACATCATTGGCCGCTATGTCACGGGGAAGGACGGCACCGTTGTTGTGACGGGCCTCGTTCCCGGCAGCACCGTTGTTGTCACGGAGAGCAGAGTCCCCGATGGATACGTGCTGGATACCACGCCCAAGACCATCATTGTCAAAAACGGTTCTGGAAACAGTATTGTCAATGGCGGAAGCGGAAACGGCTCTGGCAGCAGCGGCGGTAGCTCTGGCGGCAATGACCTTACTTTCGAGAACGACCCGAAAATGACGTTGACTATCCATAAATATATCGAGGGCACCGCCAATGAGCCTTTGGCTGGCGTGGCCTTTAAGGTAGTGGATGGCTCCGGCAAGCCTCTGAACCCCGATGGAGGCATCTACTACACCAACAATGCCGGTGAAATCGTGCTGGAAGGGCTGGAACCCGGCACTACTATCACCGCACAGGAAGTCAAGACGGTGGACGGCTACGTTCTGGACGGACGGCCCCAGAGCATCAGGATTGAAGCTGGTAAGGCGCAGAACCTGACCTTCTGGAACAAGCCCGCTGGTTCTCTCATTATTCGGAAACTGGATAAGCAGACCGGGAAACCGCTGGCAGGTGTGGAATTTGAGCTGACCTATGCTGGCGGCGGCTATGTGGACACCGATAACGGGCACCTATCCAGCAAGGGGCTTTACACCACCGATGACCACGGCGAAATCCATATTTCTGGCATCGTAGGTACAGTCATAGTCAAGGAAACCCGGCCTTTGTCTGGATATACGATTGAACCGGGCCGGGAGAGCCAGACCGTTACGGTCAATCCGCAGGAGACACAGACGCTCACCTTTTACAACATTCCTGCCAATACCCTGACAATTCAGAAGTATATTGATGGCAGCAGGAATGAACCTCTCGCTGGCGTGGAGTTTCTGGTAACGGACAGCACCGGCGCTGTGGTGGGGCCGAACAACGGCTATTATACCACGGATAATGACGGGCGCATTGTGATCTCCGGCCTTACACCCGGCACAACCATCACCGCTAAAGAAACCAAGACGGTGGATGGATTTATCCTGGACGGCCAGCCCCAGAGTATCGCCATTAAGGAAGGCGAAGCGCAGTCTTTGACCTTTTGGAACAAGAGAGCTGGTGGGCTGGTAATCCGCAAGCTGGATTCCGTCACCAAGCAGCCGCTGTCCGGTGTGGAATTTGAGCTGACCTATGCTGGCGGCGGCTATGTGGACACCGCCAACGGCCACTTGTCCAGCAATGGCCTGTATACCACCAATGCCAACGGAGAAATCCGAATTTCCGGCGTGGTGGGTACTATCGTGGTCAAGGAAACCAGGACGATTCCCGGCTACACCATTGACGAGGCCACCCGGACGCAGACGGTGGAAGTGCGCCCGGAGGACACGCAGACCCTCACCTTCTACAACGCTCCCCAGCAAACCCTCACCATCCAGAAGTATGTGGACGGCACCACCGATCCCATCCAGGGTGTGACCTTCCTCGTCACCGACAGCTCTGGTGCGGTTATGGGGCCGAACAACGGCGAGTATATCACCGATAGGAACGGGCGCATTGTTCTCACCGATCTGACCCCCGGCACAACCATCACCGCCAAGGAAACCAAGACCGCCAGCGGCTATGTGCTGGATACCACACCGCAGTCCATCCTCATCAAGCAGGGGAACGCGCAGAGTCTCACCTTCTTCAACAAGGCCGAGGGCGGACTGGAGCTTATCAAGGTTTCCGAGAGCGACAAATCCAAGCGCATCCCCGGCGTGTCCTTTGAGATCAGGAAGATGGACGGTGCGCTGGTGGATACCATTACCACCGATAAGCAGGGCCGCGCCCATCTGGACCTGGATGCCGGAGACTACTACGCTGTGGAGATCGAGGCGGCGAAGGGTTTTGAGTTGGACGCTACCCCCACCTACTTCACCATCCAGGACGGCAAAGCCACAACCGTCACCATTACCAACAAGGCTTTCAGCGGCATTTTGATTCATAAGACCGACAGCGTGACCGGGAAGGGCATCCAAGGGGTAACATTCCTGCTGTACGACAGCGCTAACACCCCCGTGGGCCAGTACACTTCCGACAACAGCGGGTACGTCTACATTGAAAACTTGACCACCTCCGGCCGTTACTACCTGCGGGAGCTGGAAAACGAGGGCTATATCCCCGATACGCAGATGAAAACCGTGTATGTCACTGCCGGAGAGACCACGCTGGTGGAGTGGAAGAATACGCCCATTACGGCGCAGATTCAGATCGTAAAAAAATCCGCTGATTACAACCCCACCAACGGTCTGCCGGAGGGGACGCTGCTGGAGGGGGCCGTGTTCGAGATTTACGATAAGGCCAGCAATCTGGTGGATACCATCAAAACCGACAGCCGTGGTCTGGCGGCGTCCAAGCCCCTGCCCCTGGGCCGCTACACCATTCGGGAGGTCAAGGCTCCCGCAAATTATGGTGTGAACGATACGGTTCTCACTGCTTATTTGGAGCATGAGGGCCAGATCGTGCGCTTTGAAGTGACCAACAAGGCATTGACCACCGGCGTATCCATCACTAAGACCGGTCCCAAGGAGGTCATGGGCGGACAGCCGGTGCGCTATGTGTTCTCTGGCATCGCTAACAGCTCCAATGTCCGTCTGGACAGCTTCTATTGGAGGGACACCCTGCCTGCGGAGGTGCGGCTGGATACCGTTGTTACCGGAACCTATAACCGCCCTGGCAATTACAAGATCGTTTACCGGGTCAACGGCGGCGAATATCAGACATTGGCGGATAACCTGTCCACCAGCCGGAATTACACCCTGGCTGCGTCTCCTGTTGCCCTGGGGCTGGCCTCCAATGAGCGAGTGACCGAGATCATGTTTGTGTTTGGTCAGGCCCCCGCTGGCTTCGCCCAGGTGGAAAAGCCCTACATCTATTGCACCGCCCGTTCCGGCCTGCCTGCCGGAGCCTTTGTAAATAAGGCTGATGTAGGCGGCGTTTACAATGGCGAGTGGATTCAGGCGGTGTCCCGCTGGGTGACGAACATCTACGGGAAATCCACCACACTGCCCCGGACGGGCTATTAACTCCAATTAACCACACATCATTCGTTTGCCCCGGAAGGACTTGTTCCTTCCGGGGCTTCTTTTTGCGTCTAAGGAGGTTTAATTGACGAAAACAAACGAAAACGGCAACTTTTATCACGCTGTCAGCCTGAGCGGTGGAAAAGATAGTTCGTGCGTTTTGCTCCTGATGATTGAGAAGGGAATGCCCATTGACTGCGTACTCTATGCGGATACCGGCATGGAATTTCCTGAAATGGAGGAACATATTGCCAAACTGGACAGTTTGCTTTTTCGGGAGCGTGGCATCCATATCACCACTTTGCGCCATCCCCACAGCTTCGAGTGGATGATGTTTGAGATTCCCCAGCAGCAAAAACGGGCTATTGAGCGCCGTATCGCGAAAGGTCAGCCTTTGACGGGCTATGGCTGGCCCGGTATGAGGGTACGCTGGTGTACTGGACAGCGCAAAACACACCTGATTCGGAAAGAGGCCAACCGGCTGAAGCAGGAGAAGGGGAAGAACGCCCTGCACTATATTGGAATCGCCGCTGACGAGGCCCACCGATGTAAAGATGATCCGCAGAATCGCTATCCTCTGGTGGACTGGAAGATCACCGAGGCTCAGGCATTGCAGATTTGTTACAGCCGGGGCTTTGACTTTGGCGGGCTGTATAAGATTTACCGCCGTGCTTCTTGCTGGTGCTGTCCCCTGCAACGCATTGACGAGCTGCGGAAACTGCGGACCCACCACCCGGAGCTGTGGGCGCGGCTGCGGGATATGGACAACCGGGCACGGGCTATGTTCGGCCCCGGCCCTCTGGGACAGTTCAAGAAAGATTGGAGCGTGGAACGGCTGGAGGAACGCTTTGCCCGTGAGGAAAAGGCAGAGCGCAAGTGACACATCACCTTCTCCGCCATCGGGTAGTCCCACCTTGATTTTTCCCGCTCATATAACACAAAATTACGAAAAGGAGGCAGGCCCTTATGAACTATGAGATAAAGCGTCCGCTGATGAAAGTGATCGACAAATGCCTGCTGGACCACGCTGCCGCTGTCGGCACAAAAGAGGGCGGGCCGGACATTGAAGATGTGTACCGGCTGCAAAACTTGTCTAAAATTCACTACTATTTGAAGGAGGAACATGACTTTCTGGCCGATGAAGTAACAGCCCTGCTGCAATTTACTGACCCGCTGACCGTGGCGCTGGAGTGCTGGAAAGAACAGGACCACCCATGGGAGTTTCCCATCTGCGACATACTCTATGCGATCAAGGCGTATGAGCGATTCCCACTGGTGAACCCGGCTGGCTATGTCCAGCAGAAGGTGGATCAAATCCAATCCCTGAAAGACCGGCTGGACCGGAATATGTCTGACTTTCGGGCGGAGCTGCTGGGCATGGACAAGATGGAGATCATTGCCATGAGTGCAGAAATCTCTGCCATGCAGGGAGCGCACAATTTTATGAAGAAATACTTCAAATTTGAGCCGGGTAATGCTGAAATTTTACTCCGCATGGAAAACCCCCTGAAATTTGAACGACCCTACCCAATCTGAACAAATTGTTGTCAGTTGTTCGGATTGGGTAGGGTCGTTCTTTGCCTGCAACCTTTGTGTTTCAAGGGTTGCAGGCTTTTTCAACTTGAGACACCAATGTCACTGGCCAAAAACAAACGATTCAAAATCAGAGAGCAAAACGGTGAAATCAAGGGGATTCGAACCCTGTTGACATCCTCTTGCCCCTTTTATTGGTTGCCGCTCATGAACAACTCTTCTACCTGACATGGTGTTTGATTTTTCAGTGTACGATGGGGCCGCTGCGTATTATAAAATTCAATGTAGGAGACAAGACCACGCTTGAAGTCTGCTTCCGATGTGTAATCCTTTCGATATAGATCTTCCTTTTTAAGTGTGGCAAAGAAAGATTCAGCAACTGCATTATCATGAGACTTCCCTGAATTGGAGAAAGACTGTTCTACGGATCGCTCATGAAGCAATTGTCTAAAGCGATGAGAAGTATATTGAGCCCCTCGATCGCTATGAAAAATGAAACCAGCGTTTGGACTGCGTTGCTTCCATGCGGTCTTAAATGTAGATGTGATCAGCTGGGTACTATTTTTCTTAGATACGTTATATACGACAATCTTACGAGAAAACAAGTCCAAAATCACACAAGTGTATAAGTAGCGTTCTCCCAGCTTGAAGCAAGTGACATCGCTGACCCAAAACTGGTTGGGCCTATCCGCTTGAAATTGCCGTTGGAGGATGTTTCGTTTCTTCTCTAGTGCATTAAGTTTTATGTAGTCTTGTTTCGCGGTGCTGCGGATGCTGGCCAGCCCCATCTCTTTCATCAATCTTGCCACATATTCTGTGCTGACTTGGTACCCGCGCTGAACGAGTACCGTGCGAATTTTTTCCGCGTCTAACACTTGGCGGTATTCATCAAATACTTCCCGAATCAGGACACGGTATTCTTCCCTTCTCTTCTCAAACCATGCATTTCCTCGCTTATTGCGGAGGATATGATTGTAAAATGTGCCGCGAGAAACATCCAATGTCTCACAAAGTGTGTGAACATCATATTGGTCATAGAGTAACTCCAACTCATGTAGCTTCTTTTTTAGAGGTGCATGGACAGTACAATTGACCGTTTTTAGAATAGACACGATGTTCTCAAGTTTTTCGACCCGATGCAGGAGCATATCGCATTCTTTGACAGTAAGGGTACGTTTTTCTTCGGGAACTATATCGCGATACTTTTTTGTCCAGCGATAGATGGTACGCTTACATACCCCATATTTTTCGCTTAACTCTTGGGCAGATGTGCCCTGTTGGTACTGTGCAGCGATTATAGCTTTTTCTTGATCTGTGTAAGTCGGTTTGACCCCTTTCATGCGAGATGCAATTAGCGTAACATATATTAACGTAACACATAAAAGGGGTTAACACTTGTTAGACAGTATGGTATACTACGTTAGTTTTGTGCGGGTACTGTGGAATCCGGCATATGGCTAGCATCGATCATCAACCATTCATAATCCGGTTCATCAATCAGAATTTCCAGAAGTTTTTCCCAAACACCTTTTCTGCGCCAACGGATGAATCGCTGATGAACGCTGCCCCATTTCCCGTAATCGGGAGACAAATCTTGCCAGGGTGCCCCGGTTCGCAATACCCCAAACACCCCATTGATAAAACGCCGGTTATCCTGGGCAATTCCTCCCCACTGACCGCGCTGTCCTGGCAGATGGGTTTCCAGCAATGTCCACACCTTATCGCTTATGTCATGTCTGTGATAGCTAGCATCCATCTTTTTCTCCCCTGTCTTTTATGATGTTTCCATTCTATCACAATCTCGCTATCTTGTGTAGACACTATCTAGCCTTTGTTTGTAATTTTCCTCTCATACTCTGGAAAATGGTAGCTTACTGATTGAAATCAGGCAAAATTTATGTTATCATAATATTAACAACCTACTGAATCAATCAATACTTCCTTAAAGAAAAACGAACTACTTGGGCTGGTTTTTCTAAGTTGATTTTATATCAGATTTTATTCAACATTGGAAGGAGCAGATGCCGTAGATGTAGATATACAACAAAAAATATAATGGGGTGAAAGAAATGGCAAAAATTATAACTTTTATAAATATGAAGGGTGGCGTCGGTAAAACAACCCTGGCTGTAAATGTTGCATATACTTTGGTAAAAAGCGAAAAGAAACGTGTCTTACTTATTGATATGGATCCTCAAATGAACGCAACCCAATACACGCTATCTGAGACACAAATGAAAGAAATATTAAATGATAAAAGCAAATCGGTATATGGTTGTTTGTCTCCAGAATATCAAGCTAATGCTGTACTAAGAGAAAGTAATCCAGAAAAAGAAGAAAAGTGGATATTCAATATCGAAGATACATTTGACATTATTCCATCTAGTTTGGATATAATGACGTTAAATCTAGCTGCCAGTCCATTTAAACTGAGACAGTATATTCAAGAAAACTTATTTGAAGGATATGATGTTATCATTATTGATTGTCCTCCAACAATCTCCGAATACACAAAAGTCTCATTCTAAAGATATTGTCAAGGGGGAATGTAAGATTGAATTTTTACCTTTTTAGTTTTCTTTATTCTTTCAAAGGCAACCGCCGCCACTCATACAGAGAGGCGGCGGTTATAACCAGCATTATTTTAGCATTACCTCCAGGTCACTCTTCGGTGTTGTGATCGGCGCAATGTGATAATGCTCTACCAGATACTGTAACACATTGGACGACAGGAACGCCGGAAGTGTAGGCCCCAAGCGGATATTTTGGATTCCCAGGTGTAAAAGCGTCAGCAGGATGCACACAGCCTTCTGCTCATACCAGGAAAGAACCATTGACAGCGGCAGATCATTTACACCACATGAAAAAGTCTCTGCCAGGGCCACAGCCACTTGGATGGCACTGTATGCGTCATTGCATTGTCCCATATCCATCAGGCGGGGAAGTCCGGCAACGGTGCCAAGATCCAGGTCATTGAACCGGTACTTGCCACAGGCAAGAGTAAGTACGATACTGTCAGGAGGTGTCTGCTTTACAAACTCAGTATAGTAGCTGCGCCCTGGCTTTGCTCCATCGCAGCCGCCAACCAGGAAGAAATGTCTGACCGCTCCGCGCTTGACTGCTTCGACCACTTTGTCCGCATTGGACAAGACCGCGTGGCGTCCAAAGCCGGTTGTGACGGTTCTTCCGCCATTGATACCAGTAAACTGCATGGCTGTGGGGTAGCCGCCCAGTTCCAAGGCTTTTTGGATTACCGGCGAGAAGTCCTTTTCCGGCCCAATGTGAACCAGCCCCGGATATGAGACGGCTTCCGTCGTAAACACCCGGTCCGCGTAGCTTGTTTTCGGCGGCATGAGACAGTTTGTTGTAAAAAGGACCGGAGCGGGGATAGAAGCAAATTCCTTTTGCTGATTCTGCCAAGCAGTGCCGAAATTTCCTTTGAGATGGGGGTGCTTTTTCAGCTCGGGATAACCGTGAGCCGGGAGCATTTCACCGTGGGTATAAATATTGATGCCCTTGTCCTTGGTCTGCTCCAAGAGTTGTTTCAAATCAAAGAGATCATGTCCGGAAATGACAATAAACGGCCCTTTCTCCACAGTCAAACTCACTTCTGTTGGAACGGGATTACCATAGGTTTCCGTATTAGCCTTATCCAGCAGCTCCATGCATTTCAGATTAACCGCTCCGACTTCCAGGACGATAGGGAGAAGTTCATCCATCCCCCAGTCCTCCATACCGACAGCAAAGAGGGCCTTATAAAAGAAGTGGTCTATTTCCGGGTCCGTATAGCCCAGGACAGCGGCGTGATACGCATAGGCGGCCATACCCCGGATGCCAAACAGAATCAGCGACTTCAGAGAGCGAATATCCTCCTCGGCAGTCCACAGATGCTCCATGGTATAATCATCGTTTTTCCCGCAGGCTGAGGTACACTTATAGCAGAGAGGAACAATCTGCCGCTTTACCTCATCCACACGCCGGAGCAGAGCAGAAAGGGCCTCCTTGTCAAAATTCACATTCGTAATTGTCGCAAACAACCCTTCCCGCACAACCTGATTGGCGGCATGGCTAATCAGATGCTCATTTCCGTCTATAGTCCTTGCGAGGCCAATCAATTTCCCAGTAAGCTGATCCTGCATTTCAGCAATACCGGCCTGCTTACCACATACGCCAGAATTTCCAGTACAGCCTTTGCATCCCGCTGTCTGTTCACACTGGAAGCAAAACATTTTCTGTTCCATCACAGTTTCCACCTTGTAATTATTCTAAAATTTTTCCGTCCGTAGAAATAGTCACCACATTCCACGGAATAAACTTCCCGCTCTCCTGCAAGGCCTGTTTGACCGCGTTTTCGATTCCGCCGCAACAGGGAACTTCCATTCGTACTATGGTTACGCTCTTGATGTCATTTCCAGAAATGATTTGCGTCAGCTTTTCAGCATAGTCCCCCTCGTCCAGCTTGGGGCAGCCGATGAGCGTCACATGGCCGCGGATGAACATATCGTGGAAATTGCCATAGGCATAGGCGGTACAGTCTGCGGCAATGAGCAGCTTCGCACCGCTAAAGTATGGGGCGTTCACTGGCACCAGCTTAATCTGTACCGGCCATTGGATCAGCTGGCTGGCGGCAGGTGTCTGTGCGGCAGGGGCAACGTAAGAATCTCGGTGAATCGTCTTTGCGTTTGTTCCGGGACAACCGCAAGGCAGAGGCGCGCTCTTCTGTTTAGCGGCCATCACAGCCGCATGGTCATAGGCGGGCGCTTCTCGTATCTCAAAGCTGATCGCCTCCGTGGGGCAGGCGGGCAGGCAGTCACCCAGACCATCGCAGTAGTCCTCACGAGTGAGCCTCGCCTTACCGTCTACCATCTCAATAGCTCCCTCATGACAGGCAGCGGCACAGGCTCCGCATCCGTTACACTTTTCTTCATCAATATGAATTATTTTGCGAACCATAAAATTGTCCTTTCCGGTCAACTATATTTTTGAATCCCTGTTGACATCTTGGGATCAGTATAGTATGATTCACTTGTTTTGTATGTTGAAATTTCAACAGAGGGGACAAATCTGTGGAAAAATATTTTGAAGTATTGTGCATGTGTCCGCTGTTTCGGGATATTGCGCATTGGGAACTGACCAAGGCTCTACATTGCCTCAACGCCAGGGTATTTTCCTTTGAAAAGGGAGAAGCCGTGATGAACGAGGGTGAACCAGCAAAATATGTGGGAATTGTCCTAACGGGCAGTTTTCAAATTGTACGGACGGATTTCTTTGGTAATCGAAGCATGATTGCCAACCTTGTTCCTGGTGAATTATTTGGGGAATCCTTTGCTTGTGCAGGAGTGGAGGCAGTCCCGGTTTCTGTGCTGGCATCGGAGGCTGCGGAGGTTATGCTGATTGACTGTTTGAAAATTAGTCATTCATGCAGTAATGCTTGTCAATTCCATCAACAGATGATTGACAATCTTCTTCAAATTGTTGCGGCAAAGAATTTGGTGCTTCACCAAAAAATCGAGGTCACATCCAAGCGCACGACACATGAAAAGCTGATGGCGTATCTGATGCTTCAAGCTAAACAATTTGGCAGTCTGGAATTTGAAATACCATATGATCGCCAGGAGTTGGCAGATTATCTGGAAGTAGAGCGCAGTGGGTTGTCGGCGGAAATCGGAAAACTGCGTCGGCAAGGGGTCATTGAAGCAGACCGCAGCAGATTCAAGATATACAAACCGTTTGATGTTTGAGGCATGGAAACATAGCGGTAGCAAGTAGCGGCAAGCAATGCGCCGGTATATACCCGGCGCGTGCTTGTTGGTGGCTGACCGCCCCCAAACCCCTGTAAAACCGGGCGCAAGTGCGCCCGGTTTTTTAAGCCGCCTTCGGCGTCTGCTGTTACCCGCAGGGAAAGGAAAAATCATCATCGCGCTCCCTGCTGGCGGTCACGATTTTTCTCTTTCTCCGTCACGCCCAAAATCCGCTCCACGTTGTTTTTGGCGGTGAGCAACTCTATCATTTTTGCCTTGGCCTGCTTGTACTCTGGATACCGCTTTCTGTTCTCAGTCTTCAACATGGCATACTCCTGTTTCAGCGATTGCATGGATGGCAGTTTCTTCAAACCGAGAGAATCAAAGTACCGCTTCGCCGCTTGACAGGCCGTGATTTCGCTGCTATGCTGTTCATAAAATTTCTCCCGTTTCCTGCCCGTCAATTTCCGATACTGCGCGTAAATTTCCCTCGTCTTTCCATAAGCGCCGATGTGCTTTTGCAGTTCGGAGATGTCCTTCATTCTTGCGCTGGCGGCTTTCGACTGGTCGGATAAATCGTTGAATTTTTGCACCGCCGCATCACAGACTTTCTCCAATTCGCCAAGGTCTGTCAGCCCTTTTTCCTGCAAGTAGATAACCGTCTTTGCCATCTCTTTGAGATTGAAAATTTTCGCCCACCGCTCGAATCCGGGAGAGTTGGCCTGCTGCATTTTCGCTTGAATATCAATCAGCAAATTGGGCTTGGACTGTACCGCCGCCTTTGCTCTTGGAGCAACGATCCGTTTGCCGGAAATGCGCTCCATAATCGCCGCTTCGGTGTAATCGTCACCAAGAGAATCGCAGCGGATGAACCGCTTACCGTTCGGAATTTTGAACGCCAGATATTTGCCCCGCCTAACCTCCGCTCCCGTCGCTTTCATGGCGGCGAGGAAGCTGTCAAAATCCTTGCAGCCTTGACCGAGGGCGGTGTCAATCAGGGCCTCTAACTGTCCCCGGACGGTAGGCAGTTTGTCCTCTCCCAACCATGTGCCGTAGCTGCCCCGGCTGGGCTTCGGCTCCGCAATCACCGACAGACCATTTTCCAAGCATAGCATATCGGATATTTTACGAATTGCAAAAGAGGACCGCCAGAAGTTTCGGAATTTTCTGGTGCAGTCCAGAGCAGTGGAATTGAACACGATATGAGAGTGGATATGGTGCTTGTCCACATGGGTACAGACGATGAAAGCGTGTTTGCCCTTAGTCAGCGACATAGCGAGGTCATAGCCGATTTTGTTCGCCAGTTCCGGGGTGATCTCCCCCGGCTTGAAGGACTGCCGCAGATGGTAGGCGATCACATCATTGTCCTTCCGTTCCCTGCCGGTAATGGCGGCATACTGCCGCTTGGAAAAGAGAAACTCCTGGTCAGCGATAGACGGATTGCACTGATAGGCTGTGACCAAATCACCGCCATTGGTTTTCTCTGGATTCTCCACATAGTCTGTTACCCGGCCCAGGGCCTCCGTCACGGTCCGGCCCTTGCCGGTGTGGAGGGGCATCAGGCGTGTTGTCGCCATACGCTGCCCTCATTTCAATCGGGAAAGCTGTTCCAGGATTTCCCCGAACAGCCGGTTGGTTTTGTCCTGCTTAACGCAGATGTCGTGGGCTTCGTCCGGGTAGACAGCGCCGCCTGAATTCATTTGACGGACCATTTGATTAACGTTGTTGGAGATGTAGCGCAGCAGGTTGGCGCACTCCGTCAGCTCTGGGATTTCCAGATTGACAACATAGCCGTCAATCGCCATTTTGCGGATATAGCCGCTCATATTGCGGACACCCGCCAACGCCATTTTCTGTTCGATCAAGTCCCGTTCTCCCTCGGAAACCTTGAAATAGATGCCTTTTTGTTTTCCATTTTCTACAATAAAGATGCCTCCTAAAAGAAAAAGTAGGGGCAGGGTAAGGTAATCATACGGCTCTCTGCCCATGACCACTCCGAAAGCCCCGTGGCACAAGGCTTTCAAGCTCCTAATTGTCCACGCTCGGCCCTGCGCCGACGTTCGCTCTCGGCCTTTTGCTGGCGGTAAACAGCAGCGGCGCAGTCGGGACAGTATTTCCCCCGGTTGGAACCTGGACGGAACAGCGTCCCGCACTGGCAGCAACGTTTGCTTTTATTCTTGTAAAGCAGAGCTGTTTCCAATTCCCTGTCCAGCGGCAGGACAGCAGCTCGGAAATATTTGCAGATCAGCGACCGGGAAATGCTTTGAACACAGATGCAAGGTTCCCAGCCATCGTCCAACAGCAGGCAGTTTCCATCGACATAGTTGCAGCATTGATGTACCAGACCTTGAACACGCTGGTATTGCCGGTAGTCCATATGCGGTATCGTATTTCCCAAATATTTTCCTTCCTTGATTTGTGCATAAAAGGGGCGGTCCACAATCGCAGACCGCCCCCTCGGTGTAGTGATATTCAGTTCTGGGCTTCTGCCCGCTTCTTCTTTTCGCGGTGCCGCCGTGCGTATTCCCGCTGCTTTTCACGCTTCTTCCGCAACTGTTCCTGTTCCTCCAATTCCTCTGGCGTAGGCTCCGGCAGAGGCACGTCAAACTTGCCGATGAATTTCAGATAGATGTCCACTTCCTGGGTGCGCTCTCCGCTGGAGCGGTCTGGCGCATGGACGAGGATCTTATCTACAAATTCGTAGATCATCGGGGTCGTCAGCACAGAGAAGTCGGTGTACTTCCTTGCCAACTCCAGAAACTGGTCTACCCTTGCGGTGTCCGCCTCAAAAGCGTCTAACTCAGCCTGTTCCTGGGCGATAGTAGCCTCCAGCGTTTCCTGTTCCTGTTCATACTCGCCGGACAGCATCTCAAACCGCTTCTCTGAAATCTTCTCGCCGGCGTATGCCTCGTAAAGTTTTTTGATGAGGCCGTTCAGCTCCTTGGAACGCTTGCGGTCTTTGTTGAGCTTTCGTTTCAAGTCCTTTGCAACCTGGGCCTGACGGACTTCGGACGCCGCCCGGACTTTTTCGATAAACTCTGCCTCGCTGGAGATGGCGTAGGCACTGACTGTCTTGATGGTATCCAGCAGCAACGCCCGCAAATCCCTGGTGCGAGTATAGTGACCGAAATATTCTTGCAGACTGCGGTTAGATGTGAGTGAAAAAGAGGAGCATTCTTAGCTGTCATAGGGATAAAGGCCGGTAACAGGGTCGATTCCCCGGCCCTCCCTCTCAGAAAAAGACTTCTTCCGGTGATTATACATCTTTGCGCCGCAATCAGCGCAAAATACCAGCCCTGTCAACGGATTGGCCTGGCCGGTAGAGTCGGTGCGCCTGACAGTCTTTCTGATCCGCTGGGCTAATTTCCAAGTTTCCGGATCAACGATGGCCTCATGGGTGTTCTCAAAAACTGTCCATTCCTCCGGCGGACGCCTGATGGCTCGTTTATCTATATAGGACTCCTTGTAGGAACGGAGGTTGACCGTATGCCCGATATACTCTGGTTTCATAAAAATGTTGCTGACAGTTGTGCTGCTCCAGTCGTAGGGGCGAGATGCATCCATATCCCTCTGCTTTGTTCCCATACCGCGCATCCCCATGTAATAGGAAGGGCGTTCAACTTTGTCATCTCGAAGGATACCAGCAATCTGACCGGGACCATGCCCTTCCATGCTCAACCGAAAAATGCGTTGGACAACTGCGGCGGCTTCCTCGTCGATCAGCCAGTGGTGCTTGTTGAATGAGATTTCTTCCCGTTTTCAGTCAAAGCGGTTAATTTTCCAAATGATGATTGTCTCGGAAGGGAGCAGATACAGGCAATTTACTGGGGCGTACAAGGGGAAAAAGTGTTGGACAACTGTGGGGAAGGACAATATAATTTAAATATAAATTTCTGCTGCAGAAAAGTTTATTTGTACAAAATATACATTTCCGGTGGTTTCCGTGTGCTCAATAAAAAGAAAGGGGGAATTTTCCTTGCGTCAAAATTCGGCAAACGAAAAACCGCACGCCAAGGGCTTTTACGGCACTGTGGAGGCAATTGGCAACAAAATCCCCAATCCGATGATTTTCTTTGTCTGGTTTTGTGTCATCATAATTCTGGCATCCTGGATCTGCTCCAGCATCAGCCTGTCGGCGGTCAACCCGGCCACCGGGGAGACTGCGGAGGTGTACAACCTGCTCTCCAGAGAGGGAATCGCCCGAATGCTGACCAGCATGGTATCCAATTTCCAGTCGCTCTCCGTTCTGGGTCCGGTACTCACCTGCATGTTCGGCGTCGGCATCTGCGAGCGGTCCGGTCTGTTCCGGATTGCCCTGCAAAAGATTGTGGAGAGCTCCAATGGCTCTGACCTGAAGGTCATCATTGTCTTTTGCTTTGTCAGCGTTATGGCGGACGCCGCCGGCGGCGTGGGATACGTGATCATGCCGGTGCTGGGCGCCTCTATCTTCGCCACAATGGGCCGCAACCCCCTGGCCGGCGCGCTGTGCGGCTACGCCACCGTCTCCGGGGCCATGTGTGCCAACCTACTGCTCACCTCCATGGACGTGACCAGCGACCGGACCGGAAAATGGAGGGGGATCCTGGACCCGTGCTATCCCTGGCTGGACTACTTCCTGCCCAGTGTGGAACAGGCGTCCCTCATCGCGGGCACGGAATCCCCCCGGGCGATTGCGGACTTTTTTCTGGATCGGGGCGTCAAGAATGTGGCGGTGAAGCTAGGGAGCCGGGGAGCCTATTTCAAAAACCGGGAGACGGCGTTTTACGCCGGCACCTATCGCGGACTCAATATCGTGGAGACCACCGGCGCGGGAGACGCCTTTTGCGCCGGGTTCCTGACCGGCGTGGGGGAGCGGCTGTCTCCCGCGGAGTGTATTACCCTTGGAACCGCCTGTTCGGCCTTTGTCATTCAGGCGGCGGGGGCCACTGCGGGTATGCGTGATTTAAAGACCATTCGCAATTTTATTCAGTCGCAGCCGCCAATTGACATCCGCATGGATGTTTGACGGCACGAAAGAAAGGAAGAGTTGGTTATGCCATTGACTACTCTGAAAGATGTGCTGG
>OFFQ01001006.1_pt1 | contig 18075 bp, 9 predicted proteins | sample 1521411 | NCBI WGS metagenome assembly OFFQ01 (sample SAMEA3504110, study PRJEB24116) | mouse gut metagenome | biome: mouse gut; feature: mouse-associated habitat; material: faeces | place: Denmark | collected 2011 | reverse complement strand
TGCGGATTGTAGTGGTGATCGTCTCGATTTCTTCATTGCTGAAAGAAATGTGCTGGTCCATGCCGCGTTTGGCAATAGACATTAAGAACGGCATCATCTGCTCTTTTTTCAGGGACTGGCTCTCGAAAACAAGGGCCTGCAGAAAGTTCAGTTTTGCCTGATCGATCCGTGAGACGGCGGGATCGTCCATCCAGTTTCCAGACATAGAGTTGTTCCTCCTGTTCAAGTTAGTTTAATATATGGTTTATTTTGCAGTGGCTGTTTTATACAAGCCGGCTTTGTGACGTTCCGGTATAATTTCCCCTGATTGCCCGTATGTTTGGCGCAGGATAAATTTTCAACCTGCAGGGCGGCTGAACGAGGCGATGCGGTGGCATCGCTGCGTGAAGCCAACGCAGTCAGGCGGATGCTCCGGCGACATAACCATATAGGTCACGCCGAACAGTGTATCACGTGAAAATTCGGGCCAGCGAAGCATAGGGATAATTTAGGTGGATTATACTAGGGTTCGAGGTTCTGTTGCTGGAACATCTCGAACATTTCTTTCTGTTCCGGTGAGAGCATATTCATAAGCATATCCATCATGGAAAAAGAACCTGGCCCGGTTATGCCGGATCCAGAGTCAGGCTCATTAGAAGCGTTGCCTTCAAAGGGAGATGACGCAGCCATATCCGGGAAGATCTCCTGCAGAGCGGAAAGCGTCTGCGACATTTCCTGAACGGTTTCCATAGTCTGCAGCATATTACGGAACTGTTCCAGTTGTCTGATCTCTTCCGGAGAAGAATAGAGACTTAACTGCAGGCACAGAGACTGCAGATCAGGCTTCTGGCTGTCTGAGATGCTGCATCCGCTGATCTGGAAAGGATGTCTGCGGACATAATGCATTGTATATTGCAGTTCCATATATTTAATATAGACAGCCATGTTTTTTTGCATGGAAGGTTCTATGTAGGGAAGAAGAACCTTTAGTTTCTGTATTTGATTTGTGGTGTATAGGGCATCGAATGCCATAACATTTGCCGCTTCTTCATGATTGTTTGCCATAGATCGTGAGCCTTTCTGATGCCTGTGATCACACCAACGGTATGTCTATAGTATGCTTATGTGTCTTAGGACAGATTTATGAATGCCGGAATCTGCGGTTCCATACACTGCATCATGAGAAAACAGGCTCCGATGGAGCCAGAGCCTATTTCCCAGATGTGAAGTAATAGATGTGAAGGGGACTGTTTTCCTGTCCTTTAGCCGCAGCAGCTGGAGAGGATCAGTAACCAGATCAGAGTATTGCAGCAATTGTTATCGGAACCGCCGAAAAGGCCGAATCCGTTGCCGTCACATCCGCATCCGTCGTTATTGTTGTTGCAGCATGCAAGAAGGATCAGGATCCAGATCCAGGAACCACATCCGCCGCCGAAGAAACCGCCGTTATTGTTGTTGCATCCGCAGTGAGTTGCTGATAAATCGCTCATGTTTTTGTGCCTCCAAATGTTAGTTATGGTTTATCTTATGTGGGAGGGGTGTATGTGTTACTGTGAAATGAAAAGCGAATTAAATTTTTCATATACAAGTTCTTGTATTTTCTCGACAAAACACTTGCATAAATCTCAAGATATAGTAAAATTAATCTATATGCAATTCATCATTTTATGAATCATAAGTCATATAGAGAATCAGATAAAGGAGCGATCCCCATATGGCGGGATTAGAAGTGGCCGGCAGAAGATTCCGGACCGAGGCCGATTATCGGGCAGGGATGCGGGATCAGGCCAGGATTGAGAAGATCAGGACACAAGTCAATATGGAACAGCCGGGAGAAGTGATCTCACTGTATATGGATATACAGTCCGGCAAATATCGGTTTGAGACGGTCGTCGGCAATGATTTTGATGACGAGATCTATGAACTGGCGCAGAATTACAAACGTCAGGGTTATACCAGAGACAGCGTTCTGACAGAAGAGAAGAAAAAGAAGTCTGTCAGAATAACCGGGAGTTTTGCGAAGAAGAAGCCTTCTGCCGGACCGGAGCATGAAAAAGGCCGTGTGCGGAAATCTTCCTCTGCGGAAGTATCGCTTGACAGCTACGACGAGAAGATGCAGCAGGAGATCCTGCTGGAATTCAAGAAGCGGGAGAGACGGCGCAGGCTGACGGTCGTTCTCTGTTCGGTCGTTGCACTGGCCTGCTTTGGCTATTTCGGGGTCTATTACTATTTTGCAGACAGGACACAGGCCGATTTTGAGAACCTTGCCAGTTTGAAAGGGAATACGACCCTGGCGGCAGGTCCGCCCACGGTGACGATCCACCGTACGGAGGGGGAAGAGATCGAGCTGGAAGTTCTTGAAGAATACCAAACTTTATATAATAAGAATAAAAGCCTAATCGGATGGCTCAAAATTGACGATACTAATATAGATTATCCTGTCATGCAGACAGTGAATAACGAATACTATCTGGATCACAATTACAGCCAGGAGTATGACAAGAACGGCAGTCTTTTTCTGGATAAGGACTGTGATATCGTACATAGGAACACGAATCTGATCATATATGGCCATCACATGAAGTCGGGCAAAATGTTCGGTAATCTCAATAAGTACAGCAGTGAAGAATATGCGAAGCAGCACGCCACGATCCAGTTTGACACCATATATGAGAAGGGTACCTACGAAGTGATGTACGTATTTCGGTCCAGGATCTATAATGAAGAAGAGATCGTATTTAAGTATTATCAGTTTTTTGACGCGGCTTCCGAGAAGGAATTCAACTCCCAGATGCAGGAGATGGCGGCGTTGTCTTTGTATGATACCGGCGTTACGGCAAGCTACGGGGATGAGCTTTTGACACTGTCAACCTGCGATAATTCCGAGCAGGACGGCCGGTTTGTGGTGGTTGCGAAGCGTGTTGCATAAGAGCGCAAAAAGGTTTATGATGTAATAGAAAATTCTGTAATTTGAAATTTGATTTTCGAATTTGTATTTTTAGAATATAGAATGCTGTAGAAATATACGGGGAATCAAGGAGAGAGCGATGGCTATGAAGAATGCGGCTAAGAAATCAAGGAGAAGATTGAAGAGAAGTGTCAGACGGAGTCTGGCGGCTGTACTGATGATCACGGCGATTGGGATTGCGGCGGTTCCAGTTCCGGAGAACTATGCGGATAATGGGAATGCGACAAGCAGAGCAGCAGCGGATGCCGATAAACATGATATGAGCAAGTTTAAGTATGATGCTGATTCTGCAGATGATGTGATGCCTGAAAAAGGTATCGTGCTGGATAAGTATGCAGATAAAGATGTTGCGGATATATTGGCGGCTGGCGATACGGCTGCTTCTTATGCGATTACGGATATTGGCGGCGGCGATTTAAGTTTATCCTGGCAGTTTCTCTTTTATAATGTCAAGAATCCCATAGATAGTATAGACAGTGGTGTGATTTGCAAATATAATAGCCGTTTTTATTCTGAGAAGGTTGATCTTACTTTAATGCCCATAACAAAGTATTATACGGTTGAAAGTGAAGACTTCGAAGGTTATTTTGCCGGAACATCTAATAAGGGGATGGATAATAAGGCTACTGATGCTGTTATATTTAATTATGACGTATACGTGAGTGGTGATACGGCTTCTTTGAATATCAAACAATTTTATGAAAAATACTGCAAAGCAGATTATGATGCTGCAGTTAAGGAATTTCAGGATTATGAAGCTGCGTTAGATAATTATAACAATGCAACAGACAAAGACAATCTGACTAAGCCCACTATTCCGACGACCGAACTTAGCAGAGTTCCGAGTGAGGTTTTGACGGGAGAGCAGCGTCTGCAATACTATTGTGAACATAATAAGATAATTAAGAGTATAGGTACAGGTTATACTCTCCGAAGTGTTGTTGACAGCAGACCTGAACCGGACGGCAAAGGTGGAATGGTTTATTTAGTACAGGTTCCGGCGGATAACATACCCGTAGACCCTTATACGAAGGATGATGCAGGGTTCCTGGTGGAGGAACGGAGCAAGCGTCTTATGTGTGCAATCGGTGATGGAGCGTTTAAAGATGTCAATAATGTAGTTAATATGACGATACCAGATCAAATTGGCTTTATTGGTGATGAAGCATTTGCCGATGCATCGTTACTTGAATCGATCACAATTGGTAATACAGAGCATATCGGCAATCGTGCATTTAAAGGCTGCGTTAAGTTGTCGACTGTGAATATTAGGCAGGGTACAGGGACGATCGGCAAGGAATGTTTCAGCGGGACAGCGATTCAGCAAATTGATTTGCCGGTTTCTGTAATTGAGATTGGTTATGGAGCATTTGCGAATTGTAAGAATTTAACTAACGTAAATTTGAACAATATTGGCAGAGACTGTAAGATAGATGGATATGCATTTTACAATTGTTCTGCGTTGAGTGAAATTGCTATGGAAAATGCAACGATCGTTTCAATTGGCGATGGTGCATTTGCTGTAGAGACAGGATCTCAACCGATGAATATAGTACTTCCGCAGGGCATGACCGAACCAAAGAGCATTGGTAATTATTTATTTGCCGGGCGGTCTGCATTGGAATCAGTGAAATTTCCTCAAAATCTTGGACGTAGCAGTAATAAGGCAATAACAATACCTGATGAAGTATTTCATGGCTGTGTAAATCTGAAATATATAGAATTTCCGTGTGATCCGCAGAAAGATCCACAGGCTGGTGGGTTCATTTCTTACAATAAGACGGAGAAAGACGATGAAAACCACATTATAAAATCGGGACTGTTTCAGGATGTTATTAACCCTGACTTCTATGTGAGAGGACCTAAACTTAATAATGAATCAGAGCCAGCGTATCCACGTACCAGTACATGGGATGCAACGACGACAGCATCTGATACAGTTCCTTATCTGTATGTCGAGAATGGAGTAGAATATTATGAAGTCAGTGATGGAACGTATTTGATGTGCATTGACAATAAGGGTATTTTGAATTCATGTACATTTAAACCAGGGATTGATTCGTCTAAGAAGAAAAATGTTAAGCTGAAGATTCCTGCATTAGTTGGCAAGACCAAGGTAATCGGAATCGCATCTGGATGTTTTAGTGATTCCGAACTTAATAGTGAAGTTATTTCTCTTGAGATAGAAGATAATTCGATTTCTTCTATTGATAAGGGAGTATTTCAGGCTGGTGGCGGAAAGAATGGTAAAGACTGGAAAAAGCTGGAAACAGTCTATATTGGCAATTCTGTCAATTCTATTGGCGATAACGCTTTTAAAGATTGCTCGGCATTGACTGATGTGACATTCAATACACCGTCAGCCGGATATGAAGGATTCACGCTCGGAACGGATGCTTTCAAGACGGAAGGTAAAGAGTTGACGTTCCACGGCGATATCGTGGAAGGCTATGCGCCTTTTGACTGGGCGATGGATCCGGGGAATATCATTCAGCAGCAGGACAGAATCCGGGTATGTTATAAGAGTCTGTCACCGACATACCTGACGGTGATGTATAATCCGATCACTGAGAAGGTCACGCTTCTGGATTATCCGAAGTACAGTCAGGTGAGCGAGATCTTAAATGAGAAATACGGTTTCGGCGCTGACAGCAAGGGCGGATATGAAGCTATGAAGGAGAAGGAATGGTATGACAAGTATAGGGGATCTGACTATGACAATTACAGGAAGGATTTTGCAAATGCTTGGAGTGCGGCGCAGGCTGAGCCTGACGAGGAGACGAGAAAGGCGTTGTGCGAGGAGCTGTATGCCAGCGATACTTACGGACCGTGGATCAATAAGGATTTCTGTCCGGTGTGGAATCAATGGGTAAGTGGAAATAATCCGGCGCCCAATCCTTCGGACGGCACCACACAGACGAAGAACAGTCTGACCGACTGGCTGTTTGAGCCTATCGTCGTTCAGGCTGCAGCGGCAGGGCCGGATGCCCCGCTGGCATATTATGAAAGAAATGCGTATGATATTATTGACAATGTAAATTCCGGAGATCCGTACAGATTTTCAGAGGAAGAGCGTCAGCTTGTCAATGCCACCAAGAACATTGTCGTACCGGCGGGGGTGGATTCCATAGACGTTTATGGATACATCAATAATCTGACGGAGGACGGGGAACGTGCCCAGGGTGAGAATTCCGGCGCGAACACCGGTAATTACAACACTTATTTTAACCTGAACTGGCCTTCTGAGACCCGCAATATGTACAACGGGTTCAAGAGCGATGCAGATGATCTTACGGATACCATTCCGGGACTGTTCAGCGGTTATTATAAGGATTACAAGAGTGGTTCCGATGTCGAGAAGTTTGTACGCGGTAATGACCTGATCGAAAGCGTGACGTTAAACAGCGTGACTTATCTGCCGGACTATGCTTTTGACAGCTGTGAGAATCTGCAGTGGGTGATCATCGGCGATGCTTTGGCAGATATCGGCAAGGCGCCGTTCAGGGGCTGTTACAAGATGACCTCTGTCAGCAACAACGAGTACTATACGACAGAGAACGGTATTATTTATTCTAATAATACGGACGGTTCGCGTACCATAGAAGAATGTCTGTCGGCGAGAGGCAACGGTGTGGGAGAAGGTATCGTAAGTCTTTCTTCTGATCCTGCGCTTGCTACCGTCAGTGCGATCAAGCCGGGAGCTTTTGAGGACTGCGACAACATTACGTCGATCAGCTTCGGCATGAACGATACGGCAGGGCTGGCTGTAATTCCGGAAGATTGTTTCAGGAACTGTGACAGACTGGCTTCGGTGGTACTGCCAAGAACTGTTAATGATGTGGGCAAGGGTGCATTTGTCGGCTCTAACGCCCTGAATACCCTGACATTCTATGGTAAGGAAGTGAAGATTTCCGGAAGCGCGTTTGAGAACACGCCGGAGAATCCGAAGGGCAATACCTTAGTCAGAACCTATGAGGATTCCGCAGTCGTAAGATATGTCAACGAATACGGCAAGGAATACAACCTTACACTGGACAATAACCGTCTCGGTGAGCTGTGGAGCGTAACATTCCTGGATGCCGACCACATGATGCTGGGAGAGCTTGTTGACAAAGAAGGCAATGAGATCGAGAATCCGCAGTATGTAGAGGACGGCGCATATGCCAGAATCCCCACAGATCCGGTTCATGACGGCTGGACCTTTGAAAAATGGGTGGGCATGAACAATGCCGCCATAGATGAAAAGATTACCCAGGACACCATATTCTATGCACAGGGTTATTCCAATGACGGTATGGTGAACGGTAAATATATGGTAGAGTTTTATGACGGTGTAGACGGCAAGAAGATCGGGCCGACACAGTATATTTCACCGGGCGGTGAAGCGATCGCACCGGCTCCGCCGGCACATGACGGTTATACGTTTGACAAGTGGAGCGACAGCTTTACGGGTATTCAGTCCAATAAGTCGATCGTCGCATTGTATAAATCGGCGGGCGGAAGCGGCGGTTCCACGAATACTTCCGGCGGTTCTACGAATACCAGCGGCAACAGCAGCGGTAACCGTAATCCGTCGAATAACACGACGAATACGTCGTCAGGTAATTCGACTTCGTCGCAGACATCGTCCAGTACGAGTACAACATCATCGTCAACGGCTTCGACTTCGTCTACGTCGGCGGAAAGTAAGACTACTTTGTATTCAGTGTTAGTCATCGGCGGAAGCGGAAGCGGAAGCTATGAGCCGGGTAGACCGGTCGTTATCACGGCCAATACGGGAGCGGAAGGATCTACGTTCAGCAAGTGGACGACAGATTCACCGGGCGTTTCACTGGCGAATGTCAGCCAGACGCCGACTACCTTTACGATGCCGCCTAATAACGTAACGATAACCGCAGAATATACGACAGGCACGCCGGCGGGTACACCGGCAGGCGGTGGCAGTAGTACAGGCGGAAGCGGCGGTAATCAGAACAGCAGTACGGGCAATACCCGCGTGGACATCACGAAGCCGGGTATCTCGAACAAAGACCTCGCGACGGCTAATGTGAACGGAGCGACCGACAATTTCGTGATCAAGATTTCCGAGACGGATGAGGCGACCAGAGCGGTGGCGGATGCGTTGACGAATGAGTACACCAGTCTGGATAATATCCTGTATTATGCAATGGATATCAGCCTGTATGATGCTACGGGAACGACGAAGATCACGGATACGTCAGGAATCTCGGTAGATATTACGATTCCGATTCCGGATGCGCTGGTAGCTTACGGCGGTAACAATATGGCGGGTGCGGTTGTGAACGGCAACCAGCTGGAGAAACTGAATGAGAGCTTTACGACCATCAACGGTGTTCCCTGTATCAGATTTACGGCAACGCACTTCTCGCCGTACACGGTCTATGTAGATACGGGCAACCTGACGGAAGGTATGCTGGATACAACGCCCAAGACCGGCGATCCGATCCATCCGAAGTGGTTCTTATCCATCGGTCTGGCATGCTTATCAATCATCCTGGCTATGAAGAGAGATAAGAGAACCAAAGTAAAAACAGCATAAAGGAATTTTTATGGGAAAGATAATAAGAAATCTGATAGGTATCCTGCTGCTGGTGACAGCGATAGCGGTAACACAGATCCCTGTATCAGATGTGGAGGCGGCACCAACCGCCTCTGCATCTGATTTTCAGATGGACGGAACAACATTAGTAAAGTACAAGGGCACGGCGCAGGACGTGTCTGTTTCTGATTATGTAGAGAAGATAGAGGCGGAGGCTTTCGCAGGCAACGACGATATCAGACATATCACTGTCGGGGAGAATGTGGAAGTGATCGGCGCCAGAGCTTTTTCAGAATGTAAGAATCTGGAGAGTGTGACGATCCCGGATTCCGTCAAGACGATTGATACCGCGGCTTTCAGCGGCTGTCCTTCGCTTAAGGAAGTGACGGTGGGAACCGGGCTTACAAGCCTTGGCAACGGCGCTTTTGCGGGTGCCTACAGTCTGGAGAATGTACGTTTCAGCAGCAGCAATCCCAAATTCACCTGTGATGAAGGGGCGATCCTGAACAAGGACGGCAGGGACACGCTGTATCAGTTTCTGGCCGGGACAAAGGGCGACAGCTACCGGATGCCCTCTACGGTGAAGACGATCAAACCCTATGCATTCTGGGGCAATTACAATCTGGAGCAGGTGGAGCTCAGCAATCAGGTGAAGGAGATACCGGCCTATGCCTTCTCTACCTGCAGAAACTTAAAAGATGTGGAGATTCCCTTTTCTGTAAAAAGCATTGACATGAAAGCGTTTGAAGATTGTGTCAGACTGCGTGAGATCGTGATACCGGCTTCGGTGAGTACGATCCACAGTACGGCGTTCGACGGATGTACGAAGCTGGAGATCAAGGCGGATGCAGGCTCCATGGCACATACTTTTGCGCAGTCTCTGGAGCTGGAAGATATTGAGGTGTCGGAATACGAAGAGGCGCCCATACCGGGCAGCGTCAGCGGCAACGACGTGGCGGCGGATGCAGAGGCACAGGACGGTGAAGATGGCGGCAATGTATCGGCGCCGGTTGATTATTATCATGAAGTGTCTCATATGAATCCGATGACGGAAGAAGAGGACAACGCAGTCAAAGGCAAGACGAGAGTGATCGGCCGGCAGGCATATGTCATTATCGACAATGCCACGGCTACCATCAATGTGGGAAGCACCGGTGACACGATCGGCGGAGAACCGGAGGAAGAGACAGAGCAGAATACGGATACCGTGCCGGGGCTTGCCGGTTCCGGGGACGCGAAGGGCGGTTCTTTCCCGAAATACGCCATTGCAAAGGGCAGTGACGGTAAGGCCGTCGTTGCGGCACAGGCTTACTATGACAATGAGATGACTTCCTATACGATTCCGGATAATATTGTGAGGATCGGGGAATTTTCGTTTGCCAGATCGGGTCTTACGGCCATCACGATTCCGGACAGTGTGGAAGAGATCGGCTATGCGGCCTTTTATCACTGCGACGCTTTAAAAGACGTATCCATTCCGCAAAGCGTGCAGAACATCGAGGCGGCGGCTTTTGCAAATACACCGTGGCTGTCGGAGTGGAGACAGAACGGCAGCGGTGATTTCCTGATCGTCGGTGACGGAATCCTGCTGGCATATAAAGGAAGCGGCAATGTTGTTTCAGTTCCCGAAGGGGTGAAAAGGATCGGAGCGGAGGCGTTTAAAGATCATACAGAGATCAATAAGGTTGTTCTGCCGAACAGTGTGGAAGTAGTGGGAGAGGCGGCTTTTGCGGGCTGCAGCGCACTTACGGAGACAGAAGGCGGCGCAGGCTTACGGAAAATAAGCGACAGGGCTTTTGCGGGCTGCCCGGTCGGCACGGTACATATCCCGGCGACGGTGGAGTATGTCGGCCTGCGGGCTTTTGACAGTACGGATCCGGAGAGCGGGACGACGGCAGGCAACAGAGTGGTTGTCTTTGAAGGCGGGAAACTTCCGCAGCTTTCTTATGAGAAGATGGCAACCAAATTATACAGAGACAGTGACCGTGAGCCGGCATTGAAGGGTTGTGCGGTTGCGGTAATCCCGGATGGGGTGAACGATCTGACAGGAAGCGTGTTGGCCGATACAGGGGCCGGCTTTACGGGTGTGGTCTGCAGGAAGGCACAGGATGCGGCAGACGGCGGCGGTGTACTGCAGATCGTATCCAGACAGGGCAGCGGCCCGCTTCTGCAGGCCGGTGATACATGTCAGATAGACGGCAAACAGTATGTTCTCGAAGAGGGCACACAGATCGCAGGCGGTTCGAACACGGCCGGACAGCCGGACGGAGCGGGTGAGGCCGCATCCCGGGAAGCAGGAGCGGATGCATCTGATTCGTCGGATCCGGCAGGCGTATCGGGCAGTGCGGATCCGGGTGTGGCGGTGCAGATAAAGAGCAGCACGCTGTCGGACAACGGTGTGGCAGGTGCGGTACTGGCGGGCTCCGAGGAGAACTATATTTTGACGATAGAGGACAATGAAGCCGCCGGTCTTAAGATCGGTGACGTCTATAAGAAGATATACGGCAATACGCTTCCGCAGAATCTGTGTGCCTACGATATCGGTCTCACGGAAGCGGCTACAGGCGTGCCGATCACCAGCCTTGGCAAACAGAGTGTGGAAGTGACGCTGCCGATGCCGGGCGGTGTGGGCGCCGACAATCTCCATGTGGTATGTCTCGACGCGGACGGGCAGCTGGAGGAAGTGGACAGCAGAGTGGTGTCCGTGAATGGTGCGGATGCGATTATTTTTACGGCGAGGCATTTTTCGCCTTACGGCATCTACAACTATGGTTCCGGCAGGAGCGCGGCGGCGGACGTGAAGGACGGGCAGGCGGTGTTCACATCCCTTGGCACAAAAGACGATTCGCCGGATACGGGTGATCACAGCATTCATCCGAAATGGTTTCTGAGCGGCGGACTTTTCTTCGCGGCGATGGCGTTTTTCTTTTACCGGAGGAAGGGCAGAAAGATTCCCCTTTCCTGACAGAAAACAGAATACTGAACCTGAAAAAACTCCCGGCATAGAATAAATCTATAGCCGGGAGTTTTCCTGTGTCTTTTTACACGGAATGTGCAGATCTCCCGGCGGATGATGACAGAATGCATGGAGAAGAGCTGTGAATCGTGTAAGAAAACAAGTAAGATGCAGTGATCATATACAGAGAACGATTGCAACGGAAGAGATTACGGTGGCGATCCTGGATACGGGGATCGGCAGACATCCCGATTTCGGAAACCGCGTGGTGGCCTTTGCGGATTTCGTGAACGGGCGGCAGGCGGGATACGATGACAGCGGACACGGCACGCATGTGGCAGGATGCGTGGGCGGCAGCGGAACTGCGTCCCGCGGCGTCTATCGGGGAATGGCGCCTGCCTGTCGTTTCTGTATCGGCAAGGTATTGGACAGAAACGGCGAGGGATGCATTGAGAGCATGAAGATGGGGCTGGTCTGGGTGCTGGAGAATCATGTCCGCTACCGGATCCGGGTCTTAAACGTATCGCTGGGCATCGGTACGAGCGGCGAGGCGGAGCGCATGGAGGAGCTGGTGGAACTGCTGGACGCGGCCTGGGAAAAAGGCATTGTCGTGGTGTGCGCCGCAGGCAATAACGGGCCGGGGGAAGGGACGATATCACCTCTCGGCTGCAGCCGCAGGGTGATCACGGTAGGCTGTCATGAGGGCGGGTATTTCGGCGCCCGCAAGGATCTGTGCGAGAATTTTTCCGGCAGGGGAAGCCGCAGTGTGCTCTATCGCAAGCCAGACGTGGTGGCGCCGGGAACGGATATCGTGTCCTGCAACGTGAACTGGAAGGGGAGCGCCTTTAGCGGATACCGCAATGCCTATAAGAAGAAGAGCGGTACATCCATGGCGACGCCGGTCGTTGCCGGGGCGGCTGCGCTTTTTCTGCAGAAATACCCGCGTGCGACCAATGAGGAGCTGAAGCGAAAAATGATATACAGCGCACATGATATGGGGGATTCCTGGAACAAGCAGGGCTGGGGGATGCTGGATGTGGAGCGGTTCTGCAGGGAACCCGACCGATAAAGCTGAGCTTTTGTGTCGGTTTGTGGTTGACATGGGCAGTATGATTGTATACAATTATACGTGGCGTACATGAATTGATCGTATTCTTATAGAGCGCCCTGTATGCAGGCGGGTAAGGAGCGACAGGAAAGGTGTGATGACAGCTATGTATGATGAAAGAACTTTCACGAATCGTCCGGTGACCATGAACGATCACAACAATCTTCTGGAAATAGAAGAGCACATGTATATTCTGGATGATGTGAAGAAACCTAATGTTTTCAGGAATATGTTTCCTTATTCCGAGATTCCGAAGATTCCGTTCAATGACAGGACGGTGCCCCACAATATGCCGAAGGATATCTGGATCACGGATACGACCTTCCGGGACGGCCAGCAGTCCAGGGCGCCGTACACGACGGAACAGATCGTCACGATCTACGATCATCTGCATAAACTGGGCGGCCCAAACGGTATGATCCGTGCCAGTGAATTCTTCCTGTACAGCAAGAAGGACAGGGATGCTGTCTATAAATGTATGGAGCGGGGCTATCGTTATCCGGAGGTTACAAGCTGGATCCGTGCCAGTAGGGAGGACTTTAAGCTGGTCAGGGAGATCGGCATGAAGGAGACCGGCATTCTGGTCAGCTGTTCGGATTATCATATTTTTCTGAAATTGAAGATGACCAGGCGGCAGGCGATGGACCACTATCTGAGTGTTATCAGGGATTGTCTGGAGGAGGGGATCAGTCCGAGATGCCATCTGGAGGATATTACCAGAGCGGACATTTACGGTTATGTGGTGCCTTTCTGCATGGAATTGATGAAACTGATGGAAGAGTATCAGATCCCTGTCAAGGTACGCGCCTGCGATACGATGGGCTATGGCGTCAACTATCCGGGCGCGGTCATTCCGAGGAGCGTGCAGGGCATTATCTATGCGATACATACCCATGCCGGGGTGCCGCATGCGCTGATCGAATGGCACGGTCACAATGACTTCTACAAGGCGGTGTCGAATTCTACCACGGCATGGCTTTACGGCTGTTCCGGCATCAATACATCGCTTTTCGGTATCGGGGAGCGGACAGGCAATACCCCGCTGGAGGCGATGGTCTTCGAGTATGCGCAGCTTAGAGGCGATCTGAACGGTATGGATACTACCGTGATCACACAGCTGGCGGAGTACTATGAGAAGGAGATCGGCTATGAGATCCCGCCCAGAACGCCTTTTGTGGGCAGGAATTTCAACGTGACGAGAGCCGGCATCCACGCCGACGGACTGTTGAAAAACGAGGAGATCTACAATATTTTCGACACGGAGAAATTCCTGAACAGGCCGGTGCTGTGTGCGGTGTCGAATACTTCCGGTCTGGCAGGGATTGCACATTGGATCAATACGTATTATCATTTAAAGGAGCAGGACCAGCTGGACAAGGGATGCGATCTGGTGAGGGCTTTGAAGGTCTGGGTAGATGGAGAGTACGCGGCGGGCCGTGTGACTGTGCTGACGGATGAAGAACTGACGGCGCAGATCAGAAAGACATGCACAGAGCTTGCCATACCGATGCCCGGGGAAGCGGCGGAAAGACTGCCGGATACAGGTGACAGGGAAGCCGGAGCGTAGCCCTGCGCATCTGACAGTAATGCATATAGTATAGGTGGAGAAAAAGAGAACGGAAATGGCTAATTATGATTTAAAGAACGAGGTAAACGACAAATATTCTCTGCGCGGCAGGGTGTTCCAGAAGCTGCGGGAAGATATTCTGAGCGGGAAGTATAAGGAGCATGAGGAGCTTAAGGAGGTAGCGATCGGTGAAGAGCTGGGAGTCAGCCGCACGCCGGTCAGGGAGGCTTTCCGGCAGCTGGAGCTTGAGGGGCTTATTCAGATCGTTCCCAACAGGGGCGCTTATGTGACGGGGATCACCGCCAAGGATGTGAAGGATATCTACATGATCCGCTCTTTGCTGGAGGGGCTGTGCGCAAGACTGGCTGTGGAGAAGATGACAAAGGAACAGATGGAGGAGATGGAGGAGAATATCTATCTGGCGGATTTTCATGCGTCGAAGGGGCATATGGACCAGATGGCGGAGCTTGACAACCGTTTCCACGATATCCTCTATGAAGCCTGTGATTCGAAGATGCTGGAGCACACGCTGCGGGATTATCATCAGTATGTGCTGCGCGTCAGGCAGAAGACGCTCTCCACCAACACGAGAGGGCGGGCTTCCAACGAGGAACACCGCCAGATCATGGAGGCGATCAAGGAGAAGGATGCGGACAGGGCGCAGCAGCTGGCAAACCAGCATATCCTGAACGCCTATGATAATATGGTGAAAAACGGGCTGTACGAAATATACGGTGAGGAAGTACAGCATATCAAATAAGAAAGGAAGGACACTATGGAAAAAATCAAAATGACAACGCCTCTTGTGGAGATGGACGGCGACGAGATGACGAGGATCTTATGGAAAATGATCAAGGACGAGCTGCTGCTGCCGTATATCGATCTGAAGACAGAGTATTACGACCTGGGACTGGAGCACCGCAATGAGACGGATGACCAGGTGACGTTTGACAGCGCCGAGGCTACGAAGAAGTACGGTGTGGCGGTAAAATGTGCGACGATCACGCCGAATGCGGCCAGAATGACAGAATATAACCTGAAAGAGATGTGGAAAAGCCCCAACGGCACGATCCGGGCGGCTTTGGACGGCACGGTGTTCCGGGCGCCCATCGTTGTCAAGGGGATCGAGCCATGTGTGAGGAACTGGGAGAAGCCGATCACCCTGGCCCGTCACGCTTACGGGGATGTGTATAAGAATACGGAGATCAAGGTGCCCGGCCCCGGTAAGGCGGAGCTTGTCTTCACGGCGAAGGACGGCAGTGAGATACGGGAGACGATCCATAATTTCACAGGCTCCGGTATTCTGCAGGGAATCCACAACACGGATGAGTCCATCTCAAGTTTTGCGAAGGCATGTTTTAATTTCGCGCTGGATACGAAGCAGGATCTGTGGTTTGCGACGAAGGATACGATCTCCAAGAAATACGACCATAATTTCAAGGATATTTTCCAGGAGATCTATGATGCCGAATATAAGGAGAAGTTCGAGGCGGCCGGCATCGAATATTTCTATACCCTGATCGACGATGCGGTGGCCCGTGTGATGAAGGCAAAGGGCGGCTTTATCTGGGCCTGCAAGAACTATGACGGCGACGTGATGAGCGATATGGTCTCTTCGGCGTTTGGTTCTCTGGCGATGATGACTTCCGTACTCGTGTCACCGGACGGCGTCTATGAGTACGAGGCGGCGCACGGCACGGTGCAGCGGCATTATTATAAGCATCTGCAGGGAGAGGAGACTTCCACCAATTCGGTGGCGACGATCTTCGCCTGGACGGGAGCGCTTAGAAAACGCGGCGAACTGGACGGCATCGGAGAGCTTACAGTCTTCGCGGACAGGCTGGAGCAGGCGGTGATCAAGACGATCGAAGCGGGCAGGATGACGAAGGATCTGGCGCTGATCACTTCTTTGAAAGATGTGACGGTGTTAAGCAGCGAAGCCTTTATCAAGGCGGTGCGGCAGACTTTCGAATCTCTGGCATAAGGAGTACAGGAAAATGGGAACTGCTCTTATTCGGAGAGCAGTTCCCATTTTTCATAGAGATCGTTCAGTTTCGCTTCGTTTTCTTCTTTTTCCCGGTTGAGTTCCTGCAGTCTGACCACATCGGTACAGATCCCGGGGGAGGCCATGAGAAGGTCGATCTCGCTGTTTCTCGTCTCCAGCTGTTCGATGGCTTCTTCACATTTTCTCAGTTCATTTTCTTTTTTGCGCCGGGCGGCCTGTTGTTCTTTCCGGGCTTTCCAGTCCTGCTTCGTGTCGGAGGAAGACGTCGGCTGTGCGGCGCTGCCTGCGGCACCTGCAGCCGACAGGGAACCGGCATGCGGCCCGGCAGATGTTTTGGCCTGCGCGGCGGCATCGATCAGGGCCAGCTGTTCGTCCTTTTTCTCCAGATAGTATTCATAATTGCCCAGGTAGCTGGTGAGTACATGACGGTTTAAGTCCAGGATCCTGGAGGCCGTCTTGTTGATGAAATACCGGTCGTGGGACACGTACAAAACGGTGCCCGTGTAGGCGTTCAGGGCATCCTCGAGAATCTCCTTGGACATGATGTCCAGATGGTTGGTGGGCTCGTCAAGGATCAGGAAGTTGGCTTCCGAGAGCATCAGTTTGGCGAGGGACACCCGGCCCCGCTCGCCGCCGCTTAGGGTCCTGACCTGCTTGAATACGTCATCGCCGGTAAAAAGAAAAGCGGCCAGGGTATTGCGGATCTCGGTGTTGGTGAGAGACGGGTAATCGTCCGAAATCTCTTCAAAAAGCGTCTTCTCCATGTGCAGGACATGATGTTCCTGATCGTAGTAGCCGACGGCCACGTTGCTGCCGAGACGGATCTCACCGGTATCGGGCGCCGTCAGTTCGTTGATCAGCTTTAAGATAGTGGTCTTGCCGGTGCCGTTGTCGCCGATGATGGCCACATGTTCCCCTTTCTTGATATCGAAGCTAAGATGCTCAAAGAGAGTGAGAGAGCCGAAGGATTTCGACAGCTCTTCCACATGCAGGACATCGTTGCCGCTGGTGAATTTCGGTTCCAGTGTAAGATGCATGTCGGCGCGCACTTCCGTCGGTTTGTCCAGTACTTCGAGTTTATTAAGCATCTTTACCCGGCTCTCAGCCCGGCGGATCGACTTCTCGCGGTTAAAAGAGCGCAGCTTCTCGATGACTGCCTCCTGGTGTCTGATTTCCTGCTGTTGTTTCATATAGGCGCTGTACTCGGCTGCCCGCAGCGCTTCCTTCCTGGCGGCGTAATCGGAGTAGTTTCCGGTAAAGACAGTGGCCCTGGTGTTATCCAGCTCGATCACTTTATTGGCGATCCGGTCCAGAAAATAACGGTCATGGGATACGATGATCACGGCGCCCCTGTAGTTGAGCAGGTAGGTCTCCAGCCAGGTGATGGAGGACATGTCCAGATGGTTGGTCGGCTCGTCCAGTATGATCAGGTCTGGTTTGAGTAAAAGCAGCTTGCCCAGGGCAACCCGGGTCTTCTGGCCGCCGGAGAGGGTGGAGACACTGCGTCCGAATTCTTCTTCCTGGAAGCCGAGTCCTTTGAGAACGCCGGTCAGCTCGCTTCTGTACGCATAGCCGCCGCCTGTCTCGAAATCGTGGGTGAGGTTGGTGTAAGCGTTCATCAGCTGCTGTAAGGCGTCCCCGGAAGCGGTCTTCATCTGCAGTTCCACGGCGCGCATTTTCTGTTCCAGGTCGATCAGCTCCTGCTTCACGGACAGCAGTTCATCGTAGATCGTATTATCCCCGGATACCGCCTCATGCTGGGACAGATAGCCTATGATTTTGTCGCGGGAGACTGTCACGATTCCCTCATCCGCGGACAGTTCGCCCATGATGATGCGCAGCAGGGTTGTCTTGCCGGCGCCGTTAATGCCAACGATGGCGGCCTTGTCGTAATCTTCCTTTTGAATTGCCATCTTCAGCCTCAGCACGCAG
>OFFQ01001005.1_pt1 | contig 18084 bp, 20 predicted proteins | sample 1521411 | NCBI WGS metagenome assembly OFFQ01 (sample SAMEA3504110, study PRJEB24116) | mouse gut metagenome | biome: mouse gut; feature: mouse-associated habitat; material: faeces | place: Denmark | collected 2011 | reverse complement strand
AATAGGTTCTGAAAGCCCCATGAAATAAGGGCTGAAGATTCCGAGAAGTTATGAAGCAGAAAAGGAGGAACGGATATGGATACAGACACAGATAAAAAACCATTTTCATCCATGGGGCGTACCATTCTGGCATTTGGCTGCGCAGTGCTGATTCTGGCAGTGGCGGGGGCTGGTATTGCTTTGGCGGTGGGCGGCGGGAAGAACCGGCTGATTGACCGGAACGAGGCGATGGAGTATGCCCTGGCAGATGCCGGGCTGGAGTTTTCCGATGTAGTTCTGGTGAGACAGAATCTGGTAAAAGAAGAGAATCATTATGAAATTTCGTTTTCCGACGATTCCCATAAATATGATTACGAGATTGATGCATTTACGGGGAAAGTAACCGGTGTTTCCATTGAAGCCCTCCTGGGGCAGGCGGCAGAAAGCGGGGAAAACAGTGGAACGGCAGGAGGACGGCAGGGAGACGGCGCCGGGAACGGAGAAGCGGGAAACCGGGAACCGTCGGGAGACAGCTCCGGGAACGGAGAAGCGGGAAACCGGGAACCGTCGGGAGACGGCACCGGGAACGGAGAAGCGGGAAGCCAGGAACCGTCGGGAGACGACGCCGGGAACGGAGAAGCAGGAAGCCGGGAACCGTCGGGCGCCGGCCAAGGGGGAGACCGGAATCAGGCAGCAAACCGTGAAGGCGCAGGAGGAGAAACACCTCAAGGCGCATCCGGAGAAGAGGCAAATGGCGGACAGATGGATCTGGAATCGGCCCGGAAGGCAGCCCTGGAAGATGCGGGAGTGGATGAAACAGCTGTTACATTCAAAAAGGCGGAACTGGACTGGGATGGAGGCATACAAGTATATGATATAGAATTCTACACAGACGCTGCGGAATATGACTATAAAATTGACTGTGCTTCGGGAATGGTTCTGGACAGAAAAGTGGAATGGTTCCCCGGACAGACGCAGGAGGGCAGCGGTGGGAATATGGATTCCTACATCAGTCTGGACGAGGCCAGGCGCATCGCGGCCGAGCATGCGGGATATTCGGTGGACGAGGTAGTGTTCACTGAGTCGGAAATGGAAACCGAGCATGGACGCACCGAGTATGAAATTGACTTCTTCCATGGCCGTATGGAATATGAGTATACCATAGACGCCGTCACGGGAAAGATTCTGGAATTTGACAGTGAATATGAAGATTAAAAATAATGGAAAGAAAAGCGGACAGCTGCTGGTTCAGCACTGTCCGCTTTTTTCTTTCAGATGCCGTACGATGGTATTCCGGCTGGCGGAGCGCAGGCCTTCCGCCGTGCGGATCAGGCGTTCCACCTGGCCTGGCTCTCCGCGGGATATCCAGTAATCCGCCAAATGGTAGTAAGTCTGGCTCACATCAGTGCTGGTGCTTACGGCAAATTCCATGAGAACGGAAGCTTCCTTGTGATAATTTGCGGCAATCAGTTCGTCTGCCCACTTCTGCAGTGTGCGGACCAGCAGAGTGTAGTTCTGGTCGTATTCGGTCAGTGCGGTGATATTGGCGGTGCCGTATTCCAGTTTCAGGTCAGTGTTGGTCCAGCCGGTGAGATTTACAATTTTCTGGTCGGTGAGGGTTTCCAGTGTGTCGATACATTCCATTACCGTGCTGTTTTCGTTCAGTATATGGGTGGGAAAACTTTCCAGGGGGATACGGATATAGTTTAAACCATCCAAAGATTTGCGCCGGACGGAGTTGGATTTTAACTCCCGTGCCCAGAAATCTTTTTCATTGTTACGGCTGGCTCTTGACTGTCTTCTTATGTTGTAAGAAATAAGCAGTGCGAACATAATAAAAGCGCCCAGAAATCCAAAATTCATAATGTTTCCTTTCACAGCTGTTTATTGTAGGATGCCGGTAAAGCCGCCTGCGCCCCGGGAACTGCCATACGCAGATGCGGAAGGGGGAGGGACTTACGGATGTTACGGTATAGTATAGCAAAGGAAATGCGATATGGGAAGAGGAAAAAGGAATAAAGCTTGCCAAAACCGCTAAATTCATATATAATTTTCATGAATAAAAGTATGGAGAGAGGAGTCTGCCATGTTTCATATGAATAATAAAAAGACGAGACAAAGGATATCAGCAGTGATTGTGATTCTTCTGGTGCTGGCGATGCTGATTTCCACAGTGACTGCCCTGCTCTATTAAAGCACGGCAGAGGTATGTTGACCGGGGAGGAAAGCCGGAAGGGAGTGTTGAGAATGAAGAGAACAAGGGTAAGATGGGGATATATGCCGGTTCTGCTGACCGTGCTGGTGATGCTGTGCGGTATGACGGTCTGTGCCAGGGAGAATGATACCATTAAAAAAGGTATTTTTGCAGGTGACATAGATTTGTCCGGCATGAGCGGAGACGAGGCGAAACAGGCAGTGGAATCCTATGTGGAAGAACTGCGGAAGACGGAGATCACGCTGCTTGCCGCCGCGGAAACGGAGGTGGTGGTAACTGCCGGGGAACTGGGGATCGCATGGGCGAACCCGGAACTGGTGTCGGAAGCCCTGGGAGTGGGTGTCCAGGGCAATGTGATAGAGAGATATAAGCTGTTAAAGGATCTGGAGAGGGAAAACCTGGTGCTTCCCATTGCATATTCCTTTGACTTGCAGGCTATCAGTGACGTCCTGGTGGAAAAATGTGTACAATATGACGTGAAGGCGGAAGATGCCACGCTGGTCCGTGAAAACGGGGAGTTCCGGGTGGTGGGAGGACAGACCGGCTATGTTCTGGATGTGGAGACATCCGTGGACAAGGTCAGCGCTTACCTGAATCATGAATGGGACGGCATGGCTGCCACCATACCGCTGGATGTGGAGGTGGAGGAACCCAGGGGAAGCGCGGAGGAACTGGCCCAGGTGAAGGATGTGCTGGGGACATTTACCACTTCCTACAGCAGTTCCGGATCCAACAGAAGCGCCAATGTAAAAAACGGTGCGGATCTGATCAACGGTACATTGTTATATCCGGGAGAAGAATTTTCCACCTATGAGGCTGTGGCGCCCTTTTCCCAGGCAAACGGGTATTATATGGCAGGTTCCTATATGAACGGTAAGGTAGTGGACAGCCTGGGCGGCGGAATCTGCCAGGTTTCCACCACACTGTACAATGCCGTATTGCTGTCGGAACTGGATGTGACGGAGCGCAATAACCATTCCATGATCGTGACCTATGTGGATCCTTCGGCAGATGCGGCCATTGCGGAGAGTTCCGGAAAGGATTTCAAGTTTGTCAACAATCTGGAATATCCGGTTTATATTGAAGGGTATACGGAAAATAAACGTATTACTTTTACCATTTACGGCAAGGAGACACGCCCTGCCAACAGGGAAGTCAAATACGAGAGCAAAGTGCTGGAGGTCAACAATCCTCCTGCGGACAATATTTACGCGGACGCTTCGCAGCCCATAGGATATGTGGTTTCCGACAGCGCCCACATAGGGTACAAGGCACAGCTTTGGAAAGTGGTGCTGGAGGATGGCAGGGAAGTGAGCCGTACCCAGGTGAACAGCAGCAGTTATAAGATGGTACCCAGGAGCGCTACCGTGGGTGTGGCCACGGAAGACCCATATGCATATGAGGAAATTATGGCCGCCATCGGCACCGGCAGTGTGGATCATGTGAGAAATGTAATTGCCATGCTGACTTCCCAGGGAGCGGAAGAAAACAGCGAGGAGATAGGGGAAGAGTAACCCCCGGAAGAACCCGGATCACAGATGGGCAGACCTTTCCGGACTGTCATGATTCCGGTATGGAGGGATGCATGAAGATCGGAAAAGTGCCGGAAAATGTCCTCAAACGGTCTGTTTTCAGGCAGATCAGGAACAGATGCGAAGGCGTGGACAGCGGTGCGGGAGCAGGGCGGGATTTCTGCGGATTCTCACTGGCAGAGAAGGAAAGAATGGTCAGCTGTGTACAGGAGGCGCCGATTGCCATCGAAGAGGAGGAGTTCTGCTGTCAGGACCGTACAGAAGTTTTTATGACCATAAGGGAGCTGATTCTGAAATGTGTCAATAATCTGGCGGCAGGCGGAGCAAAGCCAGTGGCGGTGCTGCTGGTGCTCATGCTGCCGGCCCACACGGAAGAGGCCCAAATACGCGCCATCATGGGAAAAGCAGAGGAGACCTGCCGGGAACTGTCCATGGAGATCGCAGGGGGACAGACCAGGATCACCGGCGCGGTAAACTGGCCGCTGGCAGTGGTCACCGGCTTCGCAAAGGCGCCGGAAACGGAATGCCATATCCGGAAAACCGCAGAGCCGGGACAGGATATCCTTCTCAGCAAATGGATCGGACTTCAGGGTACGGCAGTGACGGCAAAACGGAATCATCAAAAGCTGCTGGAAAGATATCCGTCTTACCTGGTGGAAGAGGCAGAGGGCTTTGGCAGGTATTTGTCCGTTCTGCCGGAGGCAGAAGCCGCGGTGCGGGCCGGCGTCTCTGCCATGCATGATGCCTCAGAGGGCGGGATCCTGGGGGCGCTCTGGGAACTGGCAGAGGCTGCGGGCTGCGGGCTGGAAGTGGATATGAGAAAGCTGCCTTTGCGCCAGGAGACAGTGGAGGTATGTGAGTGCTGCAATGTGAACCCGTATGAACTGTTGTCCGGCGGCTGTCTTGTCATGACTGCATGGGACGGAAACAGACTGGCGGCGGCGCTTGCCGCGGAAGGAATTCCGGCGGCGGTGGTAGGAAAAGTCACGGAGGGGAATGAACGGATTCTGGTAAACAGGGATGAAATCCGGTATTTGGACAGACCACAGAGGGATGAAATATATGCCCGGACTTAAACGGGATTTGTCCGGAAAAAAGACTTCGGCAGAAAGGAAACGAAAATGAGAGAAGAATTGTTGACAATCATCGAGAAGAACAGCAGGCTTGGCCTGAAGGAACTGGCAGTTCTCCTGGGCGTGGAGGAAGTGCAGGTGGCAAATGAGCTGGCAGATATGGAGGCGGCAGGAATTATCTGCGGCTATCACACGCTGATCGACTGGGAGAAAACCTCAAGGGATAAGGTGACGGCCCTGATTGAGGTGCGCGTGACGCCCCAGAGAGGACAGGGATTTGACAGTATCGCCGAGCGCATCTACCAGTATCCGGAAGTTCAGAGTGTGTATCTGATTTCCGGAAGCTACGACCTGATGGTTATCCTGGAGGGAAAGACGCTGCGGGAAGTGTCGGCTTTTGTGTCGGATAAGCTGTCCACACTGGATTCCGTGCTCAGCGCCGCCACGCATTTTATTCTGAAAAAGTATAAGGACCATGGCACGGTGCTTGCCAGGAAAAAAGAAGACGAAAGGGAGATGATTACCCCATGAGAAATCCGTTAGCAGAAAAGGTTGTGGACATCAAACCATCGGGCATCAGGAAGTTTTTTGACATTGCCAGCGAGATGAAGGATGCCATTTCCCTGGGGGTGGGAGAACCTGATTTTGACACTCCGTGGCATATACGGGATGAAGGCATATACTCCCTGGAAAAGGGGAAGACACACTATACTTCCAACGCAGGCCTGAAGGAACTGCGGGAGGAAATTGCCAATTACATATACAGAAAACAGGGAATTCGATACCAGGAGCCCATGAAGGAGATTGTGGTCACAGTGGGAGGATCTGAGGCCATTGACATCGGATTCCGGGCCATGGTTAATCCCGGTGACGAGGTACTGATTCCCCAGCCGAGTTTTGTATCCTATGAACCCTGCGCGGTGCTGGCGGGGGCGAAGCCGGTGATCATTGACTTAAAGGCTGAAAATGAATTCCGTCTCACGGCCCGGGAGCTGGAGGAGGCTATCACGGACAGGACGAAAATACTGGTGCTGCCTTTTCCCAATAATCCCACCGGTGCCATCATGGAGAGAGCGGATCTGGAAGCCATTGCAGAAGTCATCTTAAAACATGACATATATGTCATGTCCGATGAAATTTACAGCGAGATGTCTTACAAGGAAAAACATGTGTCCATAGCCCAGCTTCCGGGGATGAAGGAGCGGACTATACTGATCAACGGATTTTCCAAGGCTTATGCCATGACAGGGTGGCGCCTGGGATATGCCTGCGGCCCGGCCAATATCATTGAGCAGATGATCAAGATTCACCAGTTCGCCATTATGTGCGCGCCCACCACCAGCCAGTATGCGGCAGTGGAGGCGCTGAAAAACGGGGACGAGGATGTGGCGGAAATGTGTACGGCCTACAACCAGAGACGGCGGTATCTGATGCATGCGTTCCGGGAGATGGGGCTGGAGTGTTTCGAGCCATATGGGGCTTTTTACACTTTTCCCTGTATTAAGGAATTCGGCATGACCAGTGACGAGTTTGCCATGAAGTTCCTGGAGGAAGAGAAAGTGGCGGTGGTTCCGGGAACGGCTTTCGGAGACTGCGGGGAGGGCTATCTGCGTCTGTCCTATGCCACGTCCCTGGAAAATCTGAAGACGGCCATGAGCCGGCTGGAAAAATTTGTGAAAAAGCTCCGGCAGGAGCAGAAAAAATAGTGTACTGCCGCGGAAGCCGCGAATGAGGAATACAATGCATATCATATTACACCAACCGGAGATTCCGGGAAATACGGGAAACATTGGGCGTACCTGCGTAGCAACAGGCACGCCCCTGCATTTGATAGAACCATTGGGTTTCCGTCTGGATGAAAAATCCATCAGACGGGCAGGGATGGATTACTGGCATCAGCTGGAAGTATACCGGTATATAAATTTTGAGGAATTCAGGGAGAGGCATCCGAAGGCGAAAATCTGGATGGCCACCACCAAGGCAAAACATGTATATACGGAGGTGGAATACGGGGCCGGGGATTACATCATGTTTGGGAAAGAAAGCGCAGGGATTCCGGAGGAAATTCTGGCAGAACATGAAGCAGACTGTATCAGGATTCCCATGCTGCCGTCCATCCGCTCCCTGAACTTGTCCAATGCCGTGTCCATTGTGCTGTACGAGGCGCTGCGGCAGGGAGGATTTGGGGGAATGCAGCAGAAAGGGGAACTGCACACGATGGAGTGGAAGAGCTGACGGAACCTTTCCTGGTTCGGTCCGGGCATCAGGATCTAAATTTCATTCCCGGTAAAAGAAATTTTTGTTGCCGGGCTGAAAGGAGAATAAAAAAATCTTTGCAATCGAAGGACGAAAAGAATGAAAGGAACATCAAAATGATATTTGAAGAAAAAACAATCACCTTAAAAGATGGCAGGACAGCCAGCTTGAAAAGTCCGTGCGTTGAGGATGCGGAAAAGCTGCTGAACTTCATAAAGAAATCTTGTGGTGAAACGGATTTTCTCATACGTTACCCCGAGGAATGGACAATTACAGTGGAACAGGAGGAAGGGTGGGTAAACCGCGTGCGTTCCGCGCCCGACACTCTGGGAATCACTTGTTATGTTGATGGTGATGTTGCAGGCAACTGTGAGATCAGCTTTCGGGGCGGCATAAAAGCCTCTCATCGTGCAACCATTGCTGTCGCGATTCTCAAAGATTACTGGAATCTTGGGATCGGTTCTGCAATGTTTGAGGAGCTTGTTGCGGCAGCAGAAAATCGGGGAACAGAGATTATGGAGCTGGACTTCATAGAGGGTAATGACCGCGCAAGGCATTTGTACGAGAAATTCGGCTTCCGTGTCGTTTCTGAAAAGCCGAATATGTTTAAGCTCAAGGACGGCACTTATCGGAGTGAGTTCTATATGCAGAAGTATTTGCGAGAGATATAAGAGGACAAGGAGGGAAACATACTTACCGCTTATGGGTGTCGACATAGGTTGGGAGTGTCCGCGGGATGCATTGGTAAAGGCGCATGGAACAGTAAATTGTAAACCATGCGTCTTTTTTGCGCCTAAAAGGAGAAATCCGAGCGGCCCGGAGGGATGTTTCCTTTGTGGAAAGTGCCTTTCGGAAAGGTTCTTTTTTGGAAATTTTATCCGATATAATCAATAACTGATGTTTTTTGGCCGGCGCGTCTGCCGGGCAGGTTCCGCAGGGGCAGACAGGGCCGGAGCGGGAGAGGGTACCACAAGGATGTGGGAGGGAATTTCTATGGATAGAGTCAGTCATGTGCAGAATTCTTATGGGAATGGGAGCGGTTCTGCGGGTCAGCCGGCCCGCGGGCAGGAGAAAAAGGAAAAATGGATCAGGGCAGAAGGGGCGGCCCCGCCGCGGGAGACTGCCGGACAGTATTCTGATGGACAGAGGGCAGGACAATACGGACAGCGGCAGGATGATGCCCGGAAGAAGGATTATCAGGAGAGCGGCAACAGCATTATAGACCAGCTCAGGGCACAGGCGCAGTCTGTCAAGGATGCGTTTGACCCGAAAAAGAAGAAAAATCTTTATGATGCCACAATGGACCTGATGCTGGTGGCGCAGGCAGAAAAGCCGGCGGCGTTAAAGGCCATACAGACAAGGCTTCTGTTTAAAATCCGTTCTGTCAGGGCCAGCGGTGCCGAAGACGCGGAAATCCGGGCTGCGGTCAGTAAGCTGAAAAAGGTCATCGGCAAGGCGAAGGCCAAGGTTAAGAATCTGCAAAAGGAAGAACAGCTGGAGAAGAAGCGCAAAAAAGCCGAAGAAAATAAAAGGAAGGCCAGGGAAGAAGCCATCCGCAGGGAGCTGGAGCTGCGGAAGAAAATCCGCAAAGTGAAGGAGCGCGGCGACATAGAGGAGAGCAAAATGGGTCTGGGCGCCAATTATGGAGGTCCTGAGGGGAATCCGTATTCCAGCCCCACAGCGTCGGCTTACGGAAGTACGGGAACGGCAGCACCCGCCATAGAGTCCGGCGTGGTGATGGACATGGCTGTGGCAGATATGGGTACCGGGGCAGCGGACGCGGCGGCAGGCGCCGTGGATGTGAGCCTGTAAACAGCCGGGAAAATGGGAGATGTGTATGGGAAGGGCATTTATAGTAGGAAAGGCTGTGAAACCTGGGAATCACAGCCTTTTTATGCGCAGGGGCGCAATGAAAATTGTTGCTGACGTAACATGCGCCGCGCGGCGAGTGGTGGAGAAGAGCGTTCCCCTGCTCGATTATGTGGAAACTATAGATTTGCCCGGATTTTTCCTATCATCTCCTCATATTCCGCATCCGTGAGGTAAACCTTGTCCGGGTTCATCTGGAATGTACCGCCCCATTCGTCACCGCCATTGTATTTCGGGACCAGGTGCATGTGCAGATGGCAGCCGGTATCTCCATATGCCCCATAATTTACTTTGTCCGGATGGAAAGCCGCATGCAGGGCCCTGGCCGCCCGGGCCACATCAGCCATAAAAGCATTTCGTTCCTCATCACTGATGTCCACCAGCTCGCTGACATGATCCCTGTATGCCACAATACAGCGTCCGGGTTTGCTCTGTTCCCGGAACAAAATCAGACTGCTTACTGTCAGGTCGCAGATATAAATACCAAATTTGTCAAGTAATTCCCCTCTCATACAATAACCGCAGCCGGAATCTTTCATATATCCTCCTTCTGACGTGAAATCACGTCTTTTTTCTCTTATTTTCACATTTATTGTAAACTTATTTTCAGATTTTTGCAAGAATAATACTGTGTTTCGCTTACATTCCGGCCACTGTGAGCAGTATGGGAATGGTGAATACACAGAGGATGGTTGTGAGAATAATGGCGGCGCTGCAGGTAGTGCCGTCAATCCCCCGCTGGTTTCCCAGGATCAGCGGCATATTGCCGATGGGCATGCCAAACATCACCATGGATACGGAGACCAGGGCAGGATCGTCTGTGGCCAGCTTCAATAGGGGCAGCATGAGCAGCGGAAGCGCCAGAAGCTTGATGAACGAAAAAACATACAGCTTTGGCTGACAGAATATCTTTTTCAGGTCGGAGTGGGCCAGGGTGAAGCCTACCGCCACCAGGGCCATGGGGGAGGTTACATTTCCCAGATAGGTGATGGCCGTTTTCACGAAATCCGGGAGCTGCAGTTCCAGAATGATAATCAGCAGGGCGGCTACCCCGGAAAGGGTGCCCGGATTGACCATGGATTTCAGGGAAGAGACAGAAAATTTTCCATCCATTAACGCAATTCCGTAGGTATAAAATACAATGGTGTAAATCAGCAGAAATTCTGTCACATAGACCACATACCGGGCGCCCAGAATGCTGGAGACTACCGGGATGCCGATAAAACCCAGATTGGAAAACACAAACATCATCTGGAAAATTTTCCGCTGCTGCGGGGTTTTGTCAAAAAACGGGGAGAGAAGCATTCCCGCCGCTATAAAGAATGCGAACATGGCCAGCGCGATGAGCCCCACCCGGCCCATAATGCCGAGGGAAACCTGTCCCACGGATGAGGCGGCGCTGGAGATAATCAGCATGGGATTGAATACATTGACGATCATGGCAGAGACCTGGCTGTTGGTATGGGCGTCCATCATTCCCTTTTTTGCCACAAAGAATCCTGCGCCGATCATGATCAGCAGTGCCAGCATTTGAAAAAATACGGTAAAAATAGTCATGGGTTTTCTCCCTTATTTGTATTTGCGATACCTTACTATTGTAGCCAATTTTTCCAATACTTTCAATAGAAAAGCAATTTATTCAGGGAGCAGTGTGATACTGCGTCTTTTTTGAATATTTTTTCGGGCAGTGTGAAATGATAAACATGACTATGCGGATTTGGCAGATTTGTAATTATACTGGGGAGGTATTTATGTCTGAAATGACTGACGATAAAAAGAACCGGAAAACAGATTGCGGCAATGAGGTGAGGCCTTTTGGAATACGCGATAAAATCGGATATATGTTCGGGGATTTCGGAAATGACTTCAGCTTTATTTTTGCCAGCAATTATCTGATGGTGTTTTACACCAAGGTGCTGGGACTGAGCGGCTTTGTGGTGGGGCTTCTCTTTCTGGGGGCCCGGTTTGTGGACGCTTTTACGGATGTTACCATGGGGCGGATCGTGGACCACATGCAGCCGGCCCGGGACGGAAGATTCCGGGCCTGGATACGGAGAATGTGTATACCGGTGGCGGTTTCCAGCACGATAATGTACCTTTATTTTGTGCAGGACTGGGTTTACTGGGCAAAGCTGGTGTATGTGATCATCACCTATCTGCTGTGGAGCAGCTTTTGTTATACGGCCATCAACATACCATATGGCTCCATGGCCTCCGTGATCAGCTCCGATCTGAAAGACCGGGCATCCCTGTCCACCTTCAGAAGCATCGGCGCCAGTCTGGCGGGGCTTGTGATCGGCGTTCTGGTGCCGCTGATTGTGTATGAGACGGACGCCGCCGGGAATCAGGTGGTAAAGCCGGTACAGTTTACGCTGACGGCAGTGGTGTTCGGCATCCTGGCGGTTGGCTGTTATGTTCTCTGCTATATGTTCTGTCAGGAAAGGGTGGTTTTCCACAAGAAAAACGCCAAAAAGGAAAGTATCCGGGAGATGCTGAAGGGCCTGGGAAAAAACCGGCCGCTGCTGGCGCTGGTCTGCGCGGCCCTGGTGCTGCTTCTTGCCACGCTTATGGGACAGGCCATGAACAATTACCTGTTTCTGGATTACTTTAAGAATGCCAGGGCATTGTCCGTGGTAAATGTAGTGGGCATCGGCGGGACGCTTCTGCTGGCCCCTTTTATCTCCGGAATTGCCGCCCGCTTTGGCAAGAAAGAGGCAGGGGCAGTGGGAATGCTGGGGGCGGGGATCGTCTATCTGGTTTTGTTTTTTCTGCGTGTAAAAAGTATTCCGCTGTTTATGGCCCTGTTCTTTCTGGGAACCCTGGGGACGGGGCTGTTTAACATGATTATATGGGCATTTATCACGGATATCATTGACTATCAGGAGATAACCACCGGCAGAAGGGAGGACGGAACCGTGTACGCGGTTTACTCTTTTGCCAGAAAGGTTGGACAGGCCCTGGCGGGAGGTCTGGGCGGTTTTGTGCTGACTGCCATAGGCTATGTGTCGGAGGCGCCGTCCCAGACCCGGGAGGTTGCGGAGCGTGTCTATACCACGGCGACCCTGATTCCGGGAATCTGCTATCTTGTGGTGTTTCTGGTGATACAGTTTGCATATCCCCTGACACGGAGGGAAGTGGAGAAGAACACGAAGATTTTGCAGGAAAAGCGCGGCTCCTGACAGGCCTTATGGGGAAGGGGAGCGAAGAGGCAGCAAAACGGCAGACTTGTCCGGAAAAACAGGAAAGCAAAGAGGCAGCGAAACGGCAGGCTTGTCCGGAAAAATTTGGAAAGGGCTGGGACAAAAGGAGATATGGGGATAGTATTTGACAGAGAATCACCCGGCGGCGGAGTGGAGGCGGTCTGTACGCTGGAAAACGGCAAAGTTTTTCTGGAATGGCACTTCTGCTTCCGGGATTCGGAAAAAACGGAACGGAAAATCCGGACACCGCTGGAACCGGATGAGGATTTTACCGTGGAAAAAGGCATGTCCGTGAGACTGCTTCTCATGGACGCAGGAAAAGAGGTTGTGCTGGAATGTGAGGCGCCTGTGTGTGAGGAAGAACCGCTGCGGTCTGTGCTGCTGCAGCCAAGGCTCTGGAATGGCCTCCGGGATCCTTATCTGTACCGTGTGGAAGTGTTCCTGAGGGACGGGAGGGGACGGTGTCTGGACCGGGTCAGCACGCTGCTGCCCCTGCGCAGCCTGGAGGCTCAAAAGACCGGGGAAAAGGACGCGTTTTTGCTGAACGGGACGGTGGTTTGTCCCAGGATGGTGCGTTACAGGATTCCTTCTGCCGGAACAGGGGCGAACAGGCAGCGTATGATGCTGGAGGATCTGCGGCATCTCTGTGAACTGGGGGCCAACTGTATGGTTGTGGAAAGAAAAGAAGGGCCGGTAAGGCTCTTTTTACAATTATGTGACCGTATGGGAATTCTGGTATTTCTGAAAACAGAAGCAGGATTGCTGCGGATATATGGCCAGGAGAGGAAGTGGAACCTGGACTGGGAAGGGGCTCCCGTACTCCGGGGGACGGATGAGGGCCTGCTTTCTCCGGAATATGGACTTCCCACGGCTCTTTTTTACCAGTATAGGGCAAAATGGGGCAAAGCGCCCTTTGTCCGTATTATTCCGGAAAGCATCCATAGGCTGGAGAGCGGAAATTACGAGGTATTGTGCTACAGCAACTGCAGCAGGGTGGCGCTTTATTCGGACGGTTCCTTGTTCGGATTTCAGTCCGGGGAGGGGACATTCCGGTTTCGGGAAGTGCCTGCCAGGTTCCCGGGCATCATGCTGACCGCAGAGGGGGATGGGTGCAGCCAGTCCCTGTCGGTCCAGAAATCTTTTTTAAACTCCCATGCAGCAAGCTGAGCCACCATATATGAAAGTGGGGAGTTTAGAAGATGCACACAAACCCTCAAGGGAAGAGGATTTGGCGCACAGCAGTCTTGCAAAACCGCAAAGAGAAGCGGTTTTGACTTCGCGGCGCCGGAATGGCCCAGGGACTTTTACAGTAAAAGTTTCTCTCATGATAGGTGTGTCGAAGCGACTTTACCCTTTCGTGCTATCGTGCAGCGATTTATATTAGTAGGGGGATTAACCAATAAATACATTGTAGTAGGAGGATAATGATGCTGGAAGAACTGAAAAAAGCGGTATGCGAAGCGAATATGGATTTACTGAGATACGGTCTGGTCACATTCACCTGGGGGAATGTGAGCGCCATCGACAGAGAGAGCGGGCTCTTTGTGATCAAGCCCAGCGGGATAGCGTATGACAGGCTGACGCCGGAAGACATGGTAGTGGTGGATTTGAACGGCAAAAAGGTGGAGGGCAATTATAATCCCTCTTCCGACACGGCAACCCATGTGGAACTGTATAAAGCATTTCCGGAAATCGGGGGAATTGTACATACCCATTCTTCCTATGCCACCAGCTGGGCCCAGGCGGGAAGGAGCATTCCCTGCTACGGAACCACCCACGCGGATTATATTTACGGGGAAGTTCCATGTATCAGGTGCCTCAATGCGGAGGAGATCGCGGATGCCTATGAGGAAAACACAGGTCATCTGATTGTGAGTGAATTTTTGAGAATGTGCAAGGACCCGGTGTCCGTTCCCGCGGTACTGTGCAAAAACCACGGGCCTTTCACCTGGGGAAAGGATGCCGGGGAGGCGGTGCACAATGCCGTGGTGCTGGAGGAGGTGGCAAAAATGGCCTACCGCACGGAATCCATAAACCATCATGTCCAGCCGGCGCCCCAGGAACTGATGGATAAACATTATTACAGAAAGCACGGGGCGAACGCTTATTACGGTCAGGACAGCTGACGGTCATATACATTGCATGGAAAAGACACACCGTATTTCAAGATACGGTAGAATGGAGGAGACAATGGACAATTTAGAACTGCGGAAACGTGCCAACGAGGTTCGCAAGGGAATCATCACGGCAGTTCACAGTGCAAAGGCGGGGCATCCCGGAGGATCACTTTCTTCCGCAGATGTGTTTACGTATTTGTATTTTGAGGAAATGAATATCGATCCCGGGAATCCGGGGAAGGAGGACAGGGACAGATTTGTGCTCTCCAAGGGACACAATGCCCCGGGACTGTATTCCGCCCTGGCCAACAGGGGATTTTTCCCGGTGGAGGATCTGACCACCCTTCGCAAGCTGGGGTCTTATCTGCAGGGACATCCCTGCATCCACATCCCGGGAGTGGATATGTCTTCCGGTTCCCTGGGCCAGGGTATTTCGGCCGCTGTGGGCATGGCCCTGGGCGGAAAAATGGACGGAAAGGATTTTCGTGTATACACCCTTCTGGGAGATGGAGAGATTCAGGAAGGCCAGGTGTGGGAGGCCGCCATGTTCGCGGGCTTCAGAAAGCTGGACAACCTCTGCGTGATCGTGGACAACAATAATCTGCAGATTGACGGCCCCATCGACCAGGTCTGCTCCCCCTATCCCATCGACAAAAAGTTCCAGGCTTTTAACTTCCATGTGATCAATGTGGACGCCCATGATTTTGACGCGCTGCGGGCCGCGTTCGGGGAAGCCAGGGAGACAAAGGGAATGCCCACCTGCATAGTACTGCACAGCTTAAAGGGGAAGGGCGTATCCTTCATGGAGAACAATGTGGACTGGCACGGGAAGGCGCCAAATGACCAGGAGTATGCCGTGGCAATGGCGGATCTGGAAAAAATAGATGCGGAGCTTTTGAAGCAGGAAACGGCCGGTGCAGAACCGGGAAAGGCAGGTGAAGCGTGATGGCAGACACAAATACCGTGAAAAAAATAGCAACTCGCGAAAGTTACGGCAACGCGCTGAAAAGTCTTGGGGAGGAATTTCCCAATCTGGTGGTGCTGGACGCGGATCTGGCGGCGGCCACCAAGACAAGTATTTTTAAGAAGGCGTATCCGGAACGCCATATTGACTGCGGTATCGCGGAGGCGAATATGATGGGCGTGGCAGCGGGACTTTCCCTGGTGGGAAAGATTCCTTTTGTCAGTTCTTTTGCCATGTTTGCCGCAGGGCGGGCCTTCGAGCAGGTGCGCAATTCCATAGGCTATCCGCAGCTGAATGTAAAAATCGGAGCCACCCATGCGGGGATTACGGTGGGAGAAGACGGAGCCACCCATCAGTGCAACGAGGATATTGCCCTGATGCGTACCATTCCCGGCATGGTTGTCATGTGTCCGGCAGATGATGTGGAGGCAAAGGCTGCAGTGCGTGCGGCGCTGGAATATGAGGGACCGGTGTATATCCGTTTCGGAAGGGCTGCCGTGCCGGTGATCAACGACAGGCCGGATTACCACTTTGAGATCGGAAAGGGTACCGTTGTCCGGGAGGGGAATGACGTGACCATTGTGGCCACGGGAATCTGTGTGGATTCTGCGCTGGGCGCCGCGAAACTGCTGGCGCAGGATGGCATCAGCGCGGAGGTGGTCAGTATCTGTACCATAAAACCGCTGGATGAGCAGCTTATCATTGAAAGCGCCCGGAAGACCAAAAAGGTGGTCACGGTGGAAGAGCATACCGTGATCGGAGGTCTGGGAAGCGCGGTCTGCGACTGCCTGAGCGCAAATCTTCCCACCAGGGTAAAGAAGCTGGGAATGCAGGATGTGTTCGGGGAATCAGGCTCTGCGGCGGCGCTGGTGCAGAAGTACGGACTGGACGCTGAGGGCGTGTATCAGTCAGTGAAGGAATTTTTATAAACGGGAGATATAGGATGATCAAGGGATTTAAAATGAAGCTGTATCCCGGGCAGGAAGCGGAGTACGAGAAAAGACACAATGAACTCTGGCCCGAGATGCAGGATATGATCCATGCGCACGGCGGTAAAAATTATACCATTTTCCTGGATAAGGAGACGCTGACCCTGTTCGGCTATATTGAGATTGAGGACGAGACGCTCTGGGCAAAGGGAGCGGATACTGCCATCAATCGAAAATGGTGGGATTTCATGGCCGATATCATGGAGACAAATCCGGACAACAGTCCGGTAAGCATTGACCTGCAGAATGTATTCCATCTGGACTGAAGCCTGTCTGGATGAAAGCTGCAGTATGGGAGACAGGAAAATCCTGCCCGGACGGTCTGTGTGTCCGGGGCAGGATTTTTTTGTGCACAGCCCCGGGCAGAGGAAATATGCCGCAGGGGAAGGAAACTATTTCAGGAACATGCGTATTATTTTATCTTTGGTTTTGCCGTGGGGCTGGTAGCGCAGGGGCAGGTCAATCCAGCCGTACTTTTTCAGGATGTTTTTTTCATGGGTGAAGGTCTCAAAGCTTCTGCGTCCGTGGTAGGAACCCATGCCGCTGCAGCCCACGCCGCCGAATCCCATGCGGGAGGTGGCAAGGTGTACCACCGTGTCGTTGATACAGCCGCCGCCGAAGGAGATTCTGTCCAAAAAATGTTTTTCCGTCTTTTTGTCTCCGGTAAACAGATAGGCAGCCAGGGGTTTTTCCCCTTCCAGCACAAAACGGAAGGCTTCTTCGATGTCATCAAAGGCTATCACCGGCAGGATGGGGCCGAAAATTTCTTCCTGCATAACGGCGTCCTCCCGGGTGACATGATCCATGATGGCAGGTGCAATCCGCAGGGACGCAGGATCCGTGGCGCCCCCATAGATCACTTTCTCCGGAGTCATCAGGTTTACCAGACGCTGGAAATGTTTTTGGTTTATGATTTTTCCGTAGTCCGGATTGTCCAGCGGATGGGAACCGTACATTTCGGTGATCATCCTGGATAAATGATCCAGAAACGCTTCCTTCACGGAGCGGTGGATGAGAAGATAATCCGGCGCCACGCAGGTCTGCCCGCAGTTGAGGTATTTGCCGAAGGCAATCCTTGCCGCGGCCAGTTTCAGATCGCTGGTTTTGTCCACAATGCAGGGACTTTTTCCGCCCAGCTCCAAAGTGACGGGAGTCAGGTGGACGGCTGCTTTTTCCATGACAAGTTTCCCCACGGTCACGCCTCCGGTAAAGAAAATATAGTCGAAGCGTTCTTCCAGCAGCGCGCTGTTTTCGGCGCGTCCTCCCTCAATTACGGCGGCGTATTCTTCCGGAAAAACTTCCTGAATCAATGCCTTTATGGCCGCTTTCACTGTATCTTCCTCAGATGGTAAATACAGAGATTATGACGGCGTTTGCAGCGTCTATTGTTACCCTTTTGCCGGCTTTACTTATATTTCTGGCTGGACAGGAGAGTTTGGAGCAGGGAATTTTGCATGCTGGAAAGGAATGATAAAAGATGATACAAAATAAAATGTGGACGCTTCGGAGCTTAGCGGTTTTTCTTATGGTTATGGTTGTGGGAACAGTAACTTCAAGGGCAGCGGATTCTTTACTGGTGGCGGAGGTCCAGGTGCAAAAGCCAGGCAGGGGGCGTCTTACTTATTTCTGTGAGGGTGAGGGAAGGGTGGTTCCTGTGAGAGAAGACGTTATTTTTTTGTGGCCGGAGCAGCAGGTGGAATGGACGGCGAAACAGGGAAGTGCAGTGAAAGCGGGAGAGTGTCTGGTGAAATTCCGCAGGGGATACTTAGAACAGGCCATTGCAGATAAACAGGCGGAGCTTGACAGGCTTGAACTGCAAAAGCAGCAGCAACTGGCGTCGGCCAGGGAACCAGCCAGGGTTCCGGCTGTAGAAGGAGCGTCGCAGTCTCT
>OFFQ01000993.1_pt1 | contig 18250 bp, 13 predicted proteins | sample 1521411 | NCBI WGS metagenome assembly OFFQ01 (sample SAMEA3504110, study PRJEB24116) | mouse gut metagenome | biome: mouse gut; feature: mouse-associated habitat; material: faeces | place: Denmark | collected 2011 | reverse complement strand
GCGTTGGCAAAGTTCCGCCGGGAGCGGCTGGGCTTTGTGTTTCAGGACTTCAACCTGCTGGATACCCTGACCATCGAGGAAAACATCGGTTTGGCCCTCTCCCTGAATCACCAGGACCCCGGAACGGTACAAAACCAGGTGCGGGAGGTGGCTGGAAAGCTGGGCATCACCGACATCCTGGCGAAATTTCCCTATCAGGTATCCGGGGGCCAGAAGCAGCGGACCGCCTGCGCCCGGGCCATGGTTGCAGGACAATCCCTGCTCCTGGCCGATGAACCCACCGGGGCGCTGGACTCCAAGGCATCCAAGAACCTGTTGGAGATCATGACCACCATGAACCAGGATATGGGCGCTACCATTCTTATGGTCACTCATGATGCCTACAGTGCCAGCTATGCCAAACGGGTGCTGTTCCTCAAGGATGGGCGGGTGTTCAATGAACTGTTGCGGGGAGAACGGGGACGGCCCGTATTCTACCATGAAATTCTGGATGTTCTTGCCGCGCTGGGGGGTGATGTCAGTGACGTTATCTGAGCTCTCCCTGCGCAACGCCAAGCGGCAGGCCCGGGATTACCTGGTATACTTCGTCACCGTAGTCATGGCGGCGGCGCTGCTGTATTCGTTTAACGGGCTGGTATTCTCTCAGGAGATCATCACCTTGTCCAAGGGTATCTCCGTACTTCCTCTGATGATCGTGCTGGCCAGCGTGGTGGTGGTGTGCGTCTTTGGCTGGCTGGTGGCCTACGCCACCAGATTCATGCTCCTGCGACGGGGACGGGAGTTAGGGACGTATCTGCTTATTGGCCTGGAGAACCGGCAGGTGGCCCGGCTGTTCTTTCTGGAGAACCTGGCCGTGGGCGGCTGTGCCCTGGTACTAGGGACTGCCCTAGGCGGGCTGCTCTATCAGGCGTTTCGTGCTATTGTACTGACGTTGTTCGGCTTGCCCTATACCTTTTCCTTTGGCTTCTCTCTCCCCGCTTTGGGATTGACAGTCCTCTATTTTGCTCTGATTTACCTCTTTGCCCTTCGCCGCAGCCGAAAATATATCCGTAAGGCGAATATCCACGACCTGATCTATGTTGACCAAATCAACGAGGGCATGGTCATTCATACAGGAAAAGTACGCCGTTGGGTTTTCTCTGTCTCTATTGTGTTGGGCGTGATCGGAACCTGCCTATTGATGGCGGGAGGGTCCATCTTTGGCATCATCGGGGCAGGGTGTGTGATTGTGTTCCTGTTCGGATTTTTCCTGAGTTTTGCCTCTGGTGTACCCGCCTTCTTCGACAAGCGGCCAGCCCGGAAATACCAGGGACAAACCTTGTTGGTGTTTCGTACCCTTACTTCCAAGCTGGCTACAATGGGAACGCTCATGGCTGTCATTTCCCTGATATTCACCGCCACCCTGATCTCTGAAGGTTCGGGGATGATGTTCCGGGGGCTTTTTGCGGGCCGCGCGGCGGAAAGTGCCTGTTTCGACCTGTATATCGGCGTTGCCGGTGATGAACCTCTCAGCCAGGATTATCTGGATTATATCCAGGCTAACATCTCCGTGGAACAGGAGCTATCCTACAGCATCTACCAAGCAAAGGATAGCCAGGTCATGGACTATGTGGAAAGCGGGGGCGAGGACTATTATCGCTATTTCGATCATGACCCGGTGCTGCGCTATAGCGACTATGCCGCTCTCCGCACCATCGCCGGCTATCCGGCGGTGGAATTAAAGCCGGGGGAGTATCTCATCCACTGTAGGGGCTACCTGGAAAAGCACATGACCGGCTATACCCAGCCCATCTCCTTGGGCGGCCTCAACCTGATTCCCGGTGGTGTCCATACGGAACACCTGCTGCAAAATTACGACACGGGCAATGGGGCGCGGTATATCCTCGTAGTACCAGATGAAGCGACGGAGGGGCTTCCGGTGTTTCACCACGCCTATGCGGCAAAAACAGTCCAGCCAGTGACGGAGGCGCAATTCAACGACCTGTGCGACATCAACTACGGGCTGGGGGCGAAGGGTCTGGACCCAAGCTATGACGAAATCCATACCAAAGCCCAAGAGGCGGCAGATATGGCATCTCAAACCGTCCTGTGCGTATTTCCTCTTTTCTTTCTGGCTCTGGCCCTCACCATGACCGCTGCTACTATCCTTACAATCCAACAGCTCAGCGAGACAGGGCGGTATAGGCAGCAGTTCCAACTCCTGCAAAAGCTGGGCATGGACCGCCGGGAGATGGCAAAGGCCCTGAGTCGCCAGTTTGCCATTTACTACGCCCTGCCAGCCGTCCCGCCTGTGCTGATTGGCGTACCCTTTATCCTCCACCTGGCACACGCTCCTGAGCCGGGGGTTATGGTGGGAATAAGCAGCCCTGAGAGCATTACAGCAATTTCGCTGGGGATTTTCTTCCTGATTTACGCAATCTATATTTTGCTGGCCTATACCAACTTAAAGCGGAATGTATTGCCTCAATAGTGCTGAGTTTGGGGAGCGGCAAATCGCTCATACCAATCTGCATCAACGCCAGATTTTCCCGAGCCCTCCCAGAACGCGATTTTGTGAAAATTCCGCTGCTCCTTTATACCGCTATCACATTACATCCACGAAAATAGTCCAATTTCCCTGTCACAAATCGAGGCAGTGCCAGTCTAATTTCTCAGGAGGTGTTTTTATGAGCACGAAAGAAAAACAAGAGCTGTCTGCTCTAATCGAGCAGGCCACCGCAGGAGATAAAGCCGCGCTGGAAACGGTACTGACCGGTGTACAGGATTTGGTATTCAATCTGTCCCTGCGGATGCTGGGCTCGTTCCATGATGCAGAGGACGCGTCCCAGGACATTTTGCTGAAGGTCATGACCCACCTCTCTTCCTTCAAAGGGGAGAGCAGCTTCACTACCTGGGTATTCCGCATTGCGGTGAACCACCTCAAGGACTACAAGAAGCACATGTTCGCCCAATTCCCCCTGAGCTTCGAGTTCTACGGAGACGACATCCGCAATGGGAAAATTCAGGATGTGCCCGACCTGACCCAGAATATAGATCAGTCGATTCTGGCCGAGGAGCTGAAGCTATCCTGCACGAACATCATGCTCCAGTGCCTGGACCCGGAGAGCCGGTGCATCTTCATCCTGGGCACCATGTTCCGGGTGGACAGCCGAATCGCCGGGGACATCCTGGGCATCACCCCGGAAGCCTATCGCCAGCGCCTTTCCCGGGTGCGGAAAAAGATGGCTGCGTTCCTCTCGGAATACTGCGGTGAGTACGGGCAAGGCACCTGCCATTGTGTGCACCGGGTGAATTACGCGATACAGAACCACCGTATCACCCCTGACCGTCTGGACTTTACCGCCGCCAAGCCCAGCGATGCCGCCGAAGCGGTGACGGCAGCTATGGAGGAGATCGACGGGTATTCCCAGCAGTTCTCGTTCTGCCGGGCGTATCAGTCCACAGACCGGCTGAAGCGGATGCTCCAGGACTTTTTGAACGGCCCGGCCTTTTCCACGATTGTGAAAGCTTAGGAGGTAACGAGATGAATACACAGACAATCATGGACTATCTGACTGAATTAAGCGCCAACAATAACCGGGAATGGTACCATGCCCACAAGGCCGAGTATCAGGCGGCCAACGGGCAGTTTGAGGAGCTGCTTCAGGCTCTGATGCTCCAAATTGGAGAATTCGACGGTAGCGTCTTGGGCCACGCACCCAGAGAGCTGACCTTCAAGCTGATTCGGGACACCAGATTCAGCCACGACAAGTCCCCCTACAACCCTGCGTTCCGGGCGCACATCTCGTCCATGGGGAAGCTGCCCATCCCGGTAGGCTATTATCTGATGATAAAACCAGGCGACCAGTCCTTCCTGGGAGGCGGCCTGTTCGCGGATATGTTCAAGGACGCCACCAGGATGGTACGGGATTATATCTCGGAGCACGGCAGCGAGTGGGAGACGATTATCACCGCCCCGTCTTTTCAGGCGTATTTCACTGTGGGCGGGTCAGCACTGAAAAACGTCCCGGCTGGATACGAAAAGGAGCATCCCCAGGCTGCATATCTAAAGCATAAGAGCTGGTATCTGGAATATCCCATTCAGGACCAAGAGCTTGCGGATGGCGAGCTGTTCCTGTCCAAAGCGGCGGACATCTTCCGCCGGATGAAGCCGTTCAATAATTACCTGAACAAAGCCCTTACAGATTTCAAAATGCCGGAGAGATGACTCTATACAGCGGGTCCGAAAAAATTGCGAATAAAAGCGAACGGACGGGGCTTGCTTGAGCCTTGTCCGTTCGCTTTATAAACGCAGGTTTTTTGAAAAAGGCAGGCCGCTGTAACATTTCGCGGACATTTCTCCGCTATACTATTAAGCGCTGAATCGTCGTGAGCAGTGAACCTGGACCTGAGCGTGTTAGCCTAACATTTCGTGACATCCAGAGAGCATTTCATGACGAAAACCTTGAAGCGGTACCCTCTGCCCGATAAACTGAGAAGGCAAAGGTTTTATTCTGCGTAGAACTTTAAGGAGGAATGACTTATGATACCTGTTTCTGGTGTGAGCACCGGTGCGGTCCAGCCTTTGGCAACAGCTGAGAAGGTACTGGGGGCACCCAAGGTCCAGAAGCCCACAGAGGATAACCAGGACCGCCAGTTGAAGCCCGTGATGGATCAATACGTCCCGGAGGTGCCCCAGGAGCCGTCCGGCCGCTACTGGATGGGCAAGGGCGAAGACGGTCAGCCCAAAATTTATTTCGACGGTCCGGAACGGGCGGCGGGAGCCCTTGAACAGCCTAAGGGCGCTCCCGCCGCCAAGAAATCGGATGCGGACGCTCCCAAGGCTGAGGAGCCCGGTCCGGCGGATAAGGACGCGAACAGCCCGTTGGGGAAGAAGGACGAGAAAGAGGTCTGGGCGTGCAATACCGACAAGGTAGACCGCGAAATCGAAACACTGAAGAAGAAGCGGCAGGAACTGTCGCAGCGGCTTAATACGGAGACCAACGAGGCCAAGATCAGAGACCTGGAGCGCCAGTTGGCCCAGGTGGAGCGGGCGTTAAAGCAGAAGGACAACGATACATACCGGAAGCAGAACGCCACATTTACACAGCTCTCTTGATTTCTGGAACGCGGCGTATTTCCTTAACTTGCGAGAGGGAATCATCTGCTTCCAAAGCAAATTGCAGAATATGGCGCGGGAAAGCCCCACTGCCTCCCATAACCGGGGATGGGGCGGTTCGGCAGCCATTGGCGGAATGAGGTCGCCTCCATACGGGAAAACTGCTATGGACGACGCGGGAAAGGCGGATGAATATGCCGATTGAAGTGATGCAGGGGATCGTGCTCCCCTTTTTAGGGACGTTTTTCGGGGCGGGATGTGTGTTTTTTATGGGCAGTCTGCGCCCCATGGTCCAGCGGGCCCTCACCGGCTTTGCGGCCGGCGTCATGGTGGCGGCGTCCATCTGGAGCCTGCTGGTCCCCGCCATGGAACAGGCGGAGGATTTGGCCCGATGGGCATTTCTCCCGGCGGTCATTGGGTTTTGGCTGGGCATCCTGTTCCTGCTGGCTTTAGACAGGATAATCCCCCACCTGCACCAAAACAGCGATGCGCCGGAGGGCCTGCGTGCCCAGCTGAAAAAGACCACCATGCTGGTGCTGGCCGTCACCCTCCACAACATCCCGGAGGGGATGGCGGTGGGGGTGGTGCTGGCGGGCTGGATGGCCGGAAATGAAACGATCACTGCCACTGGAGCGCTGGCCCTGTCCATCGGCATCGCCATCCAAAACTTCCCGGAGGGGGCCATTATCTCCATGCCCCTGCGAAGCGCGGGGGCTCAGCGCCGGCAGGCATTTCTCTATGGCGTGCTGTCCGGCGTGGTGGAGCCCATCGCCGCCGTACTCACCATCTGGGCGGCGGGACTGGTCCTGCCCGTATTGCCTTACCTGCTCAGCTTCGCGGCGGGAGCTATGATCTATGTGGTGGTAGAGGAGTTGATCCCGGAGGCATCCGCTGGGGAACACTCCAATCTGGGAACTCTGTTTTTCGCGGCGGGATTTACCGTCATGCTGGCGTTGGATGTGGCGCTGGCATGATGCCTGTTTCAGATCAGGCGCGCTATTTATCCCGACGCCATCAAAAGGCATCCAAAAATTTTGCAGCTCTTTGCGCTGAGCCAGCCATGAAAGACGTACAAAAAGCACCCGCAAACCGTCATATTGCAACAGTTTGCGGGTGTTTCTCTTTGTCATTTGTGGGTTAAAAGATGCGGCTGGTCAATTAGAAGCCAAAGTAAATTCATCCACCAACTGTTTCAAGCCGTTGGCCTCAGCCGACAGCTCCTCACTGGCGGCGGCGCTCTCCTGGGCGGTGGCGCTGTTGGTCTGCACCACAGAGGAGATCTGGTCAATCCCCTCCGTGACCTGAGCCAAGGCAACGGTTTGGTTTTCCACCGCCTCTACCACCACATTCATCTGAACAGACACGTTACCCGCCAGCTCATTGGTCCGCTCCAGGGATTCAGTCACCCGGTTCACTACTTGGCTGCCCTCCGAGACGGATACGATGGAGCTCTCAATCAGCTCCTTGGTGGCTTTGGCGGCCTCGTCGGACTTGGAGGCCAGGTTGCGAACCTCATCGGCCACCACTGCAAAGCCCTTCCCGGCAGAGCCCGCGCGGGCGGCCTCCACAGCTGCATTCAGCGCCAGGATATTGGTCTGGAAGGCGATATTCTCAATGGCCGCGATGATCTTGGAGATCTCCTCCGAGGAGTTGGATATGCGCTCCATCGCAGAGTTCAAAACTTTGACGTGCTCCACGCTGGTGCCCAACTGGGCGCCGGCCAGGCCGACATAGCGGCCAGCCTCCTTCGCGGCGGCCGATGTCTTTTTCGCACTGGCGGAGATATCGTTTATGGTAGCCGCCAGCTCCTCAATGGAGCTCGCCTGCTCCATTGACCCCTGGCTCAGCGTCTGGGCTCCGCTGGATACCTGACCGCTGGCGGCGGATACCTGCCCAGCGGCGGAGTTGATCTGCCGCATGGTACCGCTCAGCTCCATCTTCAGCGTACGCATAGACATCAGAATGCTCTGAAATTCTCCCACATAGGCATCCCGGTGGGGAGACTGAATGTCAAAATTCTTGTTGGCCATCTCGTTAAGCAGATAGCTGATGTCGGCAATGATGGTGTTCAAACCCGCCACCATGGCTGCGGTGGAGCGGGTCAGCTCTGCCGTCTCATCCCGGCCGGTGGCCTGGGGAACGGAGGACTTCAGGTCGCCCTCCACCAGCAGCTTCATTCGCTCGGCGCAGGCCCGCATGGGCACGCTGATGTTGCTGGACAGCTTCAAGGCCACCACAATGGATGCTACAATAGAAACCAAAATCACCAGAACGCTGATGAGGATGCCGAAGTATGTATCCGCCAGATAGTTGGATTTAGGCGCGGCCACAGCCAGGCTCCAGCCGTCGGTGCCTCCCACGGGGGCGTAGGCCAGGAAACGGGGGCCGTCAGCGGCCTTGATGCTGCCAAAGCCGTTCTCGCCCCGGCGCATCGCCTCGTGGAGGGCGGCCCGGCTTTTCAGGGAGGAGTCGCTCTGGGCCTCCCGCTCAATGTTCTGGGTGGTGATGGTGTCCAGCGTGATATCGGCGATGGTGTCGCCGGACTTGTTGATCATGTAGGCCCGGCTGTTGTCCCCGATCTGGATGGACGAGACAATGTCATTCAGGAAGGTCTCGGGAGGCACAAAATAGACCACGCCTACGATATCGGCCCCATGGCTCCCGCCCGCATAGAGAGGCGCGGCCACCATGATGGACAGCTCCCCTGTGATCTTACTGACCAGCGGCTCAGAAACATAAACATTGCCCTGCATGGCCTGCCTTACGTATTCCCGATCCGAGTAGTCCTTGCCGTCGAAAATGCTGATGCCGTCGGCGCCGATGACGTTGCCGCGCTGGAAGCCGTGCATGGCCACGCGCTCGTCGATGATGGCGCGCTTTTCCTCCTGCGATGCGTCATCGTCAGACAGCTGCGGGATGCAGCCGGTGTCCATGGCCACGTTCTTGTAGGCCGTCAGCTCCTGCTCAATGCGCTGAGCCGCGAGCACTGCGGTTTCGCTCATCATCTGGTCTACGGTGGCGACAGTGCTCCGATAGCTCAAGGCGCTACTGGCTGCCCCTACTGCGACCAATGCGACCAGAACGGTCGCCATCAAGCAGACTGTAATTTTTTTACGAATGCTGTTCATCTCTTTCCACCTCAATAATAATCGTGCCGAAGCCGTATTTCTCCTCATGGGAGCGTATCTTCATTATAGGACCTAAAAAGTTGTGCTGTCAATAGCTTTTCTCCATGAGTTCAACCAATTTCTCTGCACTCAAAAAAGATATTATTTGGGCCAAATAGACTGGAAATTGTGGAAATTTGAAAAATAAATTGAATTTTAATTAACAACTATTGTAATCGGAGAAATTTGCATTTTCCCTTGATTCAGGAATCTGCCGCCGTACTCTACAGGTGCCCGCGCCGGATGATCTCCGCCCTCAGCGCCGAGCCCCGGAACAGGACCAGGGTAGACAGAAGAACTGCGCTGAAGCCAATACATATCACCGAAGGGTAGATCATCCACAGTGCGCCGCACAGCAGGGGGATCAGGGGGAGAAAGCCGGCAAGCACGCACAGGCCCAGATAGAGCAGGTAGTCGGACGGCCGCAGCCGCAAAACCCACGCGGCGGCGGCCACCGCCAGCTGCATACAGGGGATCAGACAGGGCAGCACAAAATTGATGGACCAGCCCTTGAAGCCCGTGCGCCAGTCCCATATCAGCACCAGCGCCGACACAGCAACCAGCAGCCAGACGATGGCCTTCATGGGGTTGCGCCGTTTTCGAAACGCGATGCCCAGCAGCAGCCACGCGCTGGCCAGACCCGCCGCCACAAACAAAAACCACCAGCCCCCGGAGGGGAAGCAGTAATTGACCGCGGCGCACACCGACAAAACCACCATCGTAATCCATCCGGCCAGCCGGACGGTCAGCCAATATGGCCGCTCCATCTTCAGCAGGACCGGGTATGGGTCCTCCTCCGGCGTGCCGGACACCTCCCCCTGGCACAGCGGGCAGCGGCGCATGGAGCCGGACAGGTGCACACCGCATTTTTTACAGTACAGCATCACGATCCCCTTTCACTTTCAGGCGGCAGATTGGTGGTCAGCACCACGTCAATCCCCATCTGTACCAGCTTTTTGAAAAATACGCGCTCCGTCTCGTGGTTTCGGAAGGGGCCGGCAAAGCTGACCATATACTGCCCGCCAAAGGAACAGGCGCAGGCCTGGGTCTTCCCGGCGCTTGTGTACGCGCCGAAAAAATGGATCAGGCTCTCCATCTCCTTGGGCATGGACACCGTTCCGATGTTGGAAAAGGAGGCTGTCACCCCCCGGGCGGTCAGGCGGTTGGCGGCGAGCAGGATCACGTCCTTGAGGGGCAAGGGCACCAGACGGAGGGGAACACTGTGTTCCAGCGCGCACAGCCGGTTCATGTGCTCCCGCATCCGCTCTTGGGTCAGATTTGCCTGAAAGCTGCGCTTGACCTCCGCCAGCACCGACTCCAGACTGTCCTTCCCTTTGCTGAAATCATAGCCCACGTTGATGGTGGCGAAGAAGTTCCGGGCGGATTCCGAGGGGAAGAAATTCCGCAGATTCACAGGCACGGTGACGACCACCGGCTTCCTGCGGTCCCGCACCCGCATCCCGTCATGAATCGCGCACAGGAAAACCGCCGTCATCAGCTCGGTCAGCGTGGCGCTCCTTTCCCGCGCGCAGGCCAGGGCCTTGTCCAAGGGCATCCGCCCCTCCAACACGGCCAGCTGCCGCCGGGGCAGGCGCTCTCCCCGGAACTGGTAGGCGGGGGGAGAAAGCCGGGCAAAGCGGTTTGACGGCTTCTCGTAATACTTTTGAAAGCTGTCCACCTGAAGCTGGAATTGGGCGGCGTCATAGGGCGGAGCGGGGAAGGCGTCGGAAAACACGCCCTCATAGCGCAGGAGCAGGTACTCATACACCAGCGCGCACAGGAAGTGGAGCGCCCCGGTGCCGTCGGTCAGGGCGTGGTGGACCTCCAGGCTGATCCGCCTACGGTAGTAGAGCACGCGGAAGAGCAGGCTGCGGCGGACGGAGGGATAGATTGGGTAGCAGGGCGGCAGCTCCTCGGCGGAGACCCGGGCGGGCAGGGGGCTCTCCTCCAGGTAGTACCAAAACCACCCCCGCTTCATCACGGAGCGGTACATGGGGAAGCGGTCCAAGGCCTTGTCCAACGCGGCCTGCAAAAGCTGGGGCTCCACCGGCTCCCGCAGCTCGCAGACGAAGCGAAACACCTTGGAGTCGTGGGAGGAGCCGGTGGATGGAAAGATTTTCGCGGCGTTGTCCAGTGTCCGCCATGGCGGCGAGCTTCTGCTATTCATACGCTTCTCTCCAAAAAACGGTTGATGATCTCATAGGTCTGTTTTACCAGCGCAAACCGGGCGGGGAGGGAGAAGTAGCCGTGAAGGGCGTCGGGAATCCGATGTGTCTCCGCATAGCCCCCGGCCTCCCGCAGCCGCTCCCCATAGGCCTCGCCCTCATCCCGCAGCGGGCAGTACTGGGCCGTGATGATCAGCGTATCCGGCTGGTCCGCCAGACTGTCCGCGTTCAGCGGGGCGAAGTAGGGGTTTGTCAGGTCATCGTCGGAGAAACGGTAGAGGTCCAGAAAGTCCCGCACCCGTTTGGCGGTCAGCAGATACCCGGTCCCGTTCTCCCGCACAGAGGGATAGGGGGAGCTCTCCGAGTGGTCGCCGGCCAGGGCCGGATAGATCAATATCTGGCGGCAGGGCAGAAATTCCCCCCGGTCCCGCGCCATCAGCGAGACGGCGGCGGCCAAATTCCCACCCGCGCTGTCTCCGATCAGAACGATATCCTCCCGCCGCACGCCCAGCAGCCCGGCGTTGCGGAACACCTCCCGGGCGGCAGCGTAGCAGTCCTCCGGCGCGGCGGGAAAGCGGTGCTCCGGCGCCAAACGGTAATCCACGCTGGCCACGGTGCAGCCGGTCATGGCCGCCATATCCGCGCACACCCCGTCGTAGCTGTCCACCGTGCCCGTCACCCAGCCGCCGCCGTGGAAGAAAACCAGCACAGCGGGCCCAGCTGCCTCGGCGGGCTTGAACACCCGCACGGGGACCTGGTGGCCGCCGTTTGACACCGGGTACTCCCAGACGCGATAGAGCGCCGGGTTTTTCCGCCGGTGGGCGAGCAGCTTGTGAAGCTCCCGTTCCACGAGATAGGTCTTTTTCACGTCAATTTCCGGGTACGACAGAATACTCAGCGCTGCCCGCATCGCTTTATTGATCGCCATAGTGTTTCCTTTTGTCCCTGTTTTTTGTATTAGTATAGCATGAATTCACAGTAAAAACCAGTCTTGATTCCGCTATTAGCAGAATTATTGGAAAAGATCAGGGCTGGTTTCATCCTTTCACCGCGCACATATACGCTGTCCACGGCCTATCGGCCGTTCCTGGGACATTTATGCTCCTCGCCAGTTTCATTTCTCAACGGCCAATGAAGTTATGATGATTCAAGGAGGAAAGTCCATGAAACGGGTTCCTACGGGAGAGTACGGGACATTTACGGGACATAAAAATTTCCTCAAAGAGTTCATGAAAATGAGCTTTTGAGGAAATTTTTAGCTTGATGTGATAAAATCGCTTTTCCTGGCCCGCTAAACCAGGGCCCCGCAAAGCCGCCCTATCTTTTGTCATGGAGATGGGGCGGCTTTTCCGTATTTCTTGCTTAATTTTTCCCACCGCCAAATCAGTCAAAATCAGTCAAAACTTTGCATTTGTTTGCCTCGAGTCAAGTACGACAGACGCGCAAAAAAATACCAGCAAACCGTCATTTTGCAACGATTTGCGGGTATTTTTACTTTGGTACGCCCGAAGGGACTCGAACCCCCAACATTCAGAACCGGAATCTGACGCTCTATCCAATTGAACTACGGGCGCGTATCAGGGGACCCGACCGCTATCGGGCCCCCTTGAATATTCCATCTCAGCTCACATGGACTCCGGCGCGGACACGCCCAACAGATCCAGCGCGTTGCGCAGAGTCACCTGGAGTGCCTTCACCAGCCCAAGCCGCTGGTTGGTCAGCTCGGGGTCCTCCGGGTTGTTCACCCGGGTGCTGTTGTAATAGCTGTGGTACAGCTTCACCAGCGACAGGATATAGTCCGCCACAATGTTGGGCTTGCGCATCCGGGCGGCCTTGGCCACTAAGCCGGGGAACTCACCCATCATCTTCAGCAGCAGCAGCTCCTTCTCATCGGTGAGGCGGTCATAGCTGTCCTCCCGGTGGAAGTCGGGAATGTCCTCCTTCTTCAGGATGGAGCACATCCGGGAATAGGCGTACTGGGCATAATACACCGGATTGTCGTTATCCTTGGCGGCGGCCTGCTTCATGTCGAAGTCCATCTGGGAGGAGATGTCCTTGGACACAAAGAACCACCGGGCGGCGTCCACGCCCACATCCTCGCACAACTCCCGCAGGGTGATGGCGTTGCCGGTCCGCTTGGACATCTTGACCTCCACGCCGTCCTCCACCATGCGCACCATCTGGATCAAATCCACCGACAGCGTTCCCTTGGGATAGCCCAGGGCGGTGAGGGCGGCCTGCATCCGGGTGACATAAGAGTGGTGGTCGGCCCCCCACAGGTTCACCATCGTGGGGTAACCCCGCTCCATCTTGTAGACGTGGTTGGCAATGTCCGGGGTGAGGTAGGACAGGGTGCCATCGCTCTTGCGCAGCACGCGGTCCTTCTCGTCGCCGTAGTTGGTGGTCTTGAGCCAGAGCGCACCATCCTGCTCGTAGAGCAGGCCCATCTCGTCCATCTTCTTGAGGCAGGCGTTAATCCGCTCCATGTTATTCTCGTAGAAGTAGGTCTCGTGGATCCAGGACTGCATATGCACCCGGTAAAGCTCCAGATCCTTCTCAATCTTTTTCAGCTCCCGGGTCTTGCCCTCCAGCATGAAGTACTCCAGCCGCTCCTTGGGGTCGGCGGTCAGCCACTTATCGCCGTCCTGCTTGGCGATATCGCTGGCGATCTGCTTCACATCGTCGGCGTGGTAGCCGTTGTCGGGGAGGGGGTACTCCTTGCCAAAGCACTCGAAGTACCGGGAGATCAGGGACTCGCCCAGCATGACGATTTGGTTTCCGGCGTCGTTCACGTAAAATTCCCGCAGCACATCATAGCCGCTCTTTTCCAGCAGGCGGCAGATGGCATCGCCCCAAGCCGCGCCCCGGGCGTGGCCACAGTGCAGATCTCCGGTGGGGTTGGCGGACACCCACTCCACCAGGATGTGCACGCCCTCGCCGGAGTTATTCTCGCCGAAGCTGTCCCCGGCGTCCAGTACCTGGTTGATCAGGGCGGACAGCGCGCCGCTTTTCAGCTTGAAGTTGATGAAGCCGGGCCGGGCCACGGTGACGGACTCCGCCTCCGGCAAAAGCTCCTGGAGCTTTTCCGCCAAAGGCGCAGCAATGTCCATGGGACTCTTGTGCAGGGCCTTGGCCAGCTTCATGGCCGCCCCGGTGGCGTAGTCCCCCAGTTTGGTATCCCGGGGCACCTCCACCGTCAGCACATTGTCCTCCGCCTCCAGCCCGTAAATCTCCTGGACGGTCTGCTTCACAGCCTGGAAAATTTTCTGTTCAAAATCATTCATGGCATTATGTCCTCCGTTATGGCAGCGCGTGCTTCCCATCCAGTAACTCCTGGATGGTGCGAAGCAATTCGTCCGCTGTCTCATTATCTTTCATGACCAGCAAAATTGTGTCATTGCCAGCCAAGCTCCCCACAAAGCCGCGCTGCTCCAGCTTATCCACATAAGACCCCACCGCATTGGCCAAGCCGGGCAGAGTCTTGATCACAATGATATTCTGCGCCGCCTCCGCCGAAATGCCCGCCATTCTTGTGATATTCATCAGGCGCTTCAAATCATTGTCCTCCACGGACAACGGATTTACGCCATAGTGGATGCGCCCATTGGGCTCCATCTGTTTCACCAGTCCAAGCGCGTGCAAATCCCGGGAGAGCGTGGCCTGGGTACAGTGAACCCCATTCTCCTCTAAAAGCTCCTGGAGCTGCTGTTGTGTTTCCACCGGCTGTCTGGAAATCAGTTCCAGAATCAGCTTCTGCCGATTCTTCTTCATGAGCGTCCTTCCAATCCTTCTCAGTTGCCGTATGAAAGGAGCGAAGGCCCTGCAAATAACAACTATTATATGCAGCGAAGACACTGCCTGCTATCCCTTTCTCACGGTTTTTCTTGTATATTCTTGCAAATTTTTGCATGGACTTTCGGCATATCATCCCGCCCTACCGTAACTGTGTTCTCCATCGCTCCAGAGCAGGTCCTGCACCGAAAAAGCGTTGTCAGTATACACCCTCTCAGCCTTTCATGCAATACGTTTTGCATATTTTCCGCATATTTTTACGTCACTTTCCGCCGTCCGGCCCCCGCCTTCCAGTCCGCTCCGCCTCGCTCCTATCCGCCTTTTGAAAGGTGATACGGCTGCGAAATTCCGTGGGCGTCATACCTTTGAACTTCAAAAAGTTGGTGTTAAAGGTCTTAATATTATTGTAACCCACCTCAAAGGCCACGTCGATGACATAGTATTCCGTGGATGCCAACAGCTCGCAGGCCCGGTTGACCCGCACAAAGTTGAGCAGCGTCTCAAAATTCATGTCGGAGTGGTACAGCATCAGCCGGTTCATCTCGGCCACAGACACTCCAAACTTAGACGCCACCTGGCTGGCCGTCAGCTTTTCGGTGGTATAATTCTTATAAATATAGTCCGTAACCTCATAGGCCACGTTTTTGTTCGTGCGATTGAACTTTGTTTTGGATTTCCCATAAATTTTTCTGAACTTGACGGGGGGCACCCCCACCTGGGCTACAAAATGCTTCGATAGATGAGAGGCATCTACAAACCCGGTAAGCGTTGCGATCGCATCCAGGGTCAGGTCGGTATAAATCAAATAATCCGAGGCCTTTTCAATGCGGATGCCGGACACCAGCTTAGAAAACGTGGTGCCGGTGGTATCGGCGATGCGTTTTGACAGGGTGGATTCCGAAATGAAAAACGCGCCCGCCACGCTGGCCAGTGTCAGCCGCTCGGCAGAGTGGGCATAGATATAGCTGAGGATAGAATTCTCTGCGGCAATCCCCTTTTCATAGTCCTTCTCTCCCCGGACGGCCATAACGTACCGCCGATACATAATCATCAGCTCCACCAGCTTATTGGTGACATAGAGCTGGGCCATGGGCCTGTCCGGGGGCGGGCTCACCCGGGTGGATTCCACCCCCAGCTCCGCCTTGAGCTGTTCCGCCAGATTGTCCACATATTCCGCCTGCACCGAGTCCAGATAAGCCACTGGCTCCATGGAGAGAAACCGCAGAAGCTCTGAGCTGTCCTCCTCCATCCCCGGCACTCCCTTGAGCATGGAGTTGATGTACTGGTAGTCGTAGACAATGAGGATCAGCTGCAGGGTCTGCTCCACCTTCGTAATCTCCGTAATCGTCCATGGAGTGACAGCCACCAGCATATTGGGCACAATATCGTAGCTCACCCCGCCCACCTCAATGGTTCCCCTGCCCCGTTTGATATAGATAAAACGGGCGGATTGATGAATCAACGGTTTGGTGGGTGCCTGGATGGCCTCATAGTCAAAGGAGCAGATCGCGGCCGGATCGTTGGAGGCGGACAGATTGTCCTGCATCGCCGCAGGTCGGTTCAAATGGATCACCTTCAGCCTTTCTCTGTTTGTTCCCGCAGGAACAGGAAAGCCCGGCCGTATGTGACAGGCACATACGGCCGGCTTTTCCTATGATTGGGAGGATAAAACTTGCGAATCGGACAAATTAGCTCAGAACCAGCATGGCCACGGTGAGCACCACAGCGGAGAACGCCGCGATGACGGCCAGAAGCTTGGCGGACCACTTGACCCAGACATCCCAGGGAACCCGGGCCAGGGCCAGGCCGCCCATGATGAAGCCGCAGGTAGGGGTGAACAGGTTCACGAAGCCGTTGGCGGCCACGTTGATCATGATGGAGGTCTCCACGGACCAGCCCATGCCCGCCACGATGGGAGAGACGATGGGGGAGGACAGGCCAGCCAGACCGGAGGAGGACGGCACCAGGAAGCTCAGCCCCACATGGAGCAGGTAATCCAGGAAGCCGAACACCGGGGCGGGCAGGCCGGAGGCGGTGAGCGCGGTGATAGATGCCTCCACCAGCCAGGAGCCAAGACCGGTCACGGTCATAATGACAGTGGTGGCACGGGCCAGGGCGATGACCAGGTTGACGGAGATCATGTCGGTAAAGCCGTTGATCACGCAGGGCATGAACTTCTTCTTGTCGTCCAGGCCGATGAAGCCCATGACAAAGCCCATCAGCAGGAACCAAGTGGCGGCCTCATTGAAGTACCAGTCGCCCAGCTGGCTGCCGGTGATCACACTGGTGAAGCCCAGGGCGTTATAGATGCCCTCGTTTAGGCTGCCCCAGGGGATGAAGCCCAGGATCATGACCACAAAAGACAGGGCGAACACGATCAACACACCCTTCTGGCGGCCGGTGAGATGGACATCACTGGAAATCTCGGTGGAGGTACCATAGGCGGCCTTGCACTCGCCGATCTGCTCGGCGGTGAGGATGGAGCCTTTGCCAGCCTTCACCTTCTTGGCGTAGGCGGTGACGAACAGGGCGGAGAGGATGAACGTACCCAGCCAGAGGATGATAGCCACGGCAAAAATAGTGGCCATATTTACGTCCACGCCAGCCGCGGCTACCGCCGCGCCGGTGGCGAAGGGGTTCAGGGTGGAGCCCAGCACGCCGGTGCCCGCGCCCAGCAGGACGGTGGCCGCGCCCACCAGCGGGTCAAAGCCCGCCGCCACCATGGTGGCCGCCAGCAGGATATAGAAGCCCACGGTCTCCTCGCCCATGCCGTAGGTGGTTCCGCCGATGGAGAACAGGAACATCAGGATCCAGATCAGCACCAGCTCTTTGCCGTGAAGTGCTCTCACAAGCACTTGTATGCCGGTTTCCAGTGCCCCTGTGGCGGTCAGGATGGACAGGAAAATGCCCAGGCAGAACACGAAGCCAATCACGTCCCCGGCGTCATGCCAGCCGTTGAGGGGGGCCATGAGGATGTCGCTGAGGGTCGCGCCCTCCACCACCATCTCCACTGCCTCGCCGGTCTCCTCGTCGAAGCCGGTGTAGGTCTGCCCATTGGCGATCCAGGTGACAATGGACACCACCAGCAGGACAGCCAGCAAAATCAGGAAGGTATTTAACGAGCGTCTCTTTTTCTTCTCTGCCATGACAATCTCTCCTTCTTATATTATAGTCGTTTTCTCTTACTTTTCAACCACCGTTCCCGTTTTTCCGTCCAGCGCCTCGGCCGCCCGCGTCAGTGAGGTGATCAGGGCGGTGCCTCCGTTTATGCTGTTCTCCACAAATTCCATGCAGGACTGCACCTTGGGCAGCATACTGCCGGGGGCGAACTGGCCTTGCTTGATATACTCCTCCGCCTCAACCAGAGTCATGGAGGGCAGCTCCCGCTGGTCAGGCTTGTTGAAATTGACGCATACCCGATCCACTGCGGTGAGGATGATGAGCTGGTCGGCCTTCACATCCTTTGCCAGCAGGGCGCTGGCGCGGTCCTTATCAATGACGGCGGCCACGCCCTTCAGGCCCCCGTCCGTCTCCACCACGGGGATGCCGCCGCCGCCCACTGTGATGACAATGTTTCCGGCGGACACCAGCTGCTCCACCACGTCGATCTCCACGATGCGCTTGGGGATGGGAGAGGGCACCACCCGGCGGTAGCCCCGGCCCGCGTCCTCCACAAAAGTGAAGCCCTTCTCCGCCGCGATGGCGTCGGCCTCCTCCTTAGTATAGAAGCTGCCCACGGGCTTGGTAGGCTTTTGGAAGCCGGGGTCGGCCTCGTCCACCACCACCTGGGTGACCACGGTGGCGCAGGACTTCTTGATGCCCCGGGCCTTCAGCTCGTCCTGAATGGCCTGCTGGAGGTGGTAGCCGATATAGCCCTGGGTCATGGCCCCGCACTCGGGGAAGGGCATATAGGGGGTGCCGCCGCCCTTGTTGGCGGAGAACTCCATAGCCAGGTTGATCATACCCACCTGGGGACCGTTGCCGTGGCCGATGATGACCTCGCAGCCCTTTTCCACCAGGTCCACGAT
>OFFQ01000987.1_pt1 | contig 18338 bp, 19 predicted proteins | sample 1521411 | NCBI WGS metagenome assembly OFFQ01 (sample SAMEA3504110, study PRJEB24116) | mouse gut metagenome | biome: mouse gut; feature: mouse-associated habitat; material: faeces | place: Denmark | collected 2011 | reverse complement strand
CTTGGGGGGAACCCTGCGGCGCACGTTCCAAACGGCGTTGCGGAGTTATGACAGCCGCGCCAGCGGCGACCGGCAATACCCCCTCTCGTCGGGGGCGCGTGGCAAATACGGCGAGAACCAAATAAGACATCAACAATCGGAACAGCCGCGCCGGGATACCGCCGCTTTATGTCATGTGGCATCAATACTTTCCGGCGCGGCTTTGTTCTGTCAGTTTTTGCATCAGGCAAACACTCTCCATCAGATTATTTACCTGCTGGAGAAACTGACATGAATCTGAACGCTAAATGTGCATGAATGACTGACAAAGCATATTCCGCGCCATTTTCCCATATCTTTCAAGCAAGGGGGGGGCAACATGAACCAGGAAGTGAATACGGATGCTTTTGAATGTGAAGGCGCAAGTGTTACTGTGTTTTTTTCCAGTGAAGGGAAACATCTACAAGAGTGTATTATTGATGTTTTGAACGTACACATGGAGAAGCAGGCACAAACTTGACGGCACCCAGGTATCTGCTATAATTGGGCTTGCAGATACCGTTTTGCAAATCTAGCCTTGCGGCAGAAAGGAGTATAAAATGACGTTCCTGCAAAACGGAAGGACAAATAAAAAGAATCGGCAATCGAACGTATGGCACGTTGGACAATACGTCCGTCTCAGCAAAGAAGACGGGGATAAGCCTGAAAGTGACAGCATCCAAAATCAGCAGCGGATCATTTCAAAACATATCGAGTATATGGAGCAGCAAGGGGAGCAGATCGCCTCTGTCAAAGTATATTCAGACGATGGATATGCCGGTGGGAGCCTCAACAGGCCAGCGTTTCAGCAGATGATGCGCGCTGTCGAAGCTGGTGAAATCAACTGCGTTATCTTTAAGGATTTGTCCCGCCTTGGCAGGAACTATCCCGAACTTGGCAAACTGATGGAGGACTATTTCCCACAAAAAGGGGTTCGAGTGATTTCTGTTCTTAACAACCTGGACAGTTTGAAAAGCCCGGAAACCTATTGCAGTGCAATCGTATCCTTCTCAAACATTGTGAACGATGATTACATCCGGCAGCTTTCTATCAAAATAAAGAGCACACTTGATATGAAACGCAACTCTGGTGAGTTCATCGGGAACTATGCGCCATACGGATATGTGAAAAGCCTTGATGATAAAAACCTCTGGCTTATCGATGAAGAAGCGGCAGAGGTTGTGAAAAAGATTTTCCGTCTGACCGTGGAGGGCATGGGACCGTACCAGATAGCAAAGCGGCTTATGGAGGAAAAGGTGGAGAAACCGTCCTATTATCAGGCGACAAGGCAGAGGGGCAATTACCAGACCATGTGCGATTTTGAAACTCCCTACAACTGGACGGGTGGATCGGTGGTGCGGATACTGGAAAGACCGGAGTATATGGGCGATACCGTAAATTTCCGCAGCCATAAGGAATCCTATAAGGATAAGAAAGCTGTTAAGAATAACAGTGATGAGATACTTGTTTTTCAGGACACCCATGAACCAATCATAGACCGCAGGACGTGGTATATGGTGCAGGAATTAAGAAAGACAGTGCGGAGAGTGGATACCAACGGGGAAGGAAGCCTGCTGACCGGAAAGCTCTACTGTGCGGACTGCGGCGGAAAAATGCACTACCGCAGAAGCACGACAAGGGCGGCAAGAGACTGGAGGGGTATTCCGAACGGTGGGACAGAGCGCACATCCGCAGGCTTTAACTGCGGCACTTACAACAGCAGCAGGAAACAGTATAAGCAGGTGTGCTTTTCCCATTCCATAAAAGAGGACACGGTAAAGCAGCTTATCCTTGAAACGATACGGTATGCCTTAAAAAGCGTCCGCATGGACGAGGCGGCGTTTATAAAAAATATGCGGAGCGCATCAGAGGTCAGGGATAAAGGCGAGGTCAAAAAATTGAAAGCAGACTTTTCTAAAAAAAAGAAACGTTTTGCAGACCTTGACCTGCTGATAAAAAAGGTGTATGAGGACAACGCAATGGGGAAGCTGCCCGACAGACGGTATGAAATGCTTTCTTCCGATTATGAGAAGGAACAGCAGGAGCTTGAAATCTCCATGCAGGAAATCCGTGAAAAACTTGCACAGTTTGAGGATGACACGGACAGGACGGAGGAATTTCTTTCCCTTGTCCGCAAGTACACCGACATTCAGGAACTCACGCCCGCCATTGTCAACGAATTTGTTGATAAGGTCATGGTGCATAAAATAGAGGAAATCGACGGAGAACGTGTGCAGGAGATCGAGATTTTCTTAAATTATATCGGGAAGGTGGAGCTTCCGGTGCAGGAGCTTTCTGAGGAAGAAATGGCGGCGGAGGAAAAGAAGCGGAAACGCCGTGCATACAGCCGTGCCTACCTGAAAGAATACCGTAAAAAGCACAGACCGGAAATCCGGCGTGTGATTGAAGGAGCAAGAGAGGCGGACAAACAGAAACAGATAGCGGAGGCGGAAGCATCAGCGGACGGACTCCTGCATACGGACGGCACGGAACAGGTTGCAGCTATGGTAGCAGGGGAAAACAAGATTATTGTAGAGAGCAGCCTTCCGACCAAAGAGGAAGTGAAAGCAAAATATGGCAGATAGTTTGATAATAACAACAAGCATGAAAGTGAGGATTATGATATGGCAAAACTTAGAGATTACAACATGAACGGAACAATTATTTTAGGAGTGGATGCAGGCTATGGGAATTATAAGACGGCAAGGTGCTGTTTCCCGACTTCCGTGAGCAGGAGCAGTCAGCCGCCTGTCTTTACAAGAGACTATCTGGAATATGAGGGCAGCTATTACACCATAGGCGAGGGGCATAAAGATTTTGTCGCTGAAAAAAGTATGGATGACGACAATTATATCCTTACTCTTGCCGCCATTGCAAAGGAGCTGAAAGCGAGAGGATTATCGGCTGCAAAGATACATCTTGCGGTAGGGCTTCCGTTAAAATGGGTGCAGGCACAGAGGGATTCCTTCCGTGAATATATGATGCAGAACCGCCATGTAGATTATAAATATGCAGGTAAACGATATACGGTTGACATCGTGGACTGTACGGTCATGCCGCAGTGTTATGCGGCGGTAGCGGAGAGCCTGCCGGATTTTAAGGGAATGCACATGATAGCGGACATCGGCAACGGGACGATGAATGTGATGATACTAAACAACGGAAAGGCGAGCGAGATCAAGTCGTGGACGGTAAAGTTGGGTGCGAATGAATGTTTTATGGCGATCCGCAGTCTTATTCTGGACAGGAAGGCGGAGGAACTCCCGGCAGAGATCATTGAGAATTATCTCAGATATGGCAGCACTGATATAGGAGATGAATACAAAGCACTCATGGAAGAAGCGGCAAAATCTTATGTGGATAAGATATTTGCGGAACTGAAAGCGCACGGATATAACCCGAATCTTATGAAGCTGTATATTATGGGCGGCGGCGCAAAGGTTGTGGAGCTTGTCGGGGATTATGACTGTGATAATGTCACTTTCAATCATGATATACGGGCAAACGCCAAGGGATATGAATATTTCTGCTATATGAAGCTGCGCAGACAGAAAGCAATGTCTTGTGCCGGATAAGGGGGCGCATCCGAATGAAAAGTAAAAACCATAATATTCGCTTCAACATGGAAAAGGCGGATGAGTGCAGGGCGTGGGAACTCCTGCACTCCCCAAAGGTGCGGCAGATGTTCAAGTCGCAGAATAAATTTGTGATAGAGGCGGTCAATGACTATTACGACAGGTGTGTGGCGGCGGAGCATGATCCTTACATGGAAACGAGGGAGAAAGAGGACGCTTTTGCAGAGCGTATCGTGGAAGCGGTGGAAAAGAAAGTAATATCCAACCTTCCGGCGCTTTTCGGGATGTATATGGCACAGATGCAGTTTTTTCCCTTATCCGTTCCTATGGGAGCATATCCGGCGGCACAGGGCGGCATGGTGTACGGGCAGGCATTGGCAGACGGGACAGGAAATGGTGCCATGAACGGCACTGCTCCGAAAAATGAAACGGCGCAGAGCGGAGATGCCGAAGCAGGGCATTCCACAGAGCCGCCGGACAATGAACTGATTGATTTTGACGCATTTTAATATGGTTATGAATAAGGCTATGGTAAGAGCATTTATCGTAGCCTTATTTTTGTGGATTTTTTTATAACAGACCATAAATGTAGCCATTTTTTAAGCAAACAAGAGCAAAGTGTAGCCGAAAGGTTACAAAACAAGGACAAAGTGTAGCCATAAAAGGCTGCATAATAAAGGGCGGGCATTTAAGCGCGCAAAATAAAGGCAAAGAGCAGCCGGAGGGCTACAAATAAAGGCGTAAATGCAGCCGTCTGTTTTGAAGCTGGAATACCAGTTTTCAGGCAGGCGGTTTTTTGATGTCTGTGAAGCATCTGCTCTACGAACTGCTTTGGAGTGGTTCGGGGAGTGTCAGGAACTAATTTCCGGGGAGGGCGTAAGCTCTCCCCTAAGCCCTCGGCGTTTGAGAGCGAAATACACCCTACGCACAAACCTTCGGTTTATGCTCCGGGGATTTCGCCCTGCCGGGGGCAAATTTGCGCAGGCGCAAATTTACAGTCCGACAAAACCGGACTGTATTTATCCATGCCGCCCAAAGGACAGGCGCATGGATGCTGTTGCTGCTAACGGCTACATTTTGGGGCAAATATGCAGCAACATCTACGGGACTTCGCAGAAGTCCCTTTGCGGCTGTCAGAAAGCAACAGCCGTGAACCGCCCGGATACGGCATGGTTCGCAGCCAGCCGTCCTGTAGCGGCTGTTCATAAAAAGCGGCGGATTATCCGCAACGGAAAGGAGGAAGGAATCCAAGTGAAAAGAAATTCATTTATAGAAATGGCGAAGCTGCATGACTTATCGGGGCGCATCACTTATATTTCAAGCCACGCCAAGCAGGAGTATTTATATGAAGTCTATGCAACGGAGCCGGACAGGGCATTCTGGCGGGAACTTGCCAAGTGTATTCAGGAGGAATTTGAAAAAAGCGGTACGAACGGGAAGTGTATCGAGGCGAGGGAGCTAATGATTGCCCTGCCGGAGACTTTTATCAACTATGACCATGACTATCTTTTGAAAAAGATGGTGGACGAATTTAAGGAAAAGTATGGCGTGGAGTGCTTTGCTGCGCTTCACCACAATAAACGGAAAACAAACCTGCATATCCATATGATATTTGCGGAGAGAAAGCGGTTAGACCAGCCGATAGAAAAGACCGCCACCCGGAATATGTTTTATGATGAGCAGGGACGCTATGTGCGGACGAAGAAAGAGATACTTGATGGGGACGGAAATATCCGCAAAGGCTGTAAAATCATCAAAAAAGGCGAAGTATATGAGCGTAAGATTTTTACCGTAAAAGACAAACGTTTCAAACAGAAGGCTTTTTTGGACGAGGCAAAAGTATTTTATACAGATTTAATTAATCAAATGGCGCTTGATGATAAGGACAGGCTAAGCATTTTTGACAAGAACGGTCCGTACCTTGCGACAAAGAAAATCGGTAAAAATAATCCGAAAGCTGCGGAGATAAAAGCAGACAACGAAATCCGCATGGAATGGAACAGGACAGTTGACCGTGCGATTGTAAGCGGTGTAGCCGAAGCGGAGATTTTGGAATTGAAGAAAACAGAGATTACAGACAAGGTAAAGGAATCCGTGGAGCAGAACGGGAAAAAGCCGGAGCTGTTCGGGAATATTGTCAGGGCGGCGGTTGCACTGTTGGAGAAACTGATTGCAAAAGTGATGCAGAAGGTAATGGATATGGCGGAGAAAGTGGTTGCTAAAGTCGTTACCATTGAGGAAATGCCGGAAGAATCGGCAAGCCATATCCAAGCCGAAGATAAGCCGCCACATCAACCAGAGATAAAGAAGATACCGTTTCCATTCGACCATTATCGGAAAGCGGAAAAGCAGAATCAGACGGAACAGCCACAGCAAAAAGGCGTAGCAGCAGACAAAAAATCCGTTATCGAACAGACAAAAGCAGAGAAAAAATCTGTGTCTGCCGAAACAAAACAGCCGGAAACAGAAAGACCGCCCAAGCCGCAGCCTTCCGTACTGGCGGCTAAATATCCCCGCCTGAAAGAGATTGAGGACAAACTGAAAGACCAGAACAGGGCAATTTTTGAACGGGAGCAAAAGCGGGATGAACTGAAAAAGGAATTGTCCGAATGTAATGCATTTGGGAAATGCATGGGCATTTTCAAAGGCGGTAGAAGGAAAGAATTACAGCAGGAGATTGACAGAGCTGATAAGCAGATATCCAATATGAAAAAGCATCTTTCATCTATTGTGAGGGAATATAAATTTGATTCTGTTCAGGCATTTAATAAGGAACTCAATGCGGCAAAGAGAGAGAATCAGAATTATGAGACGGTTTCTGCAGAGTATGAAAAAACTTGCGGAGAAAAAGCAACGGATACCAAGAGCGTCAGGAACAGACTTAGGCAAAAAGAGCAGGTCGTAAAAGAAAGAGAGGCGAACAGAGTGTATCAAGCAAGACCGAAAGATAAAGGGGCGAGATAGTATCCAATACTCATCCTTCGGTATGTGTTGTGTAGAAAAACATTATTTTTGAGAATAAGAAAAAAATCAAAAAAACCTATCTTTTTATAGCCGTCAATCGTTATATAATATAGGATAAAGAAGTGCGTTTACTTTCAATCTAGACTCCCGACAAAATTGTAACAACGATGGAGAACCTTGTAAATTCAATATTTTTAGGATAGATAGAAGATTTTGTCGCTGCAAAAATATAACAGCGAGTTTTAGACAAAATCTATAAAACTAAGGGTTTGAAGGCGTTGTTATAAAAAACGGCGGGATTTCAGATTTCAAATAACGGAGGATTTAGTGTATATTGAATTTCTGTTGATACAAAAAATGAAACATGGCGATGAAAATGCTTTTAATATATTTATTCATACATATTATGAAGAAATATTAAAATATTGTAGCTATCATTGCAGTGATATATTCTATGCTGAAGATTTAACACAGGAAACTTTTCTGCGCTTTTTTGAAAAATTATCCGATTATCGTTATATGGGAAAGACTCGTAATTATTTGTATACGATAGCAGGAAATCTCTGTAAGGATTATTACAAAAAGGAAAGGGCAAGTTTGATGGAGGAACTATATGCAGAAGAACAAATTAGTCTGCAAAAAACAGAAACAGAGAACGTTCTTGATAAAGTAACAATTCAGGCGGCTTTGAATGATCTGCCGGAAGAATTGAGGGAGGTAATCATTCTTTATTACTTTCAGGAGTTAAGGCTTGCCGAAATATCCGATATGTTAGGAATAGGCTTGCCATTAGTAAAGTATCGGATTAAACAAGCAAGAATCCAGTTAAAAAGACTGTTAGGAGAGGAGTGATTTTGTGCATTTGGAGAAAAAACTTAAGGATTATAAAACAAGTATGAAAATAGTTCCAAAAGAACAGAACATAAAAGAAACGGTAAGAAAATCAATAGAGGTATATTGTTCCGTAGAAGAAGATCGTTTACTGACCTACCACGAATTTTTATGGGCGCAATTACGGTTGATACGAAAAAGATGGTGGCTCTTTCAACTCGTGCTTCTTTTGGTATTGTGGTCTGCACTGCCCTCATTACAAGGGGAACTGCACACGCAAAGACTTATGGGGGTGGCAGCCTCTTTGTTTATCATTTTAATTATACCAGAATTTTGGAAAAGTCAAACCTATCAGTCAATGGAGATAGAAGCCGCGTCTTACTACTCTTTGCGACAGATTTATTCCGCGCGGATGTTGTTATTCGGCATCGTGGATATTGTTCTGATTAGTGTTTTTTGCTGGTTGTCGTTTTTTATGCTGAATGTTACTCTTTTACAAATTTTGATACAATTTATCCTTCCAATGACAGTAACTGCCGGTATATGTTTTGGAATGTTGTGCAGTAAACATCCATTTAATGAAGCGGTTGCTATAATGATGTGTATTGGATGGAGTAGTGTATGGCTGTTTATAGTTTTGAATGAGAGGATTTATGCAGCGATTGCTTATCCTGTATGGATCATATTTCTTGGTATTGCACTGTTATTTACAGTATTTATAATCTACCGGACTCTGTACTGCTATAATGATTATTGGGAGGAAAATTTATGGAGTTGATATTGGATAATTTAACAAAAGAATTTGGGAATTTTACGGCGGTGGATCACATAACTCTTTCCATGACAAATGGGGTATATGGTTTATTAGGTGTGAATGGGGCAGGGAAAACGACTTTAATGAGAATGCTGTGCACGTTGCTGAAACCCACCAGTGGAAATATCTATTGCAACGGAAAAGATATTTTTAAGATGGATAGTGAATACAGAAACTTGTTAGGGTACTTGCCGCAGGATTTTGGCTTTTATCCGGAATTTACTGTGAAGGACTATCTTCTTTATATTTCGTCAATCAAGGGTATCCGCCCTGTTGTGGCAAAAAAGAGGACAAATGAATTGATAGGGAAGGTTGGGCTTACTAAAGTGGCAGACAAAAAACTCAAAAAACTTTCGGGTGGGATGAAGCGGCGTGCTGGAATTGCACAGGCAATGTTAAACAATCCCAAAATCCTGATACTTGATGAGCCAACGGCAGGACTAGATCCAAATGAAAGAATACGTTTCCGCAATCTGATTAGTGAACTTTCAGAAGAACGTATGGTATTGTTGTCTACACATATTGTTTCGGATGTTGAATATATCGCAAATGAAATATTGCTGATGAAAGACGGTACGATAGTAAACGAAGGTACATTGGATGAAATTATAAATTCCATGCCGGAAAAAGTATGGAATTGCCTTGTTCCGCAGGATGTGGCACATGCTTTAAGTAAAAAGTACAAGGTTTCCAATATGAAAATGATTCAACATAAAGTAGAGCTGCGTCTAATTTCGGAAGAAAAACCATGTGAAACTGCCATGTATGTCGAGCCGGTTCTTGAAGATGTGTTTTTATATTATTTTGGAGAAAGAGGTGATAACGAAAATGGTGAGATTTGAAATAAAAAAGATAATTTCAAAGCCAGTAAGTAAAATTGTATTCATAATACTATTGGCTGCTTTGTGTATCGTTAGTTATTTGGCTGTCAGCAATGTACGTTATGTTGATGAAAATGGAGATACGATAAAAGGTATTTCTGCGGCAAGGTCTTTAAGAGAAGCAAAAAGACAGTGGAGCGGATATATTACAGAAGAAAAATTGTTAAGAGTTTTTGAGCAGAACGCACAGATAAACAATTCTGAAGAATATCTTTCTAATGATGTAAAAGAAAATGAAAAAGCCTATTCTAAAAAGCAAGGCTTCTCTGATATAAGAGATATGATAAATCGTGCGTTCTGTGGTTTCAGGCAATATGATTATTACCGGATAGACAGCCTTTCGGAAGAGGAAATCAGCACTTTTTATGACAGGAGAATTTCCAGTTTAACGGAATGGCTGAATTCTGAGGAAGCAGTAAGCCATTATTCAGATCAGGAAAAGAGTTTTTTGATGAATCAGTATCGTGACCTGGAGACACCTGTTTATTATGAATATTTCGATGGCTGGGAAGCGGTTTTGCAGAATGCCCCTATGATTATTATGCTGGTAGTATTGATTACGGGTTTTTTAGTGTCCGGTATCTTTTCTGATGAAATTCAATTAAAAGCGGATTCTGTATTCTTCTCGGCCAAGCTGGGAAGGACAAAGGCTGTTGCTGCTAAAATATGTTCGGGTTTTATCATTATTACTGCAATATATTGGATAACAATACTGCTTTATTCCGGAAGTGTTCTGACAGCATTGGGATTTGATGGAGCCAACTGTGCAATCCAGATTGGTTCGTCAAATTGGAAAAGCTTTTATAATATTACCTATTTGCAGGACTACCTGTTGACCGTGTTTGGCGGGTATGTAGGAAGTCTGTTTATTTTAATGCTTTCCATGCTTGTTTCGGCAAAGACACGTTCAGCCATATTTGCGGTGACAATACCTTTTATTCTACTATTTATTCCTGGATTTCTAAGCGGAATATCTGCATTATCTAAAATATTGGGACTTCTTCCCGACCAACTGCTTCAAATGTGTGTGGCAGTGCGGCTTTTTAATACATATCAGATTGGGAATAAGGTAATAGGCGCAGTACCGATTATTTTAACAGTATACTTACTGCTTTCCTGTATCCTTTTTCCTGTACTATATCAAGTTTATCGTAAATATGAGCTAAAGTAGTGAATCTGTAATCGTTATACAGCTTGGCAATAGATATTATATAGTGGTTACAATTGCATTTAATACAAATAGGGAGGATAAAACGATGGTAATGGAAAAACGATTATGGGAAGAAACTAGTAGACCAAATCTTGGTAATGTCAGATGGTGAATTAAGAGAATATGGTACTCACGAAGAATTAATAAAGGCACAAGGAATATATCATGAGTTGTTTTCTTTACAAGCAGAAGCATATCAACCGTAAAGTGGCAAAAGATGATATACATGATACAACAGCTTATGACATATTGCAATAGAGAAGAATGTTTCGGTATTATATGTATTATTTATATTAGTCAATTAAGGAAAGTGGATTGTACTGTGTTGGTCATAAATTTATGCAAAAAGTTTACAAACACACTTGACAATCCTTCTCTGAACTGACCGGAGGGAAGGGAATCACATTTGCAACAGGTACACCGATTTCTAATAGCATGACGGAGTTATACACCAATATGCGTTATCTCCAGTACAATACCTTACAGCGTCTGGGATTGGGGCATTTTGACAGTTGGGCGGCATCATTTGGGGAAACGCAGACAGCGATAGAGCTTGCGCCGGAGGGTACAGGCTACCGGGCGAAAACAAGGTTTGCAAAGTTCTTTAACCTGCCGGAACTGATTGCGTTATTTAAAGAGAGCGCAGACATTCAGACACCGGATATGCTGAAACTTCCTGTGCCGGAAGCGGATTATGAAAATATTGTGCTAAAGCCGAGCGAATACCAGAAAGACATGGTGCAGTCCCTTGCGGACAGGGCGGAGGCGGTCAGGGACAGGAAAGTGCAGCCGAACATCGACAATATGCTGAAGATAACCAACGACGGGAGAAAGCTGGCATTAGACCAGCGGCTTATCAATGATATGCTTCCGGATGAAGAAAATTCCAAAGCCACAACCTGTGTGGATAAGGCGTTTGGGATATGGGAGCAGACCAAAGAGCAGAAGTCGGCGCAGCTTATTTTCTGTGATTTATCCACACCAAAAGGAGATGGGACATTTAATGTATATGAGGACATCAGGGATAAGCTCATGGCGAAGGGAGTGCCGGAGAATGAAATAGCTTTTATCCATGATGCCAATACGGAAACAAGGAAAGCGGAGCTGTTCGCAAAAGTAAGGAGCGGGCAGGTTCGTTTTTTATTAGGATCAACCGCAAAAATGGGAGCCGGAACCAACGTACAGGATAGGCTTATCGCCCTGCACCACCTTGATGTGCCCTGGCGTCCTTCCGAAAAAGGACATGCTAGGCGGTACATTAACAAATCAAGCAAAATCAAGGCATTACGCTATTCAGGAACAGTACAGTTAGCAGGGAATTTATAAGAAAGAACTGAATATGAGATGAAAATAAAAAAGGATTGCAGAAAGCAGTCCTTTTTTGAAATCAGAAAAGGTTATCATCTTCAATATGCTCCATTATATCCTCAACATTACAGTGTAAAATATTGCAGAGCTTGTCTATCGTGTTTGTTTCGACATTCTTGTTATGCCGTAATCTGTCCAGTTGGGAACGGTTGACATTATGGTATGTGTACAGGTCATACTGTGTCACGCCTTTTTGCTGCATGGTTTCCCAAAGACGGTCATATTTTATCATTTTTTCGCCTGCCTTTTTTAAATTAGTACTTGTATATTTTCAATTATCCATGTAAAATTGATTCTGTGATAGTGTTCGCATAATGACACTATAAAATACAGGAAAGGAGCGAAAATATGGAACTTGGAGATTTTAAGGACTGGCTGTTTGATGTACTGAATGAACAGAACAATGATATTATCGTGGACATTGACACGAACGAAAAATCGAACACATTCCAGTTGGATATGGTCGGTGGCGGCAGGTTTGAAATAGAATGTCGAAAATTGTAAGGGGAAATATGGATAAAAAAGACAGGACACTGACAGTGTACGGAAAAATGAGCAAATCTGATAAGACGATTCCGCAGATTAGGTTTGAAGGACAATGGTTGCAGGCACTTGGGTTTTGTGTGGGTGACAAGATAAAACTGGATTGTAAGGAAAACAGAATAGTCATTACAAATCTATCGGAAAAGAACGAATGATAGCTGGGAGGGATACCATTGGAGAATGGCTGTCCCTCTTTTGCTTTGGTCATGAAAAGGATATTTATGCATAATATCCCTTAAAATTCTTTGAACGGCGCAGGAATCGCATTACTACCATTTTTTCGTCATCAGGAACTTTGGAATAATTTATGCCGTTTCGTTTGCACAAGAGGGCAAAATCTTTTTCAGAACGACTTCCTTTGAAATTTTTGTATGTTTCGAGGTCACTCTTAATGCTCTCAACAATGGAGGTTTCAGGTGCGGTTTCCGTTTCCCCAGCGTGAGATTTCCGCAGGTCTTTGATGATTTCGCCGAGGTCGGACTGTATGACGTGCCGAAAAAACTCGTATTCGTCTACATAACAGGCATTTAGCTCCCTTAGCGCAAATTCTTTCTCATTAGGGTGGTTGTTTTCCATTACCTGCTGTCTTGCAAAATCCACAAGGGAATTAAGGGTATGTATCTGGCTTGTGGCAATACCGTTAATATATATCTCAATATCCGCCATGTATTTCTCAAAGGCAGGGTGTTTGATAATCTCGCACAACAGGCGGTGGTTGAAATGCCCGTTTTTGAGAAGTTCTATGGTATCATCATCAAGTTTCAGCACAGACAGGTCGGCATCGGCTGCTTTTTTGGTATCCGTTATGCCAAGCAGATAATCTGCTGATACATGGTAGTATTCTGCAAGTGTGCGCAGGTTTTCCCCGCCTATCTCCCTTGTTTCATCGGTTTCATATGTGCCGAGGGCAGAACGGGATATTCCTGTGGCATCTGCAAGCTGTTCAAGGCTAAGACCATGCTCCACACGCAGGTCTTTGAGTTTTTCCGGCAAAGTAAGTTTACATTTCATTGATAATCACTCCAATCAGACATACTCCCCCTTACAAATCTCTTAGTGACAGAATATTTTTCACCTGTCTTTCTGTCAAGTCTGGGCTGAAAGCCCATTCATTTCAGACTTGACAGAGGGACGGGGAACATAAATACAATGGTGTAAGAGGTTGTAAGGGGCGGCTTACGGTAAAACAGATATTCCAATTCTACCACGAATTTTATATTTATGTGTAAGAATTATGTCGAATAATAAAAAATAATCATTTCCACAATTATGGAAATTGAAGGCTTTTATGGCGAATTTCCATATTTCGGGAAATACAGGAGGAAAGAGGTTTTTGTGTGATAATGCTTATACAGACGAACATTGAAAACTGAATGACCGTCCGAAAGGATACTGCAAGCGGAAAAGTGGGCGATGACCAATAAAAGAGCCTGCCAAGCTGCATGGCAACACCATACGTCACAAAAGGCGGACTGGCAGGAACAAATAAGGGGAAAACGGCAATTAAAGAGGGAAAAATTTTTGGCTTGTTCTTGAATAGACAATTTATTGGAACAAAAATATTAAAATAAGATACTTCTCTTTACAGAGGGGTAAAAGGAGGAAATATGAACCTTACAAGGTATGAACAGGAAGTAGTGATTAACCTAAATGCAGATGAGGATATGGCAACGGTCTACAGCGCCAATCCTGCATGGATTAGAAAAATGGATGCGTTAGTAAAAGAGTTTCCTGATGTTTTTCGTATCAAACGGTGGACGGAAATCAGCAAAACTTATGAAATGCCTAAGAAATACGTGCGAATAGGGAAACCTAGGGAATTATCTTCTGCACAGAAGGAAAATCTTAAAAAAATGCGAAATATTAAAGGAAAAGCATAAGAATGACAGCCAAATAACAAAATGACAATTAAAAGGAGAAATTACAAAACAACAGTTATGCAATTCCTCCTTAATTTGTTTCCTCATCATGTACATATTCCATGATGTCTTCAATCCGGCAGTTTACAATGCTACATAGGTGAATGCAGAAAATTGAAATAGCAGGTTGATTATTTATAGAATATATGTTCAGATATCTGTCAACGGAAAAATAAAAAGAATTTATATTGCAGAGAAAGCAGGATAGTGTCTAAAAGTGTAGAAATCTAATAGTGATTATGGTAATATCCTGTTTTTGACAGTTTGACGAAGATGAAATCGCTGTAAGTCCAGCAAACATGGACACTACAGCGATTTTTTTCTCTGTTACGGACTATGGTATTTTATTCTTTGCCTTTGCTTTTTTTCTGAATGGTTTTCATCTGACTTTTAGTTATGAACTGATAGTCGGTACGAAAACCACAGGCTTCGTGCAGATCATCGGTGATTTTTAGTCGTTTATACAATGGGACAAAGCCCTGCTCCTGTATCCCCGCAAAATTCATTCCCCTTAAGGTATCCAGTATCTCTTCACAGGTATACTGATAATCCAGCTTTTTTTCTAAAACACGATAGGATAACAGCGCCAGAAAGCAAATGAGAAAGTGGGCTTTGATTCTGTTTTCATCCTGCAGGTAGACAGGTCTTGCTGAAAAATCTGTTTTCATGATGCGAAAACATTCCTCAATCTGCCATCTTCCTTCACTGACTTTAAGAATGCCGTTTACATCATCATCCAGCAGGTCTGTACATACAGCATACAGACCATCGTACATTGCTTCGCCTGCGATCTTGTTTTCGTCAAGAAAGGCATGGACTTTGGCCGCTTCTCCATCTTCCGTGACAGCGATTGTACCAATAAATCTCCCCGGATCGTTTGGATTTTTACGCTGTTTTTTTGTATTTCCGGATGCGATCATTTTTTCGGCACGTTCCACCTGTTTTTCACGTATTGTTTTCTGATAGCGGGCATACTTTGGTGAATAAGTGATTATCAGCCGTTGGTGAAGTTTTTTAGTGGTATAGGGTTCCTCCTTATAGTACAGGCAGGTATCATCATCGGGAAGTGCCGTGATATCTGCCGACATGTCATCGGCAACTCTTTTGAAACCGCTTTTGTTTAAGGCCCATGTTTTGTCTTCGGCAGGGAGTTTTTTAATAGACTGGGTTACAATAAAAGCCCTTTCACCTAAGTGGTTGTATGTACGGATGTCTTCAGAAGCCAGACCGGCATCGCTGCAATAGATAAACTTCCGGCAGGCAAAATCCCTGATCAATTTCTGCTCTAAAGGTTTCAGGGATTTCTGCTCATTTGTATTCCCTGGGAAAAGAGAGAATGCAAGGGGGATTCCATCGCTGTCCATAAATAATCCCATCTGAATGATTGGATTGGGTCTGTGTTCTTTTGACTTTCCGTATTTTTTATCCCCATCTTCCTGCTCGATTTCAAAGTAATAGTTGGTACAGTCATAGTAAAGTATCTGGTCATTTCTTTTGCCGATGAAATGACTGTTTTTGTATGCTTCGGACTGGATAAAATCACATTCGTTTCCAAGAACGTCCAGAGCACGGTACACATCATGGAGTTTATAAGCAGGTTTCTCCATAAATTCGGATGCTGTTTTAAAGGAAGAACGTTTGCTTGCCGGTTCCAGCACCCTGGCATAAATGAGATCAGATAAAATGGCATTGATATCATATTTGAATTTATATTTTGCCTTTAATTTCCGACAGGTTTTATTCATCTGAAAGCCGTAATAAATGGACTGCAGAAAAAGATATCCGCCACGATAAAAGGTCTGCTTATTATAATCCAGCTGTTTGTCAGCATGAAAAGGAATCAATACAGTTTTTGCTTCTTTTTCTTTTTTATATCTTTCGGTTTCAAGTTTTACTTCGTTCTTTGCCCATGCGAGAACATCATCCCTGGTTGGTCCGTGTTCAACGATAAGCTGGTTTAAAGTACCGAGCTTTCGGACAATAGCAGATGATGTGCTGCCGTTGGCTTTCACATAAGATTTTGCAATATAAAATGATTCGGCATTTTTTGATTTCGTTATGTGAAGATTCATAAACATCCCTCCTGATGCTTATTATATCATACAATAACATAAAATAACATAGATAAAAACGAAAAAATTGACACAAAAAAAGCAGGTTTTACAAGACCTGCAGGTATTTTTTCTGATATTCAACTGTCAAACTCCCGGATAGTGTCTAAAAGTGTAGAAATCTAATAGTGATTATGGTAATATAATCCATATGAAAAAAATTTGCATCACTGCAATTAGTTATCTTGCAACTGTACGAAAACATTTGTAGCAGGGAGGTATAAATAAAATGAAATCACAAGTTCCAGAGAAAAAAAAGCATACTTGGCTGTGGATATTAGGCTGGATTTGTATTTTTCCATTACCGCTTACCATCTTGTTAGTGCGTAAAAGAAATTTGAATGTAGTAATTAAATATGGAGTTATAACAGTAGCATGGATTTTTTATTTGATTGTTGCAATGGCAGGAAGTAATAATGATAACCCAGAGAAAACACCAGATACAATGTTGATGGAAACAACCATTCAAGAAGAATCGTCAGACAATGTAGTGATTGAAAGTGAAATAGAAAATTTTGAGACTGAGGAAAATTTACAAGATGATGTTTCTACAGAAGTTGAAAAAGAAAAAATAACGAACACAGAGATTAGGAATGAAGAGTTGAACGGACGAGGGAGAGCTGATATAGGCAGAAGTGAACCCGATTATATAAATGTTATAGGTTATGCTGTTATATCTTCATCACAGCAGTATGAAATTGAGCATACAGACAATTTTGAGGATGCCAATTTGTGGATAGTTCCAACATATGAACAAGATAAGCAGTTTTGGAATGAAACAGAAATAACATTGCCGCATAAAACAGAAGTTGTTGTAAGAGGACAATATCTTGAACATGAGGGATATGGTGCATATTCGGGATATCTGCTTGTTGAGAAAACAGATGGTGGGCAACAATATTATATTAATGTCAGAAATTTTATAACGAAACCTTACTGGAATTATGAAGAAGAAATACATAAGGCTGCTCTAACTGGTTGCTTTGTTGCAGAGTATCATCAATCGAGTGATTATTACCCTGTTAGTAATGACGGCAGTAAAGTTGAAATTGAAGATGGTATGCGCGTTCTTGTAACTGGCATAACAGGAACTTACCGCAATGTAAAACCTAGCGAAACTGGTATTGATGCAGTAGTATGGAAAGAATGGAAATATGGTTATGGGGGTGTAACAGTACACTTTAATGAAGAAGACCTGACTATTATATACTAAACAAAAGAAGTGAATAAACTATTTGATGAGTCTAGAGGAGGGAATATTAAGTATGACAAGAAAAATTACGCTTGATTGGTCATACCCTATGGATATTAATAATATATTGGTTGATTCTCGCATGAATGATATTGGAATATATTACATAACAAGAAATTTTGGTGGAAAAATTAGCGATCTTTATATTGGGAAAACAACATACAGTTTTGGGAGTAGATTGGAAAGCCATAATTGGTTTTGGTTAGATGATTATAGGGGAAGTAAGCAAGTAAGGCTGGGTTATCTTGTATCTCCAAAAAGAATATCAGAAGATGATAAAAAACAACTAATCAATGATGCAGAAATGACTTTGATATGGTTGATGGGTGATAGCTTGATACATAATAAACAGTGTATAAAGACTTGCTCCCCAAAAAATCGGCTTTATATCAAAAATATCGGTTATAGGGGAAATTTATTACCAGAAATGTTTTTTACTGACGAACAATGGAATGGATAAATCTTAAGTTTTTTATAAAGAGATTTACAGCGTTAATGGCAGAGAGGAGATAGAAGTATATTGAAGAAATTGAAACGAATAAAGAGAATTTCTTTAGGCTGTGGCAGATTAAAATGTCACAGCTTTTTGCGTAACATAGTGAGCAAAACCGTAGCTGTCTGTGATGGCAGATACAGAAGCCGACAGTCGAAACTTTTATGAAAAAGTTGTATCGGATGTCGGTTATTTTTTTGCAAAATTCTCTGTCAGAAGATTTTGCAAAACCGCATAAGCGTGAGCTGATGCTGAGGGGAGTCCAGAGGGCGAAGCCCTTTGTGCAAGGGTACAGGGAGTGCAACTTCCCTGTGCAGGTCAAGGGCGGCAGCCATTGCCCAGAGAAGTGATGCCTGCGT
>OFFQ01000985.1_pt1 | contig 18392 bp, 15 predicted proteins | sample 1521411 | NCBI WGS metagenome assembly OFFQ01 (sample SAMEA3504110, study PRJEB24116) | mouse gut metagenome | biome: mouse gut; feature: mouse-associated habitat; material: faeces | place: Denmark | collected 2011 | reverse complement strand
AAACATTTCTTGATGAATTTCAATGATTCTGTGTCTCATATTTTCTATTTCAGTAATTAGCTTGAAAAAAAAGAAAAAAAGGAGAAAAAGGCTTCATTTTTGCATTGGCATAGCAGTGTTTATATATGCAAGTCTGTTGGTCATGTATTCTGAGCCTGAGGAATCAGTATATACTGAAAAAATACAGGTAACTGCTTCTTCAAAAGATTTAAAAGGAAATCATTACGCAGATGCATTAAAAATATTACAGGAAGCAGGATTTGAAGATATTGATTTGATCGAAGATGCAGATTTAATGTTTGGTTTGTTAAAACAGGACGGGGAGGTTGGCGAAGTTTCGATTAATGGAAAAATATCATTTGAAAAATACGAATTCTTTCCAAAAGATGCAAAAATAAGGATTACCTATCATACATTTAAACCAGAATTTAGATCATCAGAAGTGGGAAATGATAACTTTCAAGAGGAAGAGAAAGAGGGGGTTGTTGAATATGATACCTTACAAAATTTATTTTTGATATTATCTTATGATACAACAATGGAAAGTATTGATAGTTTTATTTCCGATAATAATTTAGAATTTACAAAAGAAGAATATAATGGGACACCTAAAAAATATGTTTATAAAATTGCATATGAACCTGGCGTTGCATTACAGAGATATGCCGATAGTGGCGATTATGTAGAAGTCTGTTTTAGTCAATATGATGGTTTCTTTCTATATGCCGAATATTTTAATAATTCTGCATTTATGGATGCCCTTCTGTATAATTATGGAACACATTGGGATTTTAGAGAATCTGAGCCAAACAACAGCTACAGCGGATACTATTATTCAAAACCTGGAAAATTTGACGGTTTAATCATAGAGCATATAAATGGATCAAGCTCCCAAACAAGTTATCATCCATGTAATAATGCAGAAGAAGCATTATTACATGTAATTGTTTCACAGTAAAAAGTAAACCACCTGCTATGCCAGTGAGCCCCCAGCTGCTTCAGTTTTAAGAAAGAAACCTCTCACAGTATGATAGATATGGGGTTGCCTCGAATATGGGGATGCCATTGGCGGCACCCCAACCTCGTCCCCCATCATCTATGCGCCTTGAATACCAGCCGCAGCCCATCGCCCTCCTGGCTCTTGCGGTATGCCCAGGCTCTTCTTGCGGAAGCCGCCAGGTCGATGACAAAAGCCATGCTGAAGATGACGGTTATGGCAATTTCTATTTCCATGGGAACCCGGCTGATCACCTTCTCCAGCATGGGCTGGGCAAAGCGGAATACCACAATGGCGCCGAAGCCGAACAGCACCGCATTCCTCAGGCATACCCTTCCCTTAATGTTGAAGCGCATATGGGAATAGTCCCACCATTTGGAACGGAACATCCTCTCCAGGATGCCGCCCACGATGTACTCCACCACGGAACAGAACACCACGCCGAATACAAACAAAACCACATAGGACTCTCTCACGCTGCTCAGAGCCACGGATCCGGCCACCATCCCCAGGCCGTAGATCGGGCAGAAGGGCATATGCAAAAACCCCCTGTTCTGAAATTCCCCCGCCTCTATCCGCATATCGACGCACTCCACCAGCCATCCCGCAAATCCCCAGAAAAAAAATGTCAAAAACAACTCATAAAATCCATACTCAAACGGCATTTTCCTTTTGCTCCTTTTCTTTCATGATGCCCCAGGCATCCCTACATTCCAATTCAGTCTTACCATTTCAGTCTCGCCATTCGATTTTACCATATATCTTGCTGACTTGCTATTACAATTTTTAGAAACGCCTCCCTTTTCCGGTCAGATTTCCTTCCGGATTTTGAAATTTGAACCTTCCGCCAGGATGTCCCTCAGGAATACCGTGATATATTCCCTGCTTTCCTTGCCTGGTTTATGACCTTGCCCTACATCCGTTTTGCACGTAATGTTATCCAGACCCCCAGAGGCTTGACCAGTTCCCGGTATTTGCTCAAAGCAATATCGGCTGGAGACTCCCTTGCATAGGCAGTGTTTGGAGCGGAAGGCTTCGGTTCCGGCAGGAGCTTGATTCCAGATCACCATGGTACCTTACCGGCCAAAGATTTCGCTCAACAATGCCTCATATTCTTCCATGGATATCTTCTCATCGCGGTAGGTAAAATCGCTGTTTTCATCGTATGTACTCTCGGGCGAATCCCAGTACTCTGCTGCCAGCCGGAATTCGTCCGCTATCCTGCCTTCCCCGTCATATTTCGTCAGCCAATATGTCTGCCTTCCCCCATGGGAAGTATCCCTGTGCACGATCCAGGTGGCATCGTCGTAATCCGTGTAGGACAGAACCCTCGCTGTCCCCTCCCCGGCTGCCAATACATATACTTTCCCGTCTCTTGCATCCAGGTACATGCCCCCATAAGGCCCGTCCAGAATCAGCTCGTTCTCGCCGTCATTATCCAGGTCGATCCGTTCTCCCACAGAATAGCTGTACCAGTCTTCCTCGCTAACGGGCAATTGGTCAAAACGGAGGGACTCTTCCCCGCTATCGTCATAAAATGCCGGGATTTCACAGGCCAGGAACGCATCCAGCAATTCCTCCGGTTCCCTGCCGTTCCTTCCGCATCCTGTTGCCAAAAGCAATACTCCGGACAGCAATATCGATGTAAAACATTCTTTTTTCATTTTCTTTCCCCATTCATCACCATGTCGAACCCTCCCCTTCCAGCGGAAAAACCGGGAATCCTCCGGGCGTTCCATGCAGCTTAACCATTGCTATAGAGCCCATCCCGTCAAACACCTCAGCGGCAGCTTCCCGCCAGCCCTTCTGTTCCATATTGGGCGGAAACCATCCGGCTGCAGTAATAGATTCCCCTCTTTATCAGCGGATAACCCGGATAAAAATCATTCTGGGCCTCTACATTGAGAATCAAACGAATCAGTTCCCCGGAGACAGGAGCGGTTGCCAGAAAGCGGATATCATAGGTAACAGTCCCTTCCGTCAGAGAAGCGTCTTCGTTTCCGGCTCCCTGTATCATAGAGGCACGGTTGGATTCGTCCGGAGCCACTGCCACTTCGCCCACCTGCGGCGTGCCTTCAATATATTTTTCCGCAATCTCTTCCACATCACAGTCACGGTATTCTTCCAGGCAGTTCTTCATAATCCATGCCAGAATAATCTTTTCCGAAAGCAGCCGCTTGCAGGCCGCGTCATAGCTGGCTTTCTCATCAGCCACACGGATGTTTTTCGCTATGGTAGTATCTGTATTCATGGCCTCACCTCCTGCTTTTACTGGTATTTTATCATATTTCATACGAACAGGCCACAATACTTTTCAGTCTTATAAAGTTTCCGTAAAATCCGGACTTTTCAGGCCATCCATATTGTCTTGGACTTTTTGGAACAAGCCCTGCCAGTTCTGACGGATAAATCCTGACAGCATCCAAAGATTGTTCAGCCCATGAAAGACACTTGATACGAATCAGAACATCGTTCCTTCCCATTTTCCCGGAACAAAGGAAACACAACCTTTTTCTCTAAGCCTGCGCAATACCAGGTCTGCCGTATAATCCACAAATAATTGATGTTCTTCTCTTGATATGGTAATCGGAATCATGATATTCCCATCCACTTCAGGTATTTGACCCATGATCCGAATCTTTCGCACAATGCAGCCATGGGGCAGATAATCAATATAATCCGGAAATTCTTTCAGATGTATGATTTCTGTCAGATATCCTGAATCCGGATGCTCTTTTAAATACTCCGCTTCTATTGTATTAATCTCAGCTATCCGTATATTTTTAGGAATTATTATTCTTACAGAATTCCAGTCCTCAGGATAATATTTTACCTTTTCCCTCAACTGTTCATCCGCATATATTCTCCTCCACACTTCCTTCACCCTGTTTTCATCACGAATAAACTTTTGAAATACTGCATCTGTAATCAAATGTGAATAATAACCTGCCAGAAATGCACGGTGTTCCTCTGATTTTATTTCACCCTCACGCTTCCGCATATACTCTTCATAAAACAAATCACTATCAGATACGGATTTGCCTTCTCCTTTCATCCAATGGGTAGTCTCGCGGGATGGTATAAACGATGTCCAATCTTCATTCTCCACATTACAGTCAGGAGCGATATTCCCAACACAAAACCCACGTCTGTCAAGTCCTTTTGCTTTTTTCATTATCTGGTCAGCAATCATCAAATGCGTCACCCAGGTAGCCATGTATATCACCTTTCTGTCTCTGTTAAACTCTACTCTTTATCTACCACTATTACCTCTATCCCTTTTTCTCTAAATAGATTCAATTCCTCATCCAGCACATCCCAATCTGTAATCAGCATATCCAATCTTTCAGCCGGACTAATACTTACAATAGAGTCAAATCCGATTTTTTCTTTCGGAAACAATCCGATTTTTCTCTTTGAGCTGTCCATCACAGCATTAAAAAAGGGGATTGCAGATGTTTTTTGAATTGACAAACCGAAATCAGGCGAAATTGCCGCTGAACTGATAAAGCATTTATCCACCCGCAGCTTCTTTATGGTATCTATCGCAATAGCATCAAAACAATTACCTTTTTTATCCATTTCTCCACCCAACAATATAACGGAAACATTTTCCCTGTCCCGCAATTCTTCCGCAATAATAATAGAATTTGTAACCACCCTGACCTTTAATTTATCAGGCAGATTTTGCGCCATAAAATAGCAGACTGTTATAGGAAACAGAAAAATTACATCATTATTTTCAATCATTTTTATTGCCTTTTCAGCAATCAGGAAATAGTTCTTCTTAACCTCCCCATAATCTTTAATTGTTGAATGTGCCGGTCTGGAAGCAGCAACCTGGCGCATCGGCAATGCTCCACCATGAGTCCTTTTCAGCAATCCCTTTTCCTCCAAAATTCTCAAATCACGTTTAGCCGACTCATAACTAACTTCAAATTTTTCCTGTATATCCAGAGTACTGATACTTCCATTTTTCTTCAGCCACTCCAAAATAGCCTGATGTCTTTCCTCAATATACATATATTTCCTCCCTTCCTTTGAATATATTACCACTTTTATTAACATATGTCAACGTTTATTACCTATTTAAATATATTTTGTTACCAAAAAGGTAACCTTCTGACTCTACTCCTTTTTCAGTAAATGGAAAAACCCCATGGAAGCCGCAAACTTCCAGGGGGTTAATATAACTCTTATTCTCTTTTATTTCCAAGAACATCCGTTCCTTTTCGCCTTTACTTGTGATATGGCTCTCCGTTTATAATACGGAATGCACGGTAAATTTGCTCCAGGAGAATCACCCGCATCAGCTGATGCGGAAATGTCATATCCGAAAAACTCAGCGCCATATCGGCACGTTTCCGGACAGACTCATGCAGGCCCAGCGAACCGCCTATGACAAAGACGATATGGCTGATGCCATTTACCGCTGAACGCTCTACCCATTTGGCAAATTCCCGGGAATCCAGACGCTTTCCGTTGATTTCCAGACTACAGACAAAGGCGTCTTCCCGGATTTTCTCCAAAAGACGCCTTGCCTCCTTTTCCCGGATCTGTTCCTCCAGGGCAGCACCGGCATTCTCCGGCGTTTTTTCATCTGCCACCTCCACAAATTCCAGTCTGCAATATTTTGAAAGCCGTTTTTCAAATTCTGAAACAGCCTCCCTGTAAAATTTTTCCTTTATCTTTCCCACACACGCAATTGTAATTTTCACACTGCTTTTTCCGCTTCCTTTCCAAATACCATGTCATATATATGATCATCGATGAGTTTATCCAGAAATCCCTGGTCCAGATTTACAAACTGATAGTTTAGTCTTGCCTTGATATATTCAAAACGGATAAAATACAGACTTTCTTCCGATTCCTCTGCCTCTGTCCCAATCTGACAGTCCAGGTCGGACGCCTTCAGATTTTCCCTGCACCAGTCCAGCAGGGTGTTTCGGACAGAGTTCTCGGACTCTGCCTTTTTTTCAAAAGTAAGGGCATTTTTCATGGACACGATGCCAGCCACCAGAAAAAGGATAAATACGGCGGCCATCACACCATAGAACAGATATGCATTGTCGAATTGCAAAGGAATAATACCTGAAATACCAAGACCTAACACAAAAATTCCCACGGCGCCTACCGCGATCAGAACCCATGCAGAAGAACGGTTCTCGCTGGCACGTTCCGAATTATCCCGGTAAGGAGTGCTTCCCGAGTAAACATAAGAATGCGCGGAAATCCCCTCGTTTTCTTTCCATGCAATTTCCCCGGAAGAGTCCCTTCCCCCGGATTCTGCCAGGGGTTCCTCCTCAACCAGTTTACTGCCGCACTCGGCGCATACGGTAAAGCCTTCCCTATACTCACTTTTACATTTCGGACACCAAGGCATATTGTCTACCTCTTTTCTCTTCTGAACAGACAAAACAGAATCAAAGACCCCGCTGCAAGCAACGGGGCATCAAACTTGCAGCGCTGCAGAGCAGAAAGCGTCCAATGGACACTTTGGTATTTTACCCTCGCGGGCAGTCGCCAAATGTCTGAAAGCAGCCGCCTGGCTCGTTGCACGCGGGAATAAACGACAAATCATACACAAAGATTAACAGTCAAATTCATAATCCAGACATGCTCTGTTACAAGTAACGCTCCTCACATACTTTCCTGCCTCCACATGTGCAGGACAATTCTGGTAATTCATCAGCGCATCCTGCGTCTCAAAGGTAGAGACCAGCGCTATATCACGGTTACTGGAAGAAAAACGGTTCCTTATGACCTGGATTTCCACCGCACCAGGCACCAGCTTTTTGATAGGTTCCAGCAGTGATTTCATCTTTTCTCCTGCTTCCGTTTTCTCCTCTTCCGAAAGTCCTTCCGCAAAATTCCATAATACAATATGTTTTACCATATGAGTCTCCTTCCTCTTGTCTCCCGCAGTGAATATTGCCACCGGTATCGCCCCGGGAATGTATTTTTCCGGCAGACAGCAATTTGTATCAGATCCCCCGCATTCATGGCAAACCACAAACGCGGGGTTTCCCGTTAAAGCACAAGCACGCAGGCCATGGATGCCGGTTTACTTCCCGCTCAAGTACTCGTCTATTCCTTTCGCCGCCGCCTTTCAGCCCTCTCTCCCTTTGAGAGGGCTTGCACCCATGGCCAGCCATGGATGCCGGTTTACTTCCCGCCCAAGTACTCGTCTATTCCTTTCGCCGCTGCCTTTCCGGCGCCCATGGCAAGGATAACCGTGGCGGCACCGGTAACGGCATCTCCCCCGGCATAGACTCCCGCCTTACTGGTCTGTCCGTTTTCCTCTTCTGCCACAATACATTTCCATTTATTGGTCTCCAGACCTTCCGTCGTGGAGGAGATCAGCGGATTGGGAGAGGTACCCAGGGACATGATCACGGTATCCAGTTCCATGGTAAACTCCGAATCCGGAATTTCCACCGGACGTCTGCGCCCGGAGGCATCCGGCTCACCCAGCTCCATGCGGATGCATTTCATACCCCTGACCCAGCCCTTTTCATCAGCCAGAATTTCTGTGGGATTTGTCAAAAGATCAAAAATAATCCCTTCTTCCTTTGCATGATGCACTTCCTCCACTCTGGCAGGAAGTTCTTCCTCGCTGCGGCGGTACACAATATGCACTTCCGCTCCCAGGCGCAGCGCGGTCCTCGCCGCATCCATTGCCACATTCCCGCCGCCTACCACGGCCACTTTCCTGCTCTTCATGATAGGAGTGTTGGAACCGGCATCAAAAGCTTTCATCAGATTACTTCTGGTCAGATACTCATTGGCAGAAAATACGCCGTTGGAATTCTCCCCGGGTATTCCCATGAACTTCGGAAGACCTGCGCCGGAACCGATAAACACTGCCTCAAAACCCTCTTCCTGAATCAGTTCATCAATGGTCACGGATTTTCCCACCACCACATTGGTCTCTATTTTCACGCCCAGGGCCTTTACATTCTCAATTTCCTCTGCCACTACCCGGCTCTTGGGAAGACGGAATTCCGGAATCCCGTAAACCAGCACGCCGCCCGGTTCATGCAGCGCCTCAAAAATGGTCACTTCGTATCCCATCTTTGCCAGGTCACCCGCACAAGTCAGACCTGCGGGGCCGGAGCCGATCACGGCAACCTTTTTGCCCTTTTTTTCCGCCGCACCATGGGGCTTAATGCCGTTTTCCCTGGCCCAGTCCGCCACAAAACGCTCCAGTTTTCCAATGGAAACCGGATCCCCCTTGATACCCCGGATACATTTTCCCTCACACTGGGTCTCCTGGGGACACACACGTCCACACACTGCCGGAAGTGCGCTGGCCTCACTGATCACCTGGTATGCCTCCTCGATCTGTCCCTCTTTCACCTTCTCAATAAAACCAGGAATGTCGATGGCCACCGGGCATCCCCTGACACACTGCGCATTCTTGCAGTTGATACATCTTGCGGCCTCTGCCTGTGCTTCCTCTTTGTTATATCCCAAACATACTTCCTCAAAATTGGCGGCACGTTCTTTTGCATCCTGCTCCCTCACGGGAATTCTCGTCAATACGTCCATTGATTCTCCATCCTCCATTTATTCTCTGCCAGGCCGGCTTATCCTCTTTTTCTGCCCCGGCTCCCGTTATCCGCGCATCCTCGCCACAGCCATCATCCCTTACGCCCCGCAGTTTCCGCAGCCGCCGTGATGTGTAGCGCCTTCCTGCAGTTTCAGCATCGCCCTGCCCTCCTCTGTCTTGTACAGAAGCTGGCGTCTCATGGCCTCGTCAAAATTCACCTTATGACCGTCAAATTCAGGCCCATCCACGCAGGCAAATTTCACCTTTCCATCCACGGTTACACGGCAGGCTCCGCACATGCCGGTGCCATCCACCATGATGGGGTTCAGGCTCACAACTGTCGGAATATTCAGTTCCTTTGTCAGAAGACATACAAATTTCATCATGATCATGGGGCCGATGGCAATACACACATCATACTGTTTTCCCTCTGCCACCAGATCTTTCAGGGTCTGGGTCACCATGCCGCTCCTGCCGTAGGAACCGTCGTCTGTGGTTATGTAAAGATTCCCGGCCACAGCTTCCATCTCTTTCTCCAGAATCAGCAGGTCTTTCGTCTTGCTTCCCACAATCACGTCCGCGCCCACACCTCTCTCATGAAGCCACTTCACCTGGGGATATACCGGAGCTGCCCCCACACCGCCTGCCACAAAGAGAATTTTCTTTTTCTTCAGTTCTTCCGCGGTTTCCTTCACCAGTTCGGAAGCACATCCCAGAGGACCCACAAAATCGTGGAAGGCATCCCCTTCCTTCAGATCCGCCATCATCTGTGTGGCAGCTCCCACACACTGGAACACTATGGTCACTGTGCCCTTTTCCCGGTCATAATCGCATATGGTAAGGGGAATCCTCTCGGCCTCCCCGTCCGTCCGGACAATCACAAACTGCCCCGGCTGGCAGGATTTTGCCACCCTTGCAGCCTCCACATCCATGAGATAAATGTTCGTGGTAAGTTCTGATTTTTTTACAATTTTATACATAATCCACCTCTCTATTCCTCTTCCCAGGAATTTTCATTTTCTTCTGTGTCACTGAGGACGAAGCGCCCCTTGTCATCTCGCTGGAGTTTCAGCAGCTTCCCCGTATAGGCATTCACCGCAAAATTATTCCCCGTCCGGGTCAGATTTCCATCTGCCGTCCGGTATACTTCCACAATCACATAGAAGTCATCCACACGGTTGATATTTGTCACATATAAATACTGATACTGATAGGAATCCCCCGATTCGTCAAAATGTCCTTCCGCATCATATATCTTCCCGATATTCATGGAATATTCAATCACGGAATCCACCGCCTGGGCCGGCGTGTAGTCCGTATTCATCACAAGATAATAGTTCCTCTCCACTACAGTTCCCGTCACACCGCCCTCAATCCTGGCAAATTTATAATTTGACCTGCCCAGCGGCATGGGTATGGGACCGGTGTACAAAATGGAATCATATGTGGGATCACTTCCATCCGTGGTATAATACACTTCCCCTTCGTCATCCGCCACCTCGATATTCATGGGGAAATAATAGTCTCCGCTCAGTGCATTAATCTCCGGCGGCGGGATTTCCTTATTTTCAATATGATATTCTTTTGACACCACTTCACTGGCGATTCCCCTGTCATTTACAAAATACGCCGTGATAACATAATCCCCGTTTTCCAGTATGATGGGCGCGGTATACTGGGTACTGGCTTCCGTGGGTTGTGTCCCGTCTGTGGTATAATAAATTTTGCCAGTACCGGCGGCCGACAGTTTCAGGGGCTGGATACTGGTATAATATCCTTCATTGACACTGAATTCCGGCACTCTGGCAATATAGCTCTGGTAATTGTTCAGCAGGGATTCGTTGTCACTGGCCAGCAGCAGGGTATTGATGGTCTGATAATCTCCCCTGTCACGATAGATGGCGATCAGCTTCCCATATGCGGCGTCCAGCTGTTCTGTGGTGGCATTTTCGTTTTTCACAATCTCCCGGAGAAGATATTCATACTCCACCTTATTATTTTTCAGAAGGTAAACCTCCGCCAGGTTGAAGACCAGCTCCACATTGTCTCCCTCAAGCTCCAGCGCCCGGTTATAGCAGGCGATGGCCTCGTCATATCTTCCCTGGCCCACATACTGAAGGGCTTTGTTCACCTGATATTCCTCTGACTGGTAACAGTACAGATACCATGCCGTGCTCCCTGCCCCAAGCAGTGTCAGAATCCCCAGCACAAGCAGCACTTTCGGCCAGATTCTTTTCCTGCGCCGGGGTTCCTCATATTCAAATCCGTCCTCATTCTGCGGCAGCTCTTCTTCCCATTCATCCCATACATTTTCCTGACTGCCGGGCATCTCCTCGTGCAGTTCCTCCAGAATACCGCTGATGGTCTGCTCCATGTTTCGCTCCAGTTCAGGCTCAAAATCGGGCACAATGTGGATATCTTCCCCGCAGCACTCACAATATAAAGCCCCTTCCGGCATTCCCTCTCCGCAATTAGGACATTTCATTTCCGCATTACCTCTATTTTAAAACAAACCGGTAATCACTCCGTCATCATTCACGTCAATTCCATAAGCTGAGGGTTTTTTGGACAATCCCGGCATTGTCACCACATCTCCGGTGAGAACCACTACAAATCCTGCACCGGCTGAAACATATACATCCCTGACCGTCAGTTCGAAGTTTTGGGGTCTTCCCAGACGCTTCGGGTCATCCGAAAGAGAATACTGGTTCTTGGCCATGCAAACCGGCAGGGTACTGAATCCCAGTTCCGACAGTTTCTTCAGCTGTCTCCTGGCAGCCGCGGAAAATGTGACGGTTCCTGCCCCGTAAATTTCCGTGGCCACGGTGCGGATTTTATCTTCCAGGGAAAGGGAATCCTCGTACAGCAGCCTGAATTCGCAAGTCTCTTTTCTTTCCGCTTCCTCCAGGAGCTCCAGTACCTTTCCTGCCAGCTCCAGACCCCCTTCCCCGCCTTTTTCCCATACCTGGGACAGCGCAAAGGAACATTGTCTGTTCTCGCAGAACCGACGCACAAAATCAATCTCCGCTCCGGTATCCGTGACAAAGGAATTCAGGGTCACTACCACCGGCACATGATATTTCTGTAAATTTTCGATATGTTTTTCCAGATTTACAATTCCTTTTTCCAGGGCTTCCAGGTTTTCGCTGCCCAGATCGGCCTTGGCTACACCACCATTATACTTCAAAGCGCGGATTGTTGCAACCAGTACCACTGCATCCGGGCAAAATCCGGCCTTACGGCACTTGATGTCAAAGAATTTCTCGGCTCCCAGGTCGGCGCCGAAACCGGCCTCCGTAATACAGTAATCCGCCATTTTCAAGGCAGCCCTGGTGGCCCTGACAGAATTGCAGCCATGGGCAATATTGGCAAACGGTCCTCCGTGTACCAGAGCAGGCGTATGCTCCAGTGTCTGAATCAGATTCGGTTTCATGGCATCCTTCAGAAGGGCAGCCATGGCACCCACAGCCTGCAGTTCACCTGCGGTCACCGGTTCCCCCGCGTAGTTGTAGGCCACAATGATCCTGGCCAGACGCTCCTTCAGATCTTTCATATCCTCAGCCAGACAGAGAATCGCCATGATCTCGCTTGCCACCGTAATCACAAAGTGATCTTCCCTCACGAAACCATCCGTTTTATTTCCCAGGCCCACCACAATGTTCCTCAGTGACCGGTCATTCATATCCATGCAGCGCTTCCAGACAACCTGCCTTGTGTCAATCTGCAGTTCATTGCCCTGTTGAATATGATTGTCCAGAATGGCGGCCAGCAGATTATTGGCAGACGTAATTGCGTGAAAATCTCCTGTAAAATGGAGATTCAGTTCTTCCATGGGCACTACCTGGGAATATCCGCCTCCCGCGGCTCCCCCCTTGATGCCGAAGCACGGTCCCAGGGAAGGCTCCCGCAGGGCAATCACAGCCTTTTTTCCCAGCCTGCCGAAAGCCTGTCCCAGTCCCACGCTGGTGGTGGTCTTACCCTCTCCTGCCGGTGTGGGATTGATTGCCGTCACAAGAATCAGCTTCCCGTCTTTTCTGTCCTTGATGCTGTCAAGGAATTCCTCTGAAAGTTTCGCCTTATATTTTCCATATAATTCCAGTCCTTCCTCCGGGATGCCCAGTTTTTCCGCCACCCTGGCAACGGGCTCCATCACAGCTTCCTGTGCTATCATGATATCTGTCTTCATTCTTTTTCTCCTGTCTAAAGCTTCCGCACATACCGGCACAAACAAACACCGTCTACGCCACCTCTTCCATCAAATGCTCAAACTGTTCCGGACTCATCAATATTTTCCTGGGTTTTGTTCCTTCCTCCTCTCCCACCACGCCGTACTGACACAGCTGGTCCATAATCCTGGCTGCCCTGTTGAAGCCGATCTGAAGCGCTCTCTGCAGCATGCCAATGGACGCCTTGTCCTTATCGATGATAAGGCGTCCCGCTTTCTCAAACAATTCATCCACATCACTGCCGCCGGAAGATTTCTCCCCGCCCCCGGAACTGCTTTCCATACTTGCGATCTTTTGTTCAATATCCGCTGTATATGTATTGCCAAGCACCTGGTTTTTCAGGAAATCAACCACGGCAGAGACTTCTTCGTCGGATACAAAGGCGCCCTGGACACGGGCCGGCTTGGAATATCCCTGGGGGAAAAACAGCATATCTCCTTTTCCCAGCAGCTTTTCTGCGCCCACCATATCCAGAATCGTCCTGGAATCCACACTGCTGGACACGGAAAATGCCACCCGGCTGGGCATATTGGCCTTGATCAGGCCGGTGATCACGTCCACGCTGGGCCGCTGGGTCGCAATGACCAGATGGATTCCGCATGCCCTGGCCAGCTGGGCCAGACGGCAGATATGCGCCTCCACCTCCCCGGGGCAGACCATCATCAGGTCCGCAAGTTCGTCCACAATGATGACAATCTGCGGAAGTCTGGCAGGCGCGTCCGCCTCTCCCCTGCTCCTTCTGGCTTCCGCTTTTTTATTGTATTCTTTCAGGTTCCTCACGCCGCATTCCGCAAATTTCCGATAGCGGTCGTCCATCTCTGTGACACCCCAGTGAAGGGCTGCGGATGCCTTCTTGGGATCCGTCACCACAGGGATCAGCAGATGGGGAATTCCGTTGTAAATACTCAGTTCCACTACCTTCGGGTCCACCATGATCATCTTGACGTCATCCGGATGGGCCTTATACAAAATGCTCATGATCAGGGTGTTGATACAGACAGATTTGCCGGATCCCGTGGCTCCTGCAATGAGCATGTGGGGCATTTTCGCGATATCTGCCACTACCGTCTGGCCCGCGATATCCTTCCCCACCCCAAAGGCAATGTCGGAGGGAAATTCCCTGAATTCTTTCGTCTCCAGCAAATCCCGCAGGGCCACAGGCATGTTTTCCTTGTTGGGAACCTCTATGCCGATAGCCGCCTTGCCGGGAATCGGCGCCTCGATACGGATATCCATGGCCGCCAGGTTCAGTTTGATATCATCCGAAAGTCCCACAATTTTGGAAACCTTCACGCCCTGCTCCGGCTGCAGTTCATACCGGGTCACACTGGGCCCCTGGCTGATGTTTGTTATGGTCACTTTCACCCCGAAAGTATTTAAGGTCTGCTGAAGGCGCATTGCCGTCTCCTTCAGTTCACGGGCGGAATCCCCGGTGACTGCGGCACCTTTCTCCAGCAGGGATATGGGAGGAAACATGTATTTTTTCGGTACATTGGACACCGGTTTCCGGGAATCTGTCTCCTGGGGTTTCCGGCCCCCGGGACTGCCGGAAACATTTCCGGACTGGCCCCCGTTTTCCCGGGGCAAAACGGCCCTGGGGCGGGAATCTGCCCTGTCCGGTATATTCTGCGGGACTTCCCCGCCGTCTGTCTCTTCCTCTTCCGGAGTCACCTCCCCGGCCGGCGGGGCGGCGCTTTCCGTTACTGGATCCTCATATCCACCATCCCGCACCGTTTCTTCCGGCACTGTGACGGAAGAAACGGGGACTGGCTCCGATACTTCCCGGGCAAATAAAAGCTCCTCTTTCGCAGGATCTTCGTCTCCGTTCCAGAAAAAATCCCCTCCCGGTGTACTTTCCTCCACCGGATTTTCTTCCTCCGCGGCACTGTCCGCGGACGGATCCCAGGGCTCCAGCGCCCGGTCCTCCGTCTGCCATTTCTCTTCCCTGCCATCGTTTATATTCACCTGGTGCACACCACGGATCTGTATTTTCTCAAAGTCAAATTCCGGCGTTTCCTGTGTCTGTGCCGCCTCTTCCGTGACGGGTTCCGCCGTACAGGTCAGGGGCTGCTCCGTGTCAAACTCTTCCTCCGGCAGAATGATCTCATGGATATCATCCTGATGGCCCGAACCATCCCCCGGCTTTGTCAGCGCCGTATCCAGCATCACACCGGACACTTTTCTTTCCATACGTAATATTTTTTCGTTTTCTTTCTCTTCTGCCCTGAGTCTGCGCTCCTGGGCTTTTTTCGCGCGCTGTTCCTCCTGGGCCTGGCGGCGCTGCTGGTTCTGTTCCTTCCGGATTCTGGCATTTTCCTCCTGCTCCTGACGGCGGATTTCCAGCATTTCCCTGCGTCTTTGCGCGTCTTCCCTGGAAATCTCCCTCACACGGCTGCCGCCCCGTTTCACACTGCTTAAAAGAGACTTTTCTGTCAGGAGAATCAGGCTCACCACACTGCCCAGAACCACCACCAGCACCGTTCCTATGGTTTCCAGATATCCCTGCAGAAAAAAGCTGATGCTCCCGGCCAGTATCCCCCCGCCGGATTTGGTGTCCCTGCAGCTTTCATAAAGCAGCCGGACCTGGTATTCTTCCATGCTATTGGCTCCCTTTGTGACCAGGTCACAGAGAATCCCCAGCATCACAAAAAGAACCACACCCGCCACAAGCTTCCTCATAGCGCTGGGGTTCCCTTCGTTGGCAAACCAGAATGCTGCCGCAAGAAACAATAATACCGGAACTGCATATGCCATCAGACCGAACAGGCCGAACAATACCCCGCTGACCATGTCTCCCGCAGGGCCGATCAGGCCGAAATTACAGCAAAACAAAAAGACCATGGCCGCAAACAGCACAATCAGCCCTATTTCGTGAAACAGGGCGCTGTCCTGGGCAGCACGCTCCAGCTCTGCCTTTCTCTTCTGAGCGGATGTCCTTCCTTTACTGTTGCTTTTGGTCGTTTTTTTATTTACAGACTTACTGGAAGAGGATGTTTTCCTTCCACCGGAAGCAGCCATAGAGCAAAACCTCACTTATCCCAAATTCTTCACCGGCACATCCCCTGCCGGCGATTTCACAATTATATCACCTTTGATGCCAATTGTCATCAAGTATTTTTTGGGGGATTTCCCGGGATATAAATGAAAGGAATTTATAATGTGCCTGTAATGCTTTCTGTCAGATATACATCACGGTTTATGGAAAATTTGCGCCGGATGAAGGACGCGGACCACTCCTTCACATCCCGGATGCGGTCCAGGAAAAAAACGGATAGAGGGAAAATCTGCCCGCCCAGGAAAATCCCAGAAGCGCTAAAACCAGTGGCACCACCAGAAAGGCCGCGGCAAACAGATAGGCCTGCACCGGATTCCTGCGCCACCAGGAAAGTCCGAAAACCACCAGCGCAGCCAGCACCAGGACCAGTGCCTGGGATATCACAACCAACAGTAGAAACACAATCACCGGCAGCGGAAACGCAAACTGTCCCCACCGGGGAATATTTCTGACCGAATACCACAGACCGCCCATGGGAAACACCCTGGCGATACCGGCCATTCTGCCGGCAAAGAAAACCAGGACCATCACTCCTGCCGATGCCGCGCAGACAAAAGCCTTTCGCCGCAAAATTTTCCCTTTTCCTGTCCGGGTGGCTCCGATCAGGTTCCAGGAACCATTTTCATCCTCCATGGAAACCGCATTTCCAAACGCTAAGACCATGCAGCAGTTCAGCAGCAGAAACGGAATCAGGAAATCATCTTCCCCTGTCCCCAGCAGGTACAGATAGCCGGTGTCGTATATAAAACAGCCGCCGTTTTCGCAGATTCCCTGGTATTGCTGCCATACCCGGGAATAATAGGGATAAAAAGCTGTCACCGCATACCATTCGGCCTTCAGCTCCTCTCCCATTCTCTCCGTAAGCTCCCCGGAAGAAACCATCCGGTCAATTTTTTCTATCTCCTCAAATGCTTCCTGGTAACGCGCCTGCTCCTTTAAAACCAGTTCTCTTTTTTCCTCTGTCAGCTCCCCTGCCAGTTGGCGCATCATACTCTGATAATACTCCTCCCCGGAGGTAAGACTGTATTTCTGCTCCCATTCCCGGTAGCCCAGCAGAAGGCCGAAAAACAACAGAATCACCATCGCCCTGTTGGCAATCAGAATTTTATATCCTTCTTGTCCGGTGACACTGATGCCCGGTCTGAACCATAGGGAAATGCCCCGGCGTCTTTCCCTGAGCACAAAGCTGTTTCCCCTGGCAAATAAAAACATACTGGCCAAAATCCCCGCAGACACCACAATCATAATCGTAATCCAGACTATTTCCGTCCGGGAAACCGCTTTTTCCATAATATTGAAATTCAGGTATGATCCGTAAAGATTTTCCGTCTTCATCATTCCCGCAAAGTTCAGATACTTAAACAGACTCTTCTTTGCGGCAGCCGGGATGACAGTATATAACAGAAAACTCAGTCCCCACAGCATGCCTCCCGCCAGGTAAGGCAGATAAACCGTATCCGCCAAAATACACAGTGCCGTCAGAAGTGTCCCAAATCCGAACAGTACCACAGCCTTTGTGGCCACCGATATCCCGATATATTCCAGGATGCTGACGGACAAGGTGCTGTCCCTGTAAGCCGCCAGTGACTGCAGCTTTGCATTCAGGTCCCCATATCCCACTGCACTTCCGAAATAGAGCAGATTGGAGCCGTACAGAAGAACGGCTGCCGCCATACAGTGAAACAAAAGCGCCAGAATTTTTGCGCAAATGCTCCGGAAGATTCCAAATTTTGTACTTCTCGTGATGTAAAACAGGCTTTTTTCCTTCTCTTCCAGAATCAGGCTCCCCACAAAAAAGAAAACCGACAGCACCAGAAGAATATCCGTCCATAAGTTTTCCATGGAGCCGGTCACCGCTTTATCCGGCATCCAGGAAATGCCGTCTGCCGTCAGGCCGGCATAATCCGCGGCGCTTTTCCGGATATTTTCCGTGGAAAAAGAATTCTCTTCCGTCTTCCGGAATATGCCGATACTGCCCAGGGTGTCTTCCGTCTCCTGCACGGCTTCGAGATATTCCCCGTACCCGGCACTTTTTTCCCACTGGGCATGGAGTTCGCTCACCAAAAGCGCTTCCTGCCGTAAGGAATCCGTCAGCTGCAGATACTCCCCGCTCTGGTATTTCTCATACCAGGCTTCAAAAAGTCCGGGATTTTCTCCCAGGAGCTGCTGCGCCAGAATGTCTCCCATCTCATCCGACATGTTCCGCATCATCAGGACTTCCTCCACAAAGCCCACACCGTCCATTGTCTCTTTCAGGTTTGAAACGTAATTTTCTTTTTCCGTCTCTGTCATACCATTTATTTTTTCCTGAAATCTTTTGTATGCGGCCAGTCCCGGTTTTCCCTCCCCGGGCAGATTGTGATACCATAACAAAAACAGATTCAGGAAAAAAAGCAGACAGAGGGATGCCAGGAAACTTTTCCTGCCCCATGTCTTCCTCAATTCATATCCAGTAAGCCAATGCATAATTAAGTTCCCTCCCTTCTCTTCCATGCCCCGGTTCCCCATTTATTCCCGCGAGCAACGAGCCAAGTGGCTGCCTGCAGACATTTGGCGACTGCC
>OFFQ01000983.1_pt1 | contig 18411 bp, 16 predicted proteins | sample 1521411 | NCBI WGS metagenome assembly OFFQ01 (sample SAMEA3504110, study PRJEB24116) | mouse gut metagenome | biome: mouse gut; feature: mouse-associated habitat; material: faeces | place: Denmark | collected 2011 | reverse complement strand
AGCTGGGAGAGCATCTGCCTTACAAGCAGAGGGTCATAGGTTCGAGCCCTATAGGCCCCATTTTTGTCCTCAGATATTCCGGAAAATTGTTTGGTTTTATTTTTTATTATGTTTGCGGAAAGGGGGAGCATATGATCAGGATCATTACGGACTCCGCGTCCGACATCGTGGACAACAGGAGGGAGGACCTGACGGTGCTGCCGGTGAGCATCACCTTCGGCAGCGAGGAATTCCGGGACGGCATAACGCTGACCCATGAGGCGTTCTACGAGAAGCTGATAGAGTGCGATGCGCTTCCCGTCACCAGCCAGGTGGCCCCGTTCGCCTTTGAGGAGGCGTTCCGGGAGGCGGTGGAGGCAGGCGGGCAGGTAATCGCCATCACCCTGTCCTCGAAGCTGTCGGGCACCTACCAGAGCGCCTGCATCGGGGCGGAGGGCTTTGGGGGAAAAGTGCGGGTGGTGGACAGCGAGAACGCCAGCATCGGCCAGCATGCGCTGGTGGAATACGCTCTCAGGCTGAAGGATGCCGGCCTGGGCTTTGAGGAGATCGTGGAGAGGCTGGAGGCGGACAAAAAGCGGATCAGGCTGATTGCCCTGCTGGACACGCTGGAGTACCTGAAAAAGGGCGGGCGCATCTCCAAGGCCGCGGCCATGGCGGGGAGCCTACTGTCCATCAAGCCCGTGATAGCCATCCAGTGCGGCGAGGTGGCCATATTGGGAAAGGCCCGGGGATCCAAGCAGGGCAATAACCTCCTGGCGGAGCAGATCCGTCAGACCGGGGGCATCGACTTCGAGAAGCCTTTCGTGCTGGGCTATACGGGCCTGAGCGATGCCATGCTGCAGAAGTACATAAAGGATCATGAGTCCTTCTGGAAATCCTTCGTAGACGGACTGGAGACCTCCAGCGTAGGCGGCACCATCGGCACCCATATAGGGCCAGGGGCCATCGGCGTGGCGTTCTTCTCGGCGGGAGACTGAGCACGGGGCGCCGGATTCCGGGGATTTGTGTCCGGGGGGCGCACCGGGACGGGGGACATGGCGGCGTGGCTGTCGCCTGGGAGGATTGAGACAATCTCCGGCTTTCAACGGGGGAGCATGTTGGAGGCGGATCGGAGGGGGAGCGGAACGAGATGAGATATGACTTTGACAAGATGACGGACAGGCGGGGCACGGGCTCCCTGAAATGGGACGTGCCGGAGCGGGAGCTGCCCATGTGGGTGGCGGACATGGATTTTGAGACTGCGCCGGAGATCAGGGAGGCGCTCCGCCGCCGGGTGGAGCACGGGGTCTTCGGCTACAATGTGGTGACCCGGGACTGGTACGAGGCCTATCAGGGCTGGTGGGGGCGGCGCCATCATCTGGAGATGGAGCAGGACTGGCTGGTGTTCTGCACGGGGGTGGTCCCCGCCATCTCCAGCGCCGTGCGCAAGCTTACCACCGTGGGCGAGAATGTGCTGGTACAGACGCCGGTATACAATATTTTCTTCAATTCCATACGGAATAACGGGCGTAACATCCTGGAGAGCCCGCTTGTCTATGACGGCGGGGAGTATTCCATAGATTTCGGCAATCTGGAGGAGAAGCTTGCCGATCCCCAGACCACGCTGATGCTCCTGTGCAACCCCCATAATCCTGTGGGGAAGATTTGGGACAGGGAGACCCTTGCCCGGATCGGGGAGCTCTGCGCCAGGCATCATGTGCTGGTGCTTTCGGACGAAATCCACTGCGACCTGACGGATCCGGGGTACGAGTATGTGCCCTTTGCGGCCGTGTCCGATGTGTGCAGGGACAACAGCGTTACCTGCCTGGCCCCTACCAAGGCCTTCAACCTGGCCGGGCTGCAGACCGCGGCGGTGATGGTGCCGGATCCGGTGATCCGCCACAAGCTGGAGAGGGGGCTGAACACGGACGAGGTGGCGGAGCCGAACTCCTTCGCCGTAGGGGCGGCGGTGGCGGCATTCCGGGAAGGGGAGCCCTGGCTGGAGGAGCTGCGGGAGTACCTTGCGGAGAACAAGCGCTGTGTGCGCCGTTTCATGGAGGAGCATCTGCCGGAGATCAGGGTGGTGCCCTCCCAGGCCACCTATCTGCTGTGGCTGGACTGCGGCAGCCTCACGGAGGACGCGGGGGAGCTGACCGGTTTCATCCGGCAGGACAGCGGCCTGTACCTGACGGAGGGGGAGGAGTACGGAGCCTGCGGGAAGCGTTTCATCCGGCTGAACCCGGCCTGTCCCAGAGGGCGGCTGCAGGAAGGCCTGGAGCGGCTGAAGACCGGCCTGGAGCGCTGGAGGAGGCTGTAAGGTAAAATCGCGCTCCGCACATATAGAGACAGATATAGAAAACGCATAAAAAGATAAAGGGAGAGATGATGAGATGAAATGTGTGGGATGTGGAACGGAGTTGGAGCCTGGAGCGCTGCTGTGCCAGAGCTGCGGCAGGGTGGTGTCCTCGGAGGATGTGGCGAAGAGCAAGGCCCAGAGCGGACAGCTGACGAAAAAGGAATTCTACAAGCTGCCCGGCATGAAATCCTGCAGGGGTAATATCAGGGGCTGTGCGATCATGCTGTATTTCTGCTCGGGGATGACGATTCTGGCGTCTGTGCTTGCCCAGGCGCTGGTTTCCTCCTCTGTCATGGACGGGATGCAGATTTCGGCTTCTTTCATAGACGGCGCGGTGCTTTTGGCGCTTGGACTGTGGCTCCAGTTTGGGAAGAGCAGGATATGCGCGATTCTTACGCTCTGCTACGGCATCTTTAATATGGTGATGATCGCCATGGCAAACGGCCAGGTGCAGGGCTGGCTGATACCCCTGGCAGGCGGCTGGGCGATTGCCTATACATTCAAGTTCCACAGCCTGTGGAGGCAATACGTAAAGAGCGGCAAGCTGCCGGAAGAGGCGGTCAGGTAGAGGCAGCCGGATGAAAAAAGGCTCATGTCCATATGCTTTCGGGCGTATGGACATGGGCCTTTTTTGCCGATAGAGTATTGAAAAGAGAGGCGAAAGGGATTGACAAAAGGAGCCTACAGGCGTAGTATGATGATATAGCCTACAAATGTAGGCTGCCTGCGGGATCGGATTCTTATAACGGGAACCGGAAGAGAGAACGGGGAGCAGGAAACTGAAAAGGAGGGGGCAGACATGAACGACAGGATAACGGAAAGCGAATGGGCGCTGATGGAGATATTGTGGCAGGGAGAGATGACCCAGCCCCAGCTGGCACAGAGGCTGGGCAGGAAGTGGAGCAAGAATACGGTGCATACCTTTCTGACCAGGCTGTGCGCCAGGGGGGTGCTGGAGGTGGACAGGGAGCGCTCCCCCCATGTGTACCGGGCCCTGGTCTCCAGGGAGGAGTGCGAGAGGGAGGAGCGGCAGAGCTTCCTGCAGCGGGTGTACCAGGGCAATGTGGGGCGGATGGTGGCCAGCTTCGTCCGGGACAGCCAGCTTTCCGCCGGCGAGGCCCGGGAGCTGCGCAGGATGCTGGAGGATATGGAAGAATGAGGAGCCGCGGGCGGGAGCTGGAGGCAGAGCGATAGGCTCTCGGAATCTTTGGAGACGGAATCCGGCATCGGAGTCGGAGCCCCTGGAACAGTGGGGGAATCGGCTAAGAAGAACTTCGGAAAGCCGCGAGATATGCAGCCTGGAGATTCCGAGAGGATATAGCGGGCAAAAGGAGGGGCGTATGGACATCTGGGTGATATGGGAGTATTCGGCGTCGGTTACCGTGATAGGGCTGCTGATATGGCTGATCAAGCTGATTTTTCATGACAAGCTGGATGCCAGGTGGCATTACTACATCTGGCTGGTGCTCCTGGCGCGGATCCTGGTGCCTGTCCGTGTCCGGCCTGTCCCCACGCCTCTGTCAATCTTCCGGGAAATCCCCCTGGGGAAATGGATGGAGATGGGGCGGATCCTGGCGCAGGAGAAGGGGTACGGAGAGCTGTGCGGCCTGCTGGGCCGGGCGTACCTGTGGGGAGCGGGGCTGCTGGGGGCGTTCTACCTGGCCATGTGGGCCATGCTGCGCCTACAGGTGGCGCTGGCGCCGAAAGCGGACCGGACCGTCAGGGAGTACGTGGAGGGAATCGCGGCGAAATATGGCTGTAAAGGCTGCAGGGACATCCGCGTCCGCAGGAGCCCCTCGCCCTATGTCTGCGGGCTGGTGCACCCGGTTCTGGTGATCCCCGGGCCGGACAGACCGGCGGGCCGGGGCTGTCGGCGAGGCGGCGGGGAGGCATCTGTCCCGGGGCTGCCGGAGGAACAGGTCATCCTCCATGAACTGCTGCATAAGAGGCACCGGGACGTGCTGGTCAATATCCTGGTACACGGGGTGCGGGTAGTGAACTGGTTCAATCCCCTGGTCTGGCTCCTGACTGCGGGGGTGCTGAACGACAGTGAGGCCCTGTGCGACCAGAGGGTGCTGGAGCATTGCGGCGGGGAGACGGCCAGGGACTACGGCGAACTTCTGATCGGCATGGGGACAGGGCGCAATCCCGTCAGGATAGGCACCTCCAACATGGCGGGCTCTTACCGGGACATGAAGATCCGCATCCGCCGGATCCGTGACTTTAAGCGGGTGCCCGGGAAAATCGGCGTGGTGACCCTTTGCATCACTTTGATACTGGCAGTGTCCGCGATCGGCAGTGCCGCTGAGGAGGGGCAGGGCTTCCCGGTTCCCGCAATCGGCTCGGAGAAAGACCTGGAGAGGGCCCTGCTGTACGCCAGGTGCTATCATGCGCATACGCCGGAAGAGGCGGTCTATCTCTTCCTCCGCTCCTGTCGGGAGTGCAGCCCCGTATACCGCATGGCAGTGATGCCTGAGGATGAAATTCCCCGCTATCAGGAATACGCGTGGGCATGGTTTTCGGGGCAGGACACAGAGGGCTATCCGGCCTATTTTCCCCGGGAGACGGGAATCGCCTGGAAGTACAGGGTATATAATCTGGCCTGTGACAAAGAGAGAGGGAGCGCCAGGGTATGCGCAGCGTCCCGGGAGCGGGAGGGCCGGACCTGCCGGGAGTGGAGGCTGGAGCTGGCTTATGAGAATGGCTGGAAGGTCTGGCTGGCGGAAGAGGCAGCGGCGGGGGAGGGGGAGTATGTCCCGGAACCCATGCTGGGCGGAAGCGGGCAGATTGGGGATTTCCGGATAGAAGTCTGCGGATACAATGAGGGATACTTCAACGGACTGGACACAGGGGGCGCGGGCTTTTTCCGGTATGAGGACGGCCGGGCGGCAGAGGAGGGCTTTCCGCAGTATTTTTCCACAGAATACAAATGGAGGCGGGTGCAGGTCTCTTACTTGGGGGAGGAATCCCTGGAGGGGCGCACGGTGAAAATCCTGACCTGGAATCCTGCGCAGAACGGGGAGGGCAGCGCATCATGGAGCCTTTTTGGACAGGACAGCCAGGGCAACGGCAGCAGTGTGTTTGACGGCGGGGAGCTGACGGGGGGAGCACCCAGGGAGATATACGGGGGCGGCAGCGGCTACAGCCAGCCGGGCTACTGCTGGAAGAAGGGGGACAGGATCGGCGCCTGTGTGCAGATCTATATAGACGGGGAGCTGGCAGAGGAGGGGGAAGTGTGGAGCGGAGAGCTTTGAATTGTCTGAAATGGGGTATCTTGTTCCTGTTCCTGAATGTCCATATCGGCAGGCTGAATCTGCTGCCGGATTTCGTGGGGGCGCTCCTTCTCCATGCCTCCATCCAAATGCAGGAGGAGAGGACGCAGGCCCAGGAGAGGTTAAAGCCCCTGCTGCTCCTGCTGGCGGCGGACAGCTTCCTGCACTGGGCGTGGCAGTTCGAGAACGGGCTGGAGGCTCTGTTGATGCTGGCGATCTATCTGTATGTGCTCTATGTGTACCTGGGGGAGGTGGCGGGCAGGATCCGCCCGGAGCAGCCGGAGAGGGCCGGACAACTGGAAGGGATCCGGATATCGGCGGTGCTGCTCCAGATGGCAGTCTATCTGCTGTCGCCCTATGGAATCCAGGGGCTGAATGCGCTGCTGACTGTCAGTACGCTGGGCGTGTGCGCGGCGCTGCTGGTGACGGTCTGCAGGATCCGGCCTCTGGGTCGGGAGGGCTGAGGGCAGGGGAGCCTAATCCGGCGCGTAGAGCTGTTCCAGTTTTTTGAGATATCTGTAGCGTTCCCTCGACTGGGTCTGGGCCTTTTGGAAGAGCGTTTTGGCCTGGTCGGGGTTGTAGCGGCGCAGGGCGTCATAGCGGATCTCCCCGTTCAGGAATTCCTCGTAATCGAGGGATGGTTCGCCGCTGTCCAGCGTGAAAGGATTCCTGCCCTGCTCCCGCAGCCCGGGGTTGAACCGGAACAGGTGGAAATATCCGGCGTCCACGGCCTTTTTCGCCTCATGGGGCGTGGAGCCTAAGCCCGCCCGGATGCCGTGGGAGATGCAGGTGGCGTAGGCGACGATCAGGGAGGGGCCCGGGTAGGCCGCTGCCTCCGTGAAGGCCCGGAGAGTCTGGCCAAAGTCGGCTCCCAGGGCGATCTGGGCCACATACACGTTGCCGTAGGTCATGGCCATGGAGGCCAGGTCCTTCTTGCGGGTCTGCTTGCCGCCGGTGATGAATTTGGCGGTGGAGCCGGTGGGCGTGGCTTTGGACGCCTGGCCTCCGGTGTTGGAATAGACTTCCGTGTCCAAAACCAGGATGTTTATATTTTTTCCGCTGGCCAGCACATGGTCCAGGCCGCCGAAACCGATGTCATATGCCCAGCCGTCGCCGCCTATGATCCACTGGATGGTGTCATGGGGGCACGAAGGGGCAGCAGGATTGCCGGTGGCCTGCGGGGAACCGGATTTTTCGCGCAGGGCTGCCGCTTCCCGGGAGAGCAGCATCCCGTAGCCAAATTCCGCGGCGTCTTCAAACAGGGAATTGGACCAGGCAGGGCCGTGTCCGTCCTGATCCAGGGCGTAGGCGCAGGATGGCGAGGAGTTTCCCCAGATGGAGGAGCATCCCGTGGCGTTGGCAATATACATCCGGGAACCGAAGAGCTGGGTCAGCAGTTTCACATAGGCAGTCTCCCCGCAGCCGGCACATGCCCCCGAAAATTCCATGAGGGGACGCAGGAACTGGCTGCCTTTGGGAGTGTCGGGCCGGAATTTTTCCAGGGCTTCCCGGCAGGGGAGAAGCGGCTTGCAGTAATCAAATATTTCCTGGCGCAGGGGCAGGCTGCCCTCTTTGCGAAGCCGGTTGACGGGCACCATTTCCAGGGCCTTTGCCGGTTCGGCATCCGGGCTTGTGCGCTTTCCGGGACACACCGCCGCGCAGGTGCCGCATCCGGTGCAGTCTTCCGGAGAGAGTGTGACCGCAAAGGTATAGCCGTCCATGCCGAACATGGGAATGCCGCGGAGTCCTTCCGGGGCGCCGGCCAGGGTCTCCTTGTCCAGGACGGCAGGGCGTATCACGGCATGGGGACACACAAGGGAACACTGGTTGCACTGAATACAATTTTCGGATTTCCACACAGGAATCTCCGTGGCAACGTTTCTTCGCTCATGGGCGGTGCTTCCCGGAGGCGTGAATCCGTCCGCATAGGGGAGAAAGGCGGAGACGGGAAGCTCATTTCCGCGCTGGTCCGTCACGGGCTGCTGGATGTTCCTGACAAAGTCCATCATTTCCGGCCGGTCGGGCAGGGGTGTGTTGTCCAGGGAGGCAGAATCCGGGCAGTCACGCCAGTGAGCCGGAATGGGAATTTCCTGTACTTCCGCAAATCCTCTGTCGATGGCGGTCCGGTTCATTTTCAGGATTTTTTCGCCGTTTTTCCCGTAACTTTTTTCTGCAAATTCGTACATATATGATTTGGCGCTCTCGGGATCCAGAAGGCCTGACACTGCGAAGAAGGCCGCCTGGAGGATGGTGCTGATTTTACTGTTTAACCCGGTTTCCTTGCCGATGCCCAGTGCATTGATCACAAAAAAACGGATGGAGTGTTCTGCCAGAAAGCGCTTTACCTGGCCCGGCAGATAGTCTTCCAGGGCTTTTTTCAGGGAATTGTCTTCCTGCACCCCATTTCCGGAATCTTCTTCGGAAAGGTGAAAATGCAAAAGGAAGGTTCCGCCATCTTTCAGTTCCTGTACCATGTTGTACTTGTGAAGATATAAGGGATTGTGGCATGCCACAAAATCGGCCTTGTGGATACCGTAGGCGCTCCGGATGGGACTTTTTCCAAAACGCAGATGGGAGATGGTCAGACCCCGGGATTTTTTGGAATCATACTCAAAATATCCCTGGGCGTTTAAGTCCGTGTGGCCGCCGATGATTTTGATGGCATTTTTCGTGGCGCTGACCGTGCCATCGCCCCCGAGACCCCAGAATTTGCAGGCCACAATGTCTGCGGGCCCGGGATCGGCAAGGGAGGGAATGTCCAGGGACAAATGGGTCACGTCATCCGTAATTCCCACGGTAAAACGGGCTTTTGTGCGGTTTTCATAGATGGCAGCAACCTGGGCGGGAGTGGTATCCTTGGAGCTTAGGCCGTAGCGGCCGGAGTAAATCCGGATGCCCTGGCAGTCTGCCTCCCCGGGGGTGCCGGAAACCGAAATTCCGCATTGCACCAGCGAGGATACCACATCCAGGTAAAGCGGTTCCCCTGCTGAGCCGGGTTCCCTGGTGCGGTCCAGGACCGTAATCCGCCGCGCGGAGGAGGGAATTTTTGCTTTCAAATGGCTGATACTGAAGGGGCGGTAGAGATGGACGTTGATCAGGCCGTATTTTTCCCCGGGGACGCTGTCGATATATTCTTTTATGGTTTCGCAGATGCTTCCCATGGCAATGATGACATGTTCCGCGTCGGGAGCGCCGTAGTAGTCGAACAGCCCGTAGGAGGTTCCCAGGCGGCGGTTGATTTTTTCCAGCTGTGCCTCCACAATCCGGGGCAGTTCCCGGTAAAAAGGATTGGAAGCTTCCCTGGTCTGGAAGAAGATATCGGGATTCTGTGCGGAACCATACACTTTTCCGTGAGAGGGGTGAAGGGATTGTTCCCGGAACCGTTTTACGGCGTCCATATCCAGCATTTCCTTCAGATCTTCGTATTCCCAGACCTTTATTTTGTGGAGTTCATGGGAGGTGCGGAAGCCATCAAAGAAATTCAGAAAAGGAATCCGTCCTTCCAGGGCCGCCAGATGGGCTGCCGGGGAGAGATCCATGACTTCCTGGACGCTGCTCTGGGAAAACATGGCCACGCCTGTCTGACGGCAGGCATAAATGTCGGAATGATCCCCGAAGATGGACAGCGCATGTGTGGCGATGGTTCTTGCCGCCACATGGATGACGCCGGGAAGCAGTTCCCCTGCCATGCGGTACAGGTTGGGCAGCATCAGAAGCAGACCCTGGGAGGAGGTGAAAGTGGTGGCCAGACAGCCTGTCAGCAGCGCGCCGTGGACTGCCGCTGCCGCGCCGGCTTCTGACTGCATCTGGGAGACGATCATTTTCTGGCCGTAGATATTTTTCCGGCCGTCCCCGGCCCATTCCTCACAAAGTTCTGCCATGGGGGAAGAAGGCGTGATGGGAAAAATGGCGGCAGCCTCGCTGTAGGCGTAGGCCACATGGGCGGCAGCCTGGCAGCCGTCTATGGTCTGGACGGTTCTGGTGAGATGTTCAGGTGTTTTTTTATCCATAAAAATAACCTCCGGGAATGGAATCTGAATTTGCATCAAATAGAATCCATGGTAGTCTTTCCCGGAGGCGCATGATTTATGCCGGTTTATTTTAAAAATCCATTTACAATCTGGGCTTCCGCCTCTGTCTCTGACAGACCCAGGGTCATCAGCTTGATGATCTGGTCTCCGGCGATCTTGCCAATGGCGGCTTCGTGAATCAGTTCCGCGTCCAGGTGATCGGCCGTGATCTCCGGGATGGCGCTGATTTTTGCCCGGTCCATGATGATGCCATCACATTCGGAATGGCCTTTACAGCGGTTTTTCCCATTGATTTTGGAGTAGAAAATCTGCCGGGAGTCGTCCCTGGCCACGGAGCGGGAGATGATATTGGCGCTGGAGTCCGCACCGTCCAGATCCACATGGAAAGAGGTCTCTGCAGTCTGGCTGCCGTGGGTCATCAGCTTTTCCGTGACAACGAGCCTGGCGCCGTTTGCCAGACGGGCCGAGGTGGTGCGCCTGGTGGAGTCCACGCCCCTGATCTGCACCGTCTCCATCTCCAGGAAACTGTTTTCTCCCAGCTCCACCAAAGTCTCGGGGTTCATGATGCGCCCGCCTTTGCCGTCACCGCTTCCGTAATGTTTTTCCACATATTTTACATGGGAGTTTTTTCCTATGTAAAAACTGTGGACGCCATCGTGACGGCTGTCACTGTCGCCGCTGTTGTGTATTCCACATCCTGCAACAATTGTAACATCACAGTCGTCCCCCACGTAAAAGTCGTTGGACACCAGTTCCGTCAGCCCGCTCTGGCTCAAAACCACCGGGATATGCACGCTTTCTTTCCGGGTGCCGGACCGGATCCGGATATCGATGCCGGAACCGTCTTCCTTGCTTACAATGTCGATATTGGCGGTGGTGGAGCGGTTTACGCTCTGTCCGTTTGCGCGGATGTTGTAAGCTCCGGCAGGCATTTCATGGAGTCCTGCCACTTGCTCGAGTAAGTTTTTCTGAATTTGGTCCATATCCATGTCCTCGTTTCTGATTCTTGTCACTGTATGCATTGCCTTGCGTACCCTCAGGGAGCAGGGGGAAACAGTGTCTGGCACATGCTTATGCCGGCGGGTATCCGTTATGGCTGGGCGGCCGCATAAAATTTGCAGCTCTGGGTTCCTTCCAGCAGTTCTGGCAGGATGTCTTTGCGTCTGCCCCTTGCCTGCACATTTCCGCCGGAGAGCACCACGATTTCATCCGCGATATTCAGGATCCGTTCCTGATGGGAGATGATAATCAGGGAACGATCGCTTTCCCGGTGCATTTTTTCAAAAACCTGGATAAGATTGCTGAAACTCCAGAGATCGATGCCGGCCTCCGGTTCGTCAAAAACGGAGAGGGGAGTGCCGCGGGCGATGATGGTGGCAATCTCAATTCTTTTTAATTCCCCGCCGGATAAGCTGGCGTCCACGTCCCTGTTGACATAGTCCCTTGCACAGAGCCCTACCCTGGAAAGATAATCGCAAATGGAGGAAAAGGGAATGTCGGTTCCCGCCGCCAGCCGGATCAGATCCCGCACCTTGATGCCTTTAAAACGGACCGGCTGCTGGAATGCGAAGCTGATTCCCAGCTTTGCCCTTTCCGTGATATTCATTTTTGTGATATCTGTGCCATTGTAAACAATTCTGCCCGAAGTGGGCTGTTCTATTCCCATGATCAGCTTTGCCAGAGTGGATTTGCCGCCGCCATTGGGGCCGGTGATGGCAATGAAGGCATGATCCTGGAAGGTCAGGTTTACATCCCTGATGATTTCTTTCTGCTTGTCGGCGTCATCCGACACCTGAAAACAAAGATCCTGTAATTCCAGCATGTATTTCCTCCTGTTCCGGAGCAGTTCCGGTTCTGCCGGCGTTTTTTCCGGGGGTCGGCGTTGCATTTCCGCACATCCGGCTGCCCCGCATACAGTATAGCACAAAAAACGGAAAATCAATACAGACGCCGGCGTTTCTTTTGTTAAAAAAATATGAAATACCCGGAAAGTCACATGTATTCCCGGCCGGTGAACACGGCCACGGAGCGGGGATGCATGATAAATTCCCGGTCAATGCGGACTTCCTCCCCTTCCGGGTAGAAATAATTTCCCTGTCCGTCTCCCCAGGTGCTCACACTTAGGTACCAGCCCAGGTGACAGTCCAGTTCGGGAACCGTAATGCGCACATCTTCCCAGTGGGAGTTGATGGCAATATACACCAGGTCGTCGGTTCCGGTTTCCGGGTTGTATCCGGCAAAACTGATGGCGAAGGTGGAAGCGTCCCTGGGAATGTGGACTTCCTCCGCATTGACATTGTGTGTGTGGAGCGGTTCCATGCCGCAGACGGCAGCGGGAAGCATCTTGCGTATTACGGGGTGTTTCCGGCGGTATTCGATCATGAATTTAAAAAAGTCAAATAAGTCCCGGTTTTTGTCCAGCAGGCTCCAGTCCAGCCAGGAGGTTTCATTGTCCTGGCAATAGGCGTTATTGTTGCCGTACTGGGAATTGCCGAATTCGTCCCCTGCCAGAAACATTGGCGTGCCCCTGCTGCACATCAGCACGGTGCAGGCATTGCGGATCATTCGGAAGCGGAGGGAAAGAATCTCCGGGTTGTCGGTGTCGCCTTCCGCGCCGCAGTTCCAGCTGCGGTTGTCATCGGTTCCGTCCGTATTGTTCCATCCGTTTTGCTCGTTGTGCTTTGTGTTGTAGGAATAGAGATCGTAAAGTGTGAAGCCGTCATGGCAGGTGAGGAAGTTCACACAGGAATTGTAGCCCGCATAATTGTTATTGTTATCGGAGTAAAAACCGCCGTACAGATCGCCGGAACCGGAAATACTCCAGGCAGCTTCCCAGGAATACCAGAAATCTCCTTTTAGAAAAGCCCGGATGGAATCCCGGTATCGTCCGTTCCATTCGGCCCATCGCTTGCTGGCCGGAAATTTTCCCACCTGGTATAAACCGCCCGCGTCCCAGGCTTCGGCGATCAGCTTTACATTGCGCAGTACGGGATCCGAGGCGAGCAGTTCCAGAAGGGGAGGGTTGTTCAGGGGCGAACCGTCCTCGTGGCGGCCCAGTATGCTGGCCAGGTCGAAACGGAAGCCATCGATCCGGTAACTCACGGCCCAGTATCGCAGGCATTCCAGGATCAGCAGGCGGACAATGGGGTGGTTGCAGTTCAGAGTGTTGCCGCAGCCGCTGAAGTTGTAATAATTTCCGTTGGGCGTCAGCATATAATATACTTTATTGTCAAAACCCTTGAAGCAGAAAGTGGGCCCCTTTTCATTTCCTTCTGCAGTGTGATTGAATACCACGTCCAGGATCACTTCGATGCCGTTGTCGTGAAGGGCCTTGATCAGAAGTTTTAATTCGGTGCCTTCCTGATTGTATTCATCCCGGGAAATATAACTGGTGTTTGGGGCAAAAAAACCGACGGTATTATATCCCCAGTAGTCCAGAAGCTTTTTCCCGTCCACATTCCGGGCGTTCATGGTCTCGTCAAATTCAAAAATGGGCATCAGCTCCACGGCGTTGATTCCCAGCTCTTTTAAGTAAGGGATCTTTTCCATAAGTCCCGCAAAAGTGCCCCGGTGTGTCACGCCTGAGGAGGGATGGTAGGTGAAGCCCCTGACATGGAGTTCATAAATAACCAGGTCGCTCATGGTACGGGAGGACTGGGGCATGTCCCCCCAGTCGAACACATCCCGTATGACACGGGCGTGGTAACTGCCGGATTTTACGCTGCCCCAGAGCCGCTGGCCTGCCACCGAGCGGGCATATGGATCCAGCAGAATGGCGTTGCGGTTGAAAGTCAGACCGTTTTCCGGTTCATAGGGGCCGTCGATCTGATAGGCGTATTCAAATTCTTCAATATCCAGGCCGAATACGATCATGGAATAGACATCCCCGATTTTGTAGGCTTCCGGAAAGGGAAGGCGGGCATAGGGGGAATGGGCGTTTCTATGGAAGAGAAGGAGCGTGCAGGAAGTGCCGTAATGGGTGTGGACGGTGAAATTGACACCAACGGGGAGCATCATGGCTCCGTGTACATCGAAAAGGCCCGGACGGACCAGAAAACCTTCTATCTCGGCTGTGGGCATCAGTGATGTGTGCAATTCCGGAACATATTTCTGTGTGTATGAATTCAAATTGTGTCTCCTTTGGATGATAAAATAATCTTATTTATGAAAAATGGAAGGACGGTAAAACGTAAATCCCATTGCTTTTTTGCGGGCAACATGTCAACAGTATAAAGGATACTTCCTGAAAAAGCAATCCGAACATGGAAAAATGATAGAAAAACGTGAAAATCCTTTTTTCGTATCACAATGGAAATCATCAAAAATCATCAAAAATTTGAAAATACTTCTTGACTTTTGATATGGCAGGAGGTATAATGGGTATCGTTGCAGGTGTCGATAGGACTTGCAGAATGTGCGTTTAGCTCAGCTGGATAGAGCGTTTGGCTACGGACCAAAAGGTCGGGGGTTCGAATCCTCTAACGCACGTTTTTTGTATTTATGTATGCATTGTTCCGGGTTTGTGCATATTATATATGGGATGTGTCCGTTTGGGACGATTGTTATGTGAGTGGCGGGAAAGCTTTGTAATGAGAGCGTTCCGGCCATTTGTTTTATAGAATCAGGTTTTACTTTTTTCTGACATATGGCATGGTAAACATGGAAGGAGCCGGAATATGGATGATGATAAGCTGATAGAAGCTATCCTGAAACATCTGGACGGGGAAACGGGCAGGGGCGTGGTACGTATGAGTGTGGAGATGGATGAAGACAAGAGCAGTGAGGGGGAGATTTCCCGAAAGTGCTGCAATATGTACGGCCGTCCTGCAAACGAGACAGTGGGCTGGCTGGACTGTTATACGGACAGAAATGCCGGCAGACCGGACAATGAGAGATGATTTTCCGGTGAGGCTGCGGGAAATTTCGGGAAAATCTTTTCGGAGGAAAACTTTGGATTGATTTTATAAGGTAAAATAAGTATAATTACACTCAGGAATCAGGCCGTTTTGCGTCTGCTGCCCGGGATCTGTCCGGCGGATGGGTCTGGTCTGCGCAATGATGGCGTGTTCGGGGCAGGGAGAGGCCGTATGGGAGGAGAAAACCTGCGTTTATGCAGAAAATGTCTGATCAGGGATATGGCAGGGCGGGAGGATTATTTTCGTTCCCTGCGGGAATATATTGCGAATCTGGACAAGGATATCAGGGCATCCGAATCCCTTTATGAACAGCGTCTGGCAGTCTGTGGGGAATGCGGGCTGCTGCTGGAGGGAATGTGCCGCATTTGCGGATGTTATGTGGAGCTTCGGGCGGCAGTGGGGAAGAACAACTGCCCGAAACAGAAGTGGTGAGCAGGAGTACAATATGACGAAACAAGACTTTTTGGAAATGCTGCGGCTGGCGCTGAACGGCAGGGTGGCTCCGGGGCAGGTGATAGAAAATCTGCAGTTTTATGAAGACTATATCAATACCGAGATCCGGAAGGGAAAAAGCGAGGAAACGGTACTGGAAGAGCTTGGTGATCCCAGACTGATTGCCAGAACCATTGCGGAAACCGGGAAGCAGGGGCAGCACACTGCAGGGGAAGCCCCCTGGGAGAGGGAGGAATACCAGCCTTATGAACAGTCCGGACAGACGCATGTACGGCGCTTTTCCAAAGTGCCGGTATGGGCCTGGGTTGCGCTTGTGCTCCTGATCATTGTGATGATTCTGGGGGCGGTATTTTCCTTACTGGCGGCGCTGCTGCCTATATTAGTGCCCATTTTCGTGGTGGTATTTCTGGTGAAGGCTTTTCGGGACTGGTTTCAATGATGGGAAGCGTTTCCGGGCAGTTTGAATAGTACTAAAGTACTAAAAAACAGAAGCATAAATCTTTCTTCTTTTTCCAATACTAGTCCTGTAACCGATAACAAGGAACTGCGTATGATCAGCGGTTTCTGACAGGAACGCCGCGGATGCGGCAGGATGTGAGGAAAGAAATGGACAACAATAAGTACAACAACGGTACAAACAATTCTGAGAATTGCAAGAACAGCCAGAATCAGAACAACCAGAACAAAAACAATCAGAACCAGAACCAGAACAAGAACAATCAGAACCAGAGCAAGAACCAGAACAACCAGAACAACAATTTCTAAGGTTTTTCCGGTAATAGGGGCACTGCTTTCAGTGGCCCTATTTACATAATTGACAGAATGGAACCGTTTTTCTTTGAGGAGAAGTCCGGATGCGGGATTCCGGGCTGGTTACAGCATTGCAGGAGGGACTGCGATATGCGGGGGGTATAAAAGAGTGAGAAAATTTGAGTTGATAGCACCCTGCCATTTTGGCCTGGAATCCGTTCTCAGGAAAGAGATCGAGAGGCTTGGGTATGATGTCACTGAGGTGACGGATGGCAGGGTGACTTTTTTCGGAGACGAAGAAGCCTTGTGCCGGGGAAATATTTTCCTGCGGACCGCAGAGCGTATTTTGATTAAAATAGGAAGTTTTCATGCGGAAACTTTTGAAGAACTGTTTCAGGGAACCAGGGCCATTCCCTGGGAGGAATACATACCAAGAGACGGAAAGTTCTGGGTGGCCAAGGCCGCCAGTGTCAGATCCAGACTGTTCAGCCCATCCGATATCCAGTCCGTTATGAAGAAGGCTATGGTGGAAAGGCTGAAAGGCGTGTACCATATCAGCTGGTTTTCGGAGGAAGGGGCAGGATTCCCGGTGAGGGTGTTTCTGCTGAAAGACCAGGTGACGGTAGGACTTGACAGTACGGGGGAATCCCTGCACAAGAGGGGGTACAGGAAGCTGGTGGCCCAGGCGCCCATAGCGGAGAACCTGGCGGCGGCACTGATTATGCTGACACCCTGGAACAAGAACCGTATTCTGGTGGATCCCTTTTGCGGCAGCGGTACTTTTCCCATTGAGGCTGCCATGATGGCCGCCAATATGGCGCCGGGCATGAACCGGGATTTCACCGCGGAAAGCTGGAGGCACATTGTCTCGAAAAGCGTCTGGGAAGATGCCCAGGAGGAGGCGGAAGACCTGGTAGACCTGGGGGTAAAGCCGGATATACAGGGATATGACATTGATGACCACATGATAAGTATTGCACGGGAAAACGCAAAGGCGGCGGGAGTGGAGTCGCTGATACATTTCCAGAGAAGAGATGTGGAACAGCTGAGCCATCCGAAAAAATATGGTTTTATTATTACAAATCCGCCTTACGGCGAGCGGCTTCACGACAAGGAGAAAATGCCGGGCCTGTATAAAACCATCGGCGAGAGGTACCGGGCGCTGGATTCCTGGAGCATGTACCTGATTTCGGCATACGAAGGGGCAGAGCAGGCCATAGGGCGCAAGGCGGACAAGAACCGCAAGATTTATAATGGTATGATGAAAGCGTATTATTATCAGTATCTGGGGGCGAAGCCGCCCAGGCCGAAAGCCTGAGAAAAAGGGAGGCGGGCCGGACCTGCGGGCGGGCTCCGGAATCAGGGCAGGATGGGAAGGGAAGACGAACGGAATGGAAACGAAGAGAAAACGACTGATATTTGCCACCGGCAATGAGGGAAAGATGAAGGAAATCAGGATGATCCTGGAAGACACTTATCCGGAAATCCTTTCCATGAAAGAGGCAGGCATTACGGCGGATATTGTGGAAGACGGAAAGACTTACGAGGAAAATGCCCTGATTAAAGCCAGGGCAGTGGCAGCGGCATCCGGGGAGCTGGTGCTGGCAGACGATTCGGGGCTGGAGATTGACTATCTGAACCGGGAGCCGGGCATTTATTCTGCCAGATATCTGGGGGAAGATACTTCATACAGCATCAAAAACGCTAATTTGATCAAAAGGCTGGAAGGGGTGCCGGAGGAACAGCGCACGGCCAGGTTTGTATGCGCCATAGCCGCGGCGTTTCCGGATGGCAGGGAAATGACTGTCAGGGCCACCATAGAGGGACGAATCGGGTACGGGGAGAAAGGAAGCCATGGTTTCGGATACGATCCTATTTTCTATGTACCTGAAATGGGAAGGACCACGGCGGAACTGACGGAAGAAGAGAAGAATCTGGTCAGTCACAGGGGGAAGGCGCTGAGGCTTATGAAAGAGGAACTGAAAAAGCTATGAAAGTGTTGATTGTCAGCGATACCCATAGGAAAAACGAAAATTATTTTAAGGTTCTGGAACTGGTAAAACCGGATCTGGTCATTCACTGCGGTGATGTGGAGGGAAGTGAATACGCGCTCACACAGGCCGCGGACTGTCCGGTGCAGCTGGTGCTGGGCAATAATGATTTCTTTTCCTGCCTGCCAAGAGAACTGGAACTGAAGCTGGGGGCTTATAAGGTGTGGGTGACACACGGGCATAATTACTGTGTATCCATGGGAAATGAAGTGATCAGACGGGAGGCGGCTGCCAGGGGCATGGATATCGTAATGTACGGGCATACCCATAAACCGGTGGTTGACAGGAAGGGCAGCGTCATGGCGGTGAACCCGGGAAGCCTCTCCTATCCCAGGCAGGAGGGGCGCAGGCCTTCTTACATAGTCATGAATGTGGAAGAAGAGGATATACGTTTTGACGTGGAATATTTATAGAAAAAACGATAAAACTTGACAGGGGACCTCCGGGGCGTTATACTGTAAAAGTAATATTTTTGGCCAAATCTGATTTGGCCGGAAAGCTTCCGGAAGGAAAATGAAGTGTTGATACATGCAGGCAATGTCTGTATGCCGGGGTGTGGCTCAGCTTGGCTAGAGCGCCTGGTTTGGGACCAGGAGGTCGCAG
>OFFQ01000976.1_pt1 | contig 18561 bp, 20 predicted proteins | sample 1521411 | NCBI WGS metagenome assembly OFFQ01 (sample SAMEA3504110, study PRJEB24116) | mouse gut metagenome | biome: mouse gut; feature: mouse-associated habitat; material: faeces | place: Denmark | collected 2011 | reverse complement strand
GCCAGTTCGTCTGCCGAAGACAAAATTCGGCCGTAACTGCATTCAGCTACCTTCCATTTCAGTCAACTTCCGTATTCTCCGCGCAAATTCATCCCCTCCGCTGAAGGTGGAATCTAGATATCTTTGAATCAAATCACAGGCTGCCTGTTTTCCCACTACGTCAGCTCCCAAAGCGATTACATTCACATCGTCATGTTCTACACACTGGTGCGCCGTATAGATATCATGACAGCAGGCCGCTCGAATACCCGCTGCCTTATTGCAGGCAATTGCCGCTCCCACACCGGATCCGCACAGCATGATTCCCCTCTGCGCCTTTTTCTCCGTCACACTTGCGCAGACCTTCTTGGCCACATCCGGAAAATCAACCACTTCCCCTCTGTAGCATCCATGATCAATGACCTCGATTCCCCTTTTCCGCAGCATTTCGGTTACTGCCGCTTTCAGCGGAAAACCCGCGTGGTCGCATCCCATCGCTATAATCATTTCTTGCCCCTCTCTTTCTGCATACAGCTCCTCCAAAACCGCGCTTCTTTATTGATGAATTCTTGTCTCGGCTCTATACAGACATTCCGCCAGTTTTTCGAAGTCTTCGTCTCTCTTTGTAATTACCTGAGCTGCCCGGCTGCCGAGATATTCATAAAATCCTTTTCCGGTCTTTACGCCATAATCTCCGTTTTCCACCAGCTCTGCCAGCATGGGCATAACGGTTTTCTCATCACAGAGATCCGCAAATAAATAAGACGCAATCCTGTAAAAAGTATCTAAACCGCCTAAATCGGCTATCTCAAACGGACCCAGGCACGCATACCGAAGCCCCAGCCCATACTTGAAGACCTTATCAATATCCTCCTTTTTTGCCGCTCCGGCTTCCACCAGGCTCATCGCCTCCCGCAGGATAGCAAACTGGAACCTGTTGATCAAAAATCCCGGCACCTCTTTTTCCAGCATTACAGGAACTCTTCCTACATCAAGTCCCGTCTGCCTGACTGCTTCGGCCGTTTCCGCGTCCGTTTTTTCCCCTTTGATCACCTCGATCAAGGGACAGATGTGGGGTGGATTTAACCAGTGCATGCCGCAAAAGCGCCGCGGGCACTTTACAGCCTCCGCTATCTGCGTGACGGATAATCCCGATGTATTAGTGGTCAGAATCGCCCTCTCAGATACAATAGAAGAAATCTCCCGCCAGAATAAATGTTTTGCTTCTATGTTTTCCACAATGGCCTCAACCACAAATCCCGCCCTTGCAAAACACTCTTTCTCTCTGGTAAAAATAATCTCTGCTCCAGCAATTTCCTTCTGTATTCTCTTCCGGCATCGATCCAACCCCTTTTGCTCAATGTCATATACAGCCACTTCATATCCGTGCCTGGCAAAAAGCAGGGCGATAGAGCCTCCCATCACCCCGGCCCCCGCGATTACAATCCGTCTTTTTTCATCCATTTTCCCCTTCTCCTTCCTTTCGGGGCAGTTTGACCAGCGCATAACCATCCACCACGGTTTCCCCCTTCTGATTCTCCACAAATGTATGCAGTCGAACCCTCCCCCGATCCAGCAATTCCTCTATCACCACTGTCGCCGTTATGGTATCTCCAAACCGCACAGGATTTAAAAAACGCACTTCCTGTCCCATATAGATTGTCCCCGGACCGGGAAGCCTGGTAGCGATCACCGTGGAAATAAAGGAAGCGCTCAGCATACCGTGGGCGATTCGCTCACCGAACCGGCCTGCCTCCGCTTTCACTGCGTCAACATGCAGTGGATTAAAATCTCCCGTAATTCCCGCAAATCCATATACATCCGTTTCTGTTATCGTTTTTGAAAAGCTTGCCATCTGGCCTACCGCACATCCCATATCTGCCCCTTCTCAATATCGTCCTTCAAACCTGTGGCCACTTTCTGCCTCGCTCAGAAAGCAACCTCTTCTTTTCCTTTCAGACAAAGCATCGCTCTGGCTTCTTCAGAATCAGCAATCTCATAATCCAGGAGTTCCAAAATCTCCTTCAGTTTGGCAACCTGCTGCGCATTATCCAGGGCGAGCTCCCCATTGGGCTTTATGTACAGACCGTCTTCCATCCCCACCCGTACATTTCCTCCGCAGACCGCCATCATTGTCTCATAGCGGAACATTCTTCTTCCGCCGCCTACAGTGCTGTATCGAATATCAGTTCCCAGCAGTTTTTTGGCCTGATCAATCATGAACAGCATGGACTCGGGGGTCATCGGCATGGCTCCCATTACTCCTGGCACAAACTGAATATAGATTGGTTGCGTTATCGTACCCCTTTTTTTGAAAAAAGCCAGATTTGCCAGCTGTCCGTAATCAAACACCTCATATTCCGGAAGGGTACCGCACCGGTTCATGGTTTCTATGCAATATTGAATATCTTTAAATGTATTTTTAAATACATTGTCATATGTTTTTTCGACGAAAGGATATTCCCAGCCATAAACGGGATTTTCCAGAAAATCTGTCAATCGGCTGAAGCAAAAATTCATGGAACCGGCGTTCGCCGATGCCATTTCCGGCCGAAACCTCTGAATGACGGAAAAACGTTCTTCCACAGACATTCCCGCTGCTCCCCCGGTGGTAATTCCGATCACCGCATCGCACTCCTGCTTAATACCTGATAAAATATACTCAAAAATCCCGTGATCGGAGGTGGGCTGCCCTTTTTGATCCCTCGCGTGAATGTGGATGATTGCGGCGCCGGCCCGATGGGCATCCAGTGCCTGCCGGATGATTTCATCCGGAGTAACCGGCAGATAGGGAGACATTCCCGGAGTATGAATCGCTCCCGTAACAGCCGCGGATATGATTATTTTTTTCTGTCTTGGCATTTTACACGCCCCCTTTGCCTTTCATGATTCTCAGCGATTCTTCGGCAGCCCCCAATTTTGCCGGAACATCAATTTCCAGACTCACTGCGCCCGCGTATCCATTTTCGTACAATCTGCCCAGCCTTCTCTGATGTATCTGCGCCTTTTCTTCTTTCAGGTAACTGCGCCGCCAGGGACTTCCCTCGTCATCCGAAATATGTACGTGCAAAAGCCTCTGCATATACCTCCCCATATCCTCATCGGCCTCTTCCGCCTTCTCCAGATTATAAAAGTCGCCCAGCAGACCGATATCGCTCCAGTTTATCCTGTCCACGATTTCCATGCCCTCTTCCATACTGTTGATATAATTGCAGTAGCATGGCGCTAAAGGCTCCAGGCATATCTGGATTCCCTGCTTTCCGAATACCTCCGCTGTCTTTTTTAAAAAATCAATCAACTGCAAATCCGCCTTTTTCCTGTCATAACCCTCCGGCAGCCTCCTTGAACGGGGAGAGCCAATGCCGACACGCTTAACCCCAACCGCTCCGGCTCTCCCGGCGCACAGGCGCGCATACTCCTCCGCCCTTTTCAGGTCAAAACCCGGCCCTGCCATAATCAGGCTTTCTGGACAGTATGCATTGATCCCTTTACAGAGAAAGTTGTTTTCATACAATATCTTTTCTACATGCCAAAAATCCCGGCCGTCCATCTGTACAAGAGATTTCCCCGCCATTTCTATGTAGTCATATCCCGCGGCCTTTGCCGTTTCTACTTCGGATATATGTAAAATGCTGCATCCTGTTTCCATTTCTGCCTCCTTGACACCGCGGAGCGGCATTTCAGATTCCAATGAGAAATGCCCTAAAAAGGGCATTCCTCCAAAGACATTCCAAAACCACTGCATTATTCCATACTCATCTGCTCCACATAGGCCTTCTCTTTTTTCAGACGGTTCTGAAACGCGTCATAAAGCCCGTCCGCATTTTCCCGAAGCGTACGTCTGGAATTGGTATGCGGATTTATGCTTGTCGCATAGTCCAACTGGGTAATCCATTTCTCCGGCAGAGAGGCGGAGCCGCAAAGGGCGCCTGAAATCCCTCCCGCAACAGCGGCTACGCAGTCCGTATCGCGTCCCATATTCACACCGGCAAGAACCGCATCTTTGGTATTTCCTCCCACCATCCGGAAAATTGCCACTCCCTTCGTGACAACCTCATTCGCGTAGCTGAAAGGATACGGCATTCCAAAACCGCTGTACACACCGTCAAAGTAACTGCGCATTTCGATAATGTCTTTACATCCGCTCGTTTTCTTTAACTGCTCATCAATCTCTTTTACTACCATGTCCTTGTCGCAGTTATCATAAATTGCACCGATGACGGAATCCACGGTGGCGCCGGGCATAGTCCCTGCGGCAATTGCCACGCCCGTCACACAGGCCCACTTCAGCCCTCTGCTCTCAGCGGTCTGATACAGCTGTCCCACCTGAAGAACATCCTCCTTCGCAGTCTCGATATTACCCGCGTTGATCAGGCCCACAGCATGGCACGCCCTGGAAAAGCTGTTCAAACCGGCATAATCGCAATAACGGCCTAAATCGGTTGCGGGAATACCCGTTTTCGCCATATTCAGGAGCGTCCCCTCAAATGGTTCGGATACCCAGCCGCCCGCATTGGGATTGGCATATTTCACCCATGCGGCACGCACATCCTCAGCCGTGACCCGCCCTCCTTTTTCCATAATGGCAGTTATCATCAGCTTCTGCCTCTCAACGCCGTCCTCCGTAGTTCCCGGCTCCCTCTTCCACCCGTTTCCGTAATGCTCATAGGGCAGAAAGCCTTCCACAAAACCGTATTTCTCATCAATTTCAGGCCAGGTCATTCCCTCCACGGCCGCTCCCATCGCAGAGCCAATATGACAGCCACAGATACAGCCAAAAAATTTATCCCTTAATGTAATATCCATTGATATCATCCTCTCTTATCCTTATATTCCGCATTGATCTCTTCTGTCCACCGAGTGCCGCCACGGCTGTTCCACTCTTCTACAAACTTATCCCATTCGTCCAGCGAAGTCTTTCCTGTAATAAAGTTTGTATAGTATTCCATGGCAAATGCCTGAAGATCCGCACCGTATTCTACCTCCGCCTCTGTAATCAGGCCGTCTCCGTCATTGGAAATGGTGGGCCAGTTAAAGGAGTCCCTGCGGGACTGCACCAGAGGCGTCTCCACCTGCAGCAGCGGCCACTCCGCTTCAAACGCGGAATACCATTGAATCCAAGCCGCGTCCTCCTCATACTGGGGAAGCGTCACATAGGTACCATCGTCATTCTTCTGCCAGTGAATCCCCTCCACGCCGGTATAGGTGGTCATCATACCTTCTTCCGAATACATCCAGTCCAGAAGACGCATGCAGGCTTCCGGATCCTTTGCGCCTTGAAGCATCACTACACAGCCGTTCAGCATACCCACACCGCGGATACCGGATTGTCCGTCCGGGCCCACAGGAGGAGCGATTCTCCTGAAAGAGATATTGGGATCCACTTCCTGAAGCTGTGCTTCAATCTTAGGTTCCCATGTCCACCAGTGATAGCTTATGCCGAACTGGTTCTTCATCGCCTTATTGTTCAAATCGTCATCCGTAGTGCATGTGACAAATTCCGGATCAATCAGCCCTTCCTCGTACCAGCTTCTGATGGTCTCCAGGGCTTCCTTTACCTTCGGATTGGTAACCTGGGGTTTTAATTCCCCGTTATCCAGATACCAGTAGGTGCTGGCCGCATTATAAGAAGGAATCGGGGCCATTGCGCCAAAAGCTCCGTAAATAAAGTCAAAAGTCTCCATGCTCAGGCCGGTCATTCCATAAGTATCGTCCTGGCCGTTCCCATCGGGATCTTCAAAGGTAAAAGCCCTCATCACCTCATGATAATCCTCCAGCGTCACGGGAGTCTCCAGATTCAGATTGTCCAGCCAATCCTGCCTGATCACTACATTATAGCGGTTAGGGCTGCAGAAGACCGGAATCGCATACAGCTTTCCGTCCACACTGCATCTGTCCAACGCTTCCTGCGGCACGTTTTCCAAAATGTTGGGGCACTGCTTCACCAGCTCGGACATATCCATCAGCGCACCTTGATCCACATAATCGTATAAATCGTTGAACATCGCCGAATTCAGCTTAACCAAATCCGGCAGCCCGGACTTATCTCCCGACAGAATAATATTTACCTGTTCTGCATAGTTTGCGGAAGGAGGCGCAATGTGATCCAAGACGACATCGCTGGCTTCTTCCAGTTTTTGAAGGATTACGTCATTGTCGGGGCATCCCTCAAATCCGCCTTTTGTAAAAACAAAGCTGACTGTAGGCCTTTCTGAATCTGCCTGTTCGTTATCGGAACCCGATTCGCTGCTCTGACTGCTTTCTTCCGACTTTTCCGCTGAATCTGTACTCTCCGGCCGGGAATTCTCAGAACTTCCTTCTCCGCTTCCGCCGCATCCGGCCAGCCCGGTCATGACCAGTCCCCAACCCAACAGCATCGCTAATACTTTTTTCTTCATTCTTCCTCCTTCTGCCGCCCAGGCGGCTTCCTTTGTCTGTCCGGAAACTCATTCCTTAAGATTCCATATGTTCTAATCTATTTTCGTTTCCCGGTTTTGCAGCGTTCCCCTCCTTTCCTCTTTGCTGCATGATTTATTACCGTTCTTTTAACCCTTTACCGCTCCTACCATTACGCCTTTAACAAAATATTTCTGCAGGAATGGATAGACCGCTAAAATCGGGACCGTGGACACCATAACGGTAGCAGCGATTACCGATGAGGAAGGAGGTGCCGCCACATCTGCCATCTGTGCATTGAGCTCCGCCATGCTCATTGTCAGTACGACCTCCCTCAGCAAAGTCTGCAGCGGCCACAGCTTCCTGTCCGTGATATAGAGCACCACATCAAAGAATGAATTCCAGTGCCATACCGCATAAAACAGGGCAATGGATGCCAATGTAGGCTTCGACACGGGCAGGACAATCTTCAGAAGCGTTTTCCACTCCGAACAGCCGTCAATCCTTGCCGCGTCTTCCAGTTCCTCCGATATTCCTTCAAAAAATGTCCTCATGATAATCATGTTATACACATTTAAAAGAGAAGGTATGATCAAGGCCCATATAGTATTACTCAGCTTAAATGTCTTGACTACCAGATAAGTGGGAATCATTCCTCCGCTGAAGATCATGGTAAAAAAGAAAATCTGCATCAGGACATTCCTTCCCGGCAAAAACTTTTTCGACAACGGATACGCCGTCATCACGGTTATCACCAAATTCAGCAATGTTCCCACAACCGTTCTGAATACCGTTACCCCGTAAGCCCTGAAAATACTGTTTCCGCTCAATACGTACTTATAATTCTCCAATGTGGGGTGTTTGGGAATGGCGATTACCGCCTTCGCATTTTCCACCAGCTCCTTTGAGGATGTCAGAGAGTTGAAAACCACATCCATGAAAGGAAAAAGCGTCATCAGCCCTATGATTACCAAAATGATATAGATTAATATCGTAACTATACAATCTACCTTTGACTGCCTTACCTTTTGTCTAGATCTGCCCATTTTCACCTCCACGTTCTCAGAACAGGCTTTCCTGTCCTGCCTTAGACGACAGCCAGTTACATGTTACGACCATGATGAATGAAATAATCGCTTTAAACAGTCCTGCTGCCGCCGAAAACCCATACTGTGTCTGAATGATACCCACTCGGTATACATAGGTGTCAATAATATCCGCTACGTCATATACAGAAGAATTATACATGGTAAATACCTGTTCAAAATTGCTGTTGAGTATCCCTCCTATTCTCAGCAGCAGCATGATAATAACCGTGGGCAGAATACATGGAAATGTAACATACCGCATTTTCTGCAGCTTGCTCGCCCCATCCACTGTAGCCGCTTCATACAAATCCGTTGGGACGCCTGCCAGAGCGGCCAGATATATAATTGCCGACCAGCCCATCTCCTTCCAGATATCCGTCGCTACCAGGACTCCTCTGAAGTATTCGGAATCGCCCATAAAGAAAATGGATTCCACTCCAAGCTTGTTCAAAAACAGATTAACGGCCCCGTCAGCCGGCGACAGGAGGTTCGATGCCAGCGTGGAAATAATCACCCAGGAAATAAAATGAGGCAGATATACCACCGTCTGCACGGTTCTTTGGAATATCCGATTCCCCACTTCATTGATCAGCAGCGCCAGCAGAATCGGAACGGGAAAGCCAATCAATATTTTCCAGAAACATAACGCAAACGTGTTTCTCATAATCCGGATAAAATCTGGTGTCCTGAAAAGCTTTTCAAAATTGTCCAGGCCGCACCACGGACTTCCGAAGGGCCCCATAAAAATCTTGTAGTCCTTGAAGGCAATAAAATTATATAGTATCGGCAAATAGAGGAACAGTATAACAAATATCAGTCCTGGCAAGAGCATTAAATAATAATTGTGGTATTTTCTAAGCACATATCCTATGCCATGCCGTGTTTTTAGTTCTTTACCTTTCTTCACTGTACATCCTCCTTTTCTCCAATCTGAATCTGTTGTGTAATCGTTTACACATTGTGATGTCTATTTTATACTCACATTCCGCATTTGTCAATAGGCATAATTACATTTTACTATTCCCACATTTTTCCGGCATAATCCCCATTCCTTCAGGCGATATATCGGCCAGATGCCGAACACGCTTCTTGCGGGATTGACAAATTCCCTGATAATCATTTATTATCAGATTAGAATATATCCCATGGAAATGAGTATTTTCATATCCGTGCGAAAGGAAAGGTTGCCGAAAATGTGGGGAAAAACGACAATTAAGGATGTGGCCAGTAAATGCGGGGTTTCTACCGCCACAGTTTCAAGGGCTATAAACAACAACGGGTATGTGTCAAAGGAATTGAAGGATATGATTTTAAGTGCCTGCAGCGAACTGGGATATATTCCCAACTCTACTGCGAGAAGCCTGAAAATCAACTCAACCGGCATTATCGGCTATATTACCTCGGATATCTCCAACCAATATCATATCACCGTGGCCAAAGCCATTGAGGACATCATCCGCCCCAGCAATTATAATCTGATTGTCTGCAGTACCCGCAACAGCCGGATTTCTGAAGAGCAGTATTTAAAGCTGCTCCTGGGGCGCAATATTGATGCCCTTGTCATCAATACCACTTGCGAAAATGACGACTTCATTGTCTCCATCAGTCAGAAGCTCCCCACTGTTCTGGTAAACCGGCGGCTAAGCGTTTCCGGATTCCACGGTGATTTTGCCGACGGAAATAATGTTCTGGGTACTTATCTGCTCACAAAAAGCCTGCTGGAGCATGGCCACAGGAATATCTATGTTCTGGAAGGTTCTTATAAGTTCAGTAACGCGAGAGAGCGCTATGAGGGCTTTCGCAAGGCAATGGCCGAAGCGGGAATCGACACAGAGACGGATTACCCTTACCGCTATGAAGGGGATTTCACGGAAAAATCCGGTTTTGACGGCGTTGTACACATGCTGCATCATTTCGACCATGCCCCCACCGCCATATTGGGCACCAATAACGCAATGACCATCGGCACTCTCAAAGCGCTTCATACCTATCATATCTCGGTTCCGGAACAGATGTCTGTCGTTGGCTTTAACGGAATCGACAATCTGGAGCTCATGACTACCCGCCCCACCATAGCCAACTATAATCCCTATGAGATCGGAACCGCCGCCGGTCAGTTTGTCCTGGACAGAATCGATGATCTGTCTCTGGAAAATCGGGAAGCAATCTTTGACCCGGTAATAATTCCCGGAAATGCCACATCCACTCCCAGGATCATATAGATCCGATGGGCAGGATTCCGAAAATTTTTATTTTCTCTTGCAAAGTACTCCTTTTTCTGTTATTGTATGTGTAAACGTTTTCACACATGAAGGCGCAAAGAGAAGGGAGAAATTGCATATGAGAACCTATACAACCAGTCAACTTGGACGCATAGTCCTCATCCATCTTGGAAAAGGAGAGGGGGTTTTAGAGAGCGTAGAAGCGGAGGTATCCCGCCTCGGCATTAAAAACGGCATTCTTCTATCCGCAATCGGTTCCCTCAGAAAAGCCTGTCTGCATTTCATAACAAATACCGATGACACTGCGGTGAATCGGTTTATTACCATTGAGCGCCCTATCGAGCTTTCCTCCGCACAGGGACTGATAATAGACGGCGTACCGCATTTCCATCTCACCATTTCAGAACCGGATGGCATGTATGCAGGCCATATGGAACCCTGTTGCGAAGTGCAGTATCTTGCGGAGCTTGCGATTTTGGAGCTGAAGGGAATTTCATTGACCAGAAGGCTGGATGAATATGGGATTTCTTACATCGACACTGTCTAGGGAAAGGAGAACACATCATGGCTTTGATGACCGGAGAAGAATATATAGACAGTATAAAAAAATTAAATATGCAAATCTATCTGCTCGGCAAAAAAATAAACAATCCTGTAGGAAACCCTATCCTTGCGCCTTCTCTCAATGCCGTTAAAATGACCTATGACCTGGCGCAGGATGTCGAATACCGCTCTCTTTTAACGGCCGTCTCCCACCTTACGGGCCATGTAATCAATCGTTTTACCCATATCCATCAGAGCAGGGAGGATCTTATCCGCAAAGTGAAAATGCAGAGGCTTTTAGGGCAGAAAACCGCCTCCTGCTTCCAGCGCTGTGTGGGCATGGATGCCATGAATGCCGTTTTTACCATCACCTTCCAAATCGACCAGAAATACGGAACGGATTATCACACACGCTTTCTTCGGTACCTGCAAAACTGCCAGGAACAGGATCTGGTGGTCGATGGGGCCATGACGGATTCGAAAGGCAGCCGACATCTGCCGCCGGACAGACAGAGCAATCCGGATGCCTACCTGCGCGTGACCGAACGCCGTCCGGACGGCATTGTAGTCTGTGGAGCAAAATGCCATCAGACAGGGGCCTGCAATTCCCATGAACTTCTTGTCATGCCCACTATTTCCCTCAACATGAACTGCAGGGATTATGCGGTTTCCTTTTCTGTTCCTGTCAATACTCCGGGAATCGTTATGATTATCGGTAGACAAAGCTGTGATACCAGGAAGCAGGAAGCCGCTCCCATGGACACCGGAAACCCCGCTTTCGGCGGAGTAGAGGCATTGGTCATTTTTGATCATGTATTTGTCCCCAATGACCGTATTTTCATGAACGGAGAAACGGAATTCGCCGCCCCTCTCGTAGAACATTTCGCCGGTTACCACCGCCAGAGCTACGGCGGTTGCAAAACCGGAGTGGGGGATGTCCTCATCGGGGCTGCTGCCCTGGCAGCAGAGCAAAATGGCATTTCAGCCTCCTCTCATATCAGAGACAAGCTGGTGGAAATGACCCACCTGAATGAGACCATGTATTCCTGCGGCATTGCCTGTTCCTGTGAAGGATGCCGGACGGTGGCCGGGAATTATTTTCCCGATTTACTGCTGGCCAATGTCTGTAAACAAAACGTGACTCGTTTTCCCTTTGAAATCGCCCGCCTCGCCCAGGACATTGCCGGCGGACTCATGGTAACCGCGCCTTCTCAAAAGGACATGGCGAACCCTGAGACATCAGCCTATATCCAAAAATATCTTGCGGGAACGGACTGTGTTTCCGCACAGAAACGTCTACAGTTACTGCGTCTCATTGAAAATCTTACCCTAGGAACCGCCGCCGTCGGCTATCTGACGGAATCTCTGCACGGCGCTGGAAGTCCTCAGGCACAGCGAATCGTGATTGAAAAGCAGAGCGGTCTGGAGCGAAAGAAAGAGCTGGCCAAAGACATTGCCGCCATTCAAACAGAAAAATGCAGGGAAGAGGATTTATAACCGCATTCCCATGAAATCCACACAGGAACCAAAAATCAGCTGCCCAAAGGACTTTATGCGGTTCGTCCCTCTGCCACGGTTTTATCCGGCAATAATTTGCCTTGAAAAAATTTATGAAGTCGTATAAGATATCATTGATTGCAACCAGGCAATGCCCACATAAGAACGCAACAGAAAGGACTGCAGATATGTCCAACAACAAAACCGCTTTCGCCGACGGCCTACGGGACGGCATCCCCATCGCCGCCGGATACTTCGCCGTGGCCTTTTCCCTGGGGATAGTGGCCAAAAAAGCCGGGCTCACCCCTTTCCAGGGGTTCCTCTCCAGCATATTAAACCATGCCTCCGCCGGGGAATACGCGGAATTCACGGTCATCTCGGCCGGCGCGCCCTATCTGGAGATGGCTTTCGTCATCCTGATAACCAACATGCGCTATCTCCTCATGAGCTGCGCCCTGAGCCAGAAATTCGACTCCGCCACCCGCTATGGCCACCGCCTACTGGTGGGCTTCGGCATCACGGACGAGATCTTCGGCATCAGCATCGGCAAGCCGGGCCCGCTGAACCCCTTCTACACCTACGGGGCCATGACGATCGCCCTGCCAAGCTGGGCTTTTGGCACGGCCATGGGCGTGGTGGCGGGTAATGTCCTGCCGGTGTCTCTGGTCAGCGCACTGAGCGTGGCCCTGTACGGCATGTTCATCGCCATCATCATCCCTGCCGCAAAGGCCAGCCGGATCGTGGGGGGCGTGGTCCTCGTGAGCTTCCTGGCCAGCTTCATCGTGTCCAGGATCCCCTTATTCGACAGGCTCTCCGACAGCATGAAGATCAGCCTGCTCACGGTGCTGATTGCCGGGGCGGCGGCCATACTCTTCCCCATAAAGGAAAAGGACGGGGCAGGCAGCGCGCCGGACACAGACCAAAAGACGGAGGTGACGGGACATGACGCATAATATTTATCTGTACATACTGGTGGCCGCGGCGGTGTCCAGCCTGATCCGCATCCTGCCCCTGACCTTAATCCGCAGGAAAATCAGGAATCCGTTCATCCGTTCTTTTTTATACTATGTGCCGTATGTGACGCTGGCGGTGATGACCTTTCCCGCCATCCTCGCCGCGCCCCAGGTGCCCCTGGCCGGAGTCCTGGCGCTCATCATCGGCGTCATCGCCGCCTGGAGGGGCATGAACATGATCGGAATCGCCGTGCTGTGCTGCGGGGTGGTGTTCCTGTGCGAGACATTCATGAGGTTTCTCTTGTCATAGACATCTGCCGCTCCCTGATATGAGGAAGCCAAAGAGGATGACCCGGCTGGTACTGGAGGCGTCTCTGTTGAAGGGAACCGATATCGGCCTCTCCAGCGCTGCCAGGGCTCATACCACCGCCTCGACGATTCTCTTCCCCTCCAGCACGATTTCCTTCATCCCGCGCCGCTTCCTTTTGCTGAAATCAAAGCTGAGCAGATATCCCGTATCTTCCTGATAGTGTTCAAGATAGCCAAAGAGTTGTCTCTCCCCCCGCTCATGATACGCATCGCCCCGCCAAAGCTTTAATTCGATAATGAAACGCTGTCCCCTGTAATCCACGATCACATCTGTCCTGGTACGGTCGCGGGTCTGGGCCTCCACATAATAATTTCCAGAACCGTTGATAATCGGCCTTAAATACAAAAGGAATAGCCGACGGCCGTCCTCCTCCAGGAAACGTTCTTCCCTTTCCCCGTATATTTCCCCATAATACTGGCAGAACTTCTCCAGCACCAGCTTCATCTGCAGCATCCCGCGCACCACGAACTGGCTTCTCATTTCCGTGGCATCGCAGAATGACCGGCTTCCCATCTCCTCCTCCGACAGAAACAGATTGTACAGCTTCATCTCAAATATCCGGTTCGCCACGACTACCGCATTGTCCCGCTCCGCCACAAAACCGAACATGACACCAATGTCAATCAGACGGTTATTTACCTCAAAGGTATATCTCGTCCCCCGGAACAGGATATCGCTCAGCATTGTCTTTAAATCCGGGTTGTCCTGCAGCTTTTTTACCATATCGTCAAAAAGCATGTTCGGTTCCTTTAAGAACAGGCGAATCGCCTCCTGGAACCCCTCTCCTGTCCATGCGTCCTTCTTATCCGGAAAGGCCTCCGCCCCTGCTACCCTCTCGTCCAGCAGCTTGCACATACGGGATACCATGTAGGGATATCCCTCCGTATATTCGAAAATCCATCTGCCGATCTGACGGATATCCATTCCGGTATGGTAATCCGCCTCATACTCAGAAAGCATTCTCTCTATATCATCTGCCTGAAAGCCCAAATCGATTCTGAAATCAGCCGCGATGTTCCAGGGGCTGTTGTACTTTGGTTCTGTCCCCTCATGCAGCTTCAGATTCTTAATATCATACACGCCCGCCAGGATAACGGATTGGAACGTGTCATCCTTTCCGCTCTCCCTGGCCAGATACTTGGCGCGCAGCAGACCCAGAAAGGACAGGAAAATCTGGTTGTCCGAGCTCTTGTCCACCTCGTCTATCATCAGGACGACGCCACCGTCATACTGCCTGCACAGCTCTGAAATGCGCTCTCCCAAATCCTCCATGGGAAATCCCTCCGAGACGGGGCGGCTCCATCTATCTAGAACAGCCTTCTCTACCCCCTGGGCGGAAAGCTCCCTCCCTATCCGGCGGATCAGGCCTGCCGCCAATGTGTAAAACGATGTGAACAGCTCGTCCGCGGACTCAAAGCTGAGGGAAAGCACCACATAGCTTTCCTTCAACTGCCTTTCCAGCAGATACATGATGGTAGTCTTCCCATACTGCCTGGCGCGGTTGATGGTAAAATATTTTCCTTTTTCTATATAGTCTGCCACAATCCGCTTCACACGGCCGCTGACATCCACCATATAATGCTTTTCGGGAATACAGGTTCCTGTCACATGAAACTCTTTCGGCATAGTCTCCCCTTTCTGCAGAACTGTCCGCCCGCTTTCCGCAAGGCATCCCAGGACCGCTGCCGTTCGGCATCTTTATGCTTCCAGTATATCGAAAAACAGGCCGGACCTCAATATATACTGCTTAACGATTTCACTTGCCGTGAAATCAGACTGCATAACGCTGACCGGTTCAATCGCATGATTGCATTAGGCAGTATTCAGCGTTATGCAGTATAAAAATCGGAAATTCACCGGACATCCTTCCCGCAATACTTCCCATAAGCCGCCCCGATGCCGATTGCCCCAAGCGCCAGCCCGATAGCCACCAGCGTCCCGTCCAGGCAGCCCTTCTCGATGATGTCCGCGCCCTCCGCATAACCGAAAGGCGTGACATATTTCAGGAACTCCGCCGCCTGGGCGATATTGGCCACCAGGTTCAGGAAGTACATCCCCGCGGCTATCCCCAGTCCTATCCCCGCGCTGCCCCGCCTCACAAAGGCGGATATCCCGAAGCAGATGCCCGCCAGCTCCGCCTGCAGGAGGAAATAGGCCAGGTGCAGGAGGTTCAGCTCCTTCCAGGGAACGGACTCCCCGATGGCCGCGATGGAGCCCAGGGATATCCCGTAGATGACCAGGTTCATGGCGATGATTTGGGCATACACCGAGACAAGCTTCTCGGTGACGATCCGCGCCCTGCTGACCGGATGGGTCAACAGGAATTCCGCCGTCCGGTCCTTCTCCTCCTTGCTGAGGATGCCGGCCCCGCACAGGGCCGCGAAGAAAGCCCCTCCCAGCCCCAGCACGTTCCCGCACTCGATGGCATAGAAGCCCAGGAGCGTCCCGAAGTTCAGCCTGTCCATGCCGAAAGCGTCGCTGAACGACCCCATGGAGGAGAACACATCGCCCACATCCTCCATCTGCCCCTTCATCTCCGGGAACAGGAACACGCATACCGCCAGGAGGAACCCGACGGATGCCGTCCAGATGAGGAAAGAAATCCTCCCCTGTCTTAATTCATGCTTTATCAGTGTCATATGCTGCCGCCTTTCTTTTCATAATTATAAAACCGGTCTGTTGCCATTTTGTCATGCAATACAGCTATCCGTTCATATCCGTTCGTCCATTGGTGTTCCCCTTCCGATGCCATGTCCACACCATCTGCCCGCTCCCCCGGGCACCGGATGCTCAGCTTTCATAATAATGCAGGAACATCTCCTCCAGGTCCGGCTCCGACACGGACAGGTCCGATACCCTGCCTGCCGCCAGCCTCTGCAGCAGCAGGTTCATGTCCCCGCTGTAGAGGAAGCTCATCGCCCCCGGGGCATCCTCCCTGTCCCGGATGCCCCCAAGCCCCTCCAGCGACACTTCTCCCCGGACGCTGACCCGCCTGGCCGTGGTGCGGGAAAGGGCCTCCACGCTGTCGCAGGCGATGACCTGGCCCTCCCTGATGATGGCCGCCCGGGTGCAGTTGTGCTGGATCTCCGACAGGATATGGCTGGACAGGAACACCGTGGCCCCCGCCCGGTTCCGCTCCCTGAGGATGTCGAAGAATTCCCTCTGCATCAGCGGATCCAGGCCGCTGGTGGGCTCGTCCAGGATCAGCAGCGCAGGCTCATGCTGCAGGGCGCAGACGATCCCCACCTTTTTCCGGTTGCCGAAGGAAAGCTCCTCCACCTTTCTGGAGGTGTCAAGCTGCAGCCGTTCGCAGAGCCTGACCGCCTCCTCCCCGCAGTCCTTCCCCCGCAGATCCGCAGAGAGCTTCAGCACCTCCCGCACCCGCATGCCGGAGTAGAACACCGCCTCGGAGGGCAGATAGCCCACCCGGGCCAGAATCTCCTTATTCTGTTTTACGATATTCAGCCCATAAATATACGCCCTGCCAGATGTAGGGCTAATCAGCCCCAGCAAGGTACGTATGGTGGTGGACTTCCCCGCGCCGTTTGGCCCGATGAAGCCGAAGAACTCCCCCTCCGCCACGGTCAGGTCTATCTCCCGGATTCCCCGGGCTTTCCCGTAATATTTCGTCAGGTTCTCGATTTTGATCGCATCCATATGTGGTCTCCCCCTGTCTTCTCTTTTCCATATCTCTTCGCATCCTGCTTCGTTGCGCCTCATGCCTCATCGGCACAGTTGCGACGTACCGCCTCTACCGGAAAGCGCCGTCACGCGTTTTCCCCTGCGCGGCATCTCAATGCCCTCCGGCATCCGTCACGCCCTGCGCAGATACACGCTCTTCCAGAAAGCGATGAGGTTTTTAAAATCCCTCTCTATCCGCTCCGCGTCCACATCCCCCCGCTGCACCATCTCCCAGAGGTATCCTTCCGAGGCCCAGTACATCTCCCGGTACATCATGGAAATGTCCAGCCCGGGGATGAACTGCTCCGGGTCGAAATCCAGCCTGGCCTTATCGGCCCTGAGATTGAAGTACCGATGGTAGCTCTCCTGGACGGCGGCATTGATTTCCGGGTCTTTTTCATAGAAAGCCCTGATGGTGAAGCTGGCCATGTCCGGATACAGGCGCATAATCTCCATCTTGGCCCGCATCCCCCGCTCCATGCTCTCGAACAGGCCCGTCTGGCCGTAGCAGCCGTATCTGGTGAGGAATTCGATGGTGGTCTCGGCGCATTTGTCCCAGAGGAACAGGTACAGCTCCTTCTTATTATGGAAATAATGGAACAGCAGGGACTTGCTGATGCCCGCGCCCTGAGCAATCTCGCTCATGGGGCTGTTCTTATAGGCATTGCGGGAAAATACCCTGTATCCGGCATTGATGATGGCCTGCTGTCTTTCCTCCGGCAGGGAAAAGAACCTCTCGTTCATCCTGTCACCTCCGTTGACCATCCGGTCAATTACAGGATAAACCCGTTGACCGATTTTGGGAAGACCTCTTTGCGCAAAAAATTTATTTTACCGGGGTCCGGTATGGGTTCCTGCCCTTCTTTTTTGCCATGTTCTTCCTGATGCTTTGGAACACCTTTCTGGTGTTCTCCGACGGCGTGGCACAGTTCGCCTTCGGCTTCTACAGCGTGATGCTCACCTCCACGGTGCTGGGCTTTGTGACCATGCTCCTGTTCAAGCCCCGCTCCTGGTGCGTCTACTGCCCCATGGGCACCATGACCCAGCTGATCTGCAAAGCAAAAAACCACTCCGTCTCCTCCAACGAGCCGGACTGAGAAAGAGGTATTTTATGAAGAACAAAATCACCCTGCTCCTCTGTGCGGCGGCGTCCATCGCCCTCCTGACCACCGGCTGCGCCCAAAAGCCGAACCCGCCTGCCGCCTCCAGCCAGCCGGCCCGGAGCCAGCCCAGCCAGTCCGGCCAGTCCAGCCAGTCCAGCTCTGGCGCGGACAGCCCCGCCGGGACGGCCAGCATGCTGGGCAGTCTGCAATCCTTCACCGCTCTGACCCTGGACGGGGAGAGCTTCACCCAGGACGACCTCGCCGCCAAGGATATCACGGTGCTCAACTTCTGGGCCCTGACCTGCCCGCCCTGCATCGCCGAGATGCCCGAGCTGGCCTCCTTCGCCGGGGCCCTGCCTGACAATGTGCAGATGGTCACCGTCTGCCTGGACGGCTCCGGCAATGAGGAGATGGTCTCCTCCATTCTGGACGAGGCCGGTTTTTCGGGCGTGACCCTCGTCGCCGGGGACGGCGACCTGGCTGCCCTGGCCGGAAACCTGATGTACACCCCCACCACCCTGGTGGCCGACAGTGCGGGGACCCTTATGGGCGACCCCATCATCGGCGGGCAGAGAGATTTGTCCGGAACCTATCTGGAGGCCATCAATCAGGTGCTGACAGCGGGCGGAAAGGATGAAATCAGCCTTGAATCATAAGTTCACGCTGCTTGTGAGATACGGCCTGCTGGGGGCGGCGCTGGTCATGATCGCCGCCGGCCTGGCCGGGGGT
>OFFQ01000958.1_pt1 | contig 18893 bp, 20 predicted proteins | sample 1521411 | NCBI WGS metagenome assembly OFFQ01 (sample SAMEA3504110, study PRJEB24116) | mouse gut metagenome | biome: mouse gut; feature: mouse-associated habitat; material: faeces | place: Denmark | collected 2011 | reverse complement strand
AGGCGCACCGGCTCGTTCTCGGAAATCTTCACGAGAACGACCAACGCCCATTTGTTTCCGAGCCATTCAAGCATCGGAGCGGCCTTGCAATATTCGTAGTCCAATTTTTTTGCCATATCGTGTCTGTTGAAAAGGATTGAAAATGAGTAAAACAAACTTTTCGGTAAGGGTCAAACCTTTCGGTAAGTTGTTGTTTAGGCTCTGATTCTCACCTAATTTTGCACTACAAATTTAGTAAAAATCGTTGATATATGATATATCCAGAACTACATTTCACGGGGCAGGTATGGCGACCTCCATACGAGGCAAACTCGCAATTGCTCCAGATCACATCGGGCTGCACATGGCACAAGTGCAAATTTTGTAGCCTGTATCACGGCACACCATTCCGTATGTCTCCCTTGTCGGAGGTGGAGGCAGACTTGAAAGTAATACGACAGTGGCAACCACGAGCACGTCGTGTTTATATGACAGGAGCCAACCCGTTTGCTCTCAGCTACAACAAACTGATGGATATTGCCATACTTCTACGCAAGTATCTTCCTCATTTGGTGTCTTTCGGAATGTTCACCCGCGTGACAGATATTGCGCCCAAATCAGTAGAGGAGTTGAAGAACCTGCGTCACATGAAACTCGACAGCATAAATATCGGCATCGAGACCGCACATAATCCGACTCTTGAAAGGATGAACAAAGGCTATCAAGCCAACGATATTCTTGAACAGTTGTCAAAACTCGATGAAGCAGGAATACACTACAACGTGTTCTACCTCAATGGACTTGGAGGAAAGGGGAAAGGAGTTGAAAGTGCAATCGCCACCGCAGATGTACTGAACAAACTGCACCCTTGTATAATCAACATCGTGTCGTTGACTGTATTTCCTGAATCACAATTATATAAGGAAGTGCTTGACGGCTCGTATGAGGAAGAACCGGAGATTGAGAGACTACTGGAGATGCGAACTCTCATTGACCGCTTGAAAATAAAGGTCAACCTTATGGGACACCATATATCCAATACGGTACCAATCACTGGAGCGTTGCCCGATGACAAGGCAGTTATCCTCCGGGAATTTGACAAAGCGATAGCTGAGTTTCCAGAAGAAGAACTCAAAGCCTACCGCAGCAGGATATGGCATCTGTGAAGACACCCGTTCCTGTTTCAGCCTGTTCGTTTCGGACAGGCTTTTTATCTTTATCGGTAATAGAAACGCCTATGTTTTGCGATGTGGAAAATTACGGTTATAATGAACAGAAAGCCGAATTTGCCGTGAATACCTCCTATTGTACAGTGAAGGTAAGTACCAATCCAATGGCATGTTGCTATAATTCCGCTTAGTAGTGTCAACAGGAAGAATACTCCCATTACTGCATGTCTGTTTCTTCGATTTTTGTTTTTTGATTCAACTCTTTTCTTGCCGGATTTATGAAGGCCGATATGCCAGAAAATTCCGCAAAAAAACAATATTCCAATAACTATATGCGCCCATACCCAAATAGTTGCTCCGGCTGGATTGATTTCCAGTTGTATGCCCGATGCAAGTATAGCGATGGTCAAAAACAGCAGTGACCAATCGCATAATCTCAACTTTGATTTCTTTGTCATATTCACAGTCATTATTTGACTGCAAAATTACCTTAGATGGGAATCCGTGTCAATGGATGATGTAAGACAATGATTGGACAATTCATGGTTTCGTTCTGAATTGCAATGGCGATTTGCCGGTTGCTTTTGTGAAAAGGCGAGTAAAGTACGCGTTATCTTCAAATCCCAATGATGAAGCAATTTCCTTTACTGTCAGATTTGTATGATATAGCAACCGTTTCGCACGGAGTATTACCTCATTGCGGATATAGTTGCTTACGCTCCATCCTGTCACTCTCTTGACCACTTCATTAAGATAGACCGGTGAAAGGTTGAGTTTGTCAGCATAATAAGAGGGGCTATGGCTCTCGGTGATATCCGTTTGTAGTAGCGAATTAAGTTGCAGCACAATCTCGACATGACGACTATTATATGAGTTTTGCATATTGTTCTCCCGTTTGAAACAGCCGGCGGCAATACCAATGAACGCGGAAACAAGATCTCTGATTATAGAGATATCCTCTTTCTTTGTCCACAGATCATAAATCAACTGATACAGTGTCTTCAGTTCGTTGAGTCCTTGATCCGGCAGCCATAGCGTTTTCCCTGAAAATGATGTTTCCTCAAATATCAATTTATACCGGTCGCAGACCATACCGCTCTCTACCATAAGCATCCAACCCTCAAAATCTTCACCACCGAGGAAGCTGTGAACCTGCCCCGGCCTTATAAAACCAATCGAACCGACCGCAACCGCCTGTTGTTCAAAATCAATGTCGATAATTATTGTACCACGAACCATCAGACCGAATATGTAGAAGTCATCTCGATGTATGTACTCTATCGGATGGTTAGCAACATCTTCGGGTGTCACAATCCTTAGATTTATTCCATTCTCCGCCAAATCCTTGTGGCAGTGCATCGGTATTGGTTCTTTATTATTACCCATCATACTTTTCAAAGACTCATATATTTCGTGGCTTTGCCATACACAAAATTAACGTTTTCTCCTTGGGTTTTAGTAATTCTGCAAATAGAAACCGTCTGTGACGGCTGAGAATCAGATTAAAACATAGATTTATGACCAAGGCAGAGATTGTAAACGAGATAGCGACGACCACAGGAATTGACAAGGCAAGTGTTCTTGCAGTTGTTGAGCAATTTATGGTTGTAGTAAAAGATAGCCTCGCACATGGCGAGAACGTATATCTCCGTGGCTTCGGCACATTCCAAGTTAAGGAACGTGCTGAAAAAACAGCACGCAACATTTCAAAGAATACCACTATCGTAATTCCGGCTCATAACATACCGTTCTTCAAACCATCGGCCGAGTTCAAGAAGGAGGTGGGTCAGTGATATGGAACAGGAAAACCAATATGGTGAAAGTGCTGTTGAAGAACTTACTCCCGATTGTAACTGCCATTGCGAGGACGAATGTCATTGCCATAATTGCTATGAGAGACAGCCGGAGATTTTTGATGAAAGTGACATCGACCGTATAATAGCCAACCTTAATGACTGGGGTTGAAATATGAGGTATAAATATTGTCCCGAATGCGGCGCAATAGTTTTCACCTATAACAAAACAGCCCTTAGAAGTTCCTTTACTTGCATATCTTCGCAAGCCATCTCAGTCCACATCATATCGCTCATGGAAATAGAGTCGCCGGTCTGCACACATCTTTCCATGCCCAAAGGTATGAATTATTCTGCAGTTCACCATCCCCACCAACCGGGAATATCTACTGACCCCATTTTCGACTGACAATAGTAAGTAGACTCTGTTTGCAGGGTAAAAAGGAAAGCACCTACAACCGAATGTAAGTGCTTTATTTTCAAGAGGTGGTCCCACTTGGGCTTGAACCAAGGACTCCCTGATTATGAGGCTATGTTTTCGCTGCTGCAAACAGCTAATTTACAATACTTTAATTTACTCCTTTTCCTCGCGTACAAGGTGATGCGCAAGGTTTACTTTTTCCGCTTCGGAAGCAGCCCGTTAAGCCGCTCAATCTCTGCTCTCAACTCTCTATTTTCTTTCTCCAAAGCATCTGCCTTTTCCTGTGATTTTTTCAGTAAAGAAACCAAGTCGGCAAAGGCATCTGTTTCTTTGGTGTTCGATATCGGAGCTAATGATTTTCTAATTTCGTTTTCCTCTATCTCCAATATTCTCTTAATCTCGGTTGGCGAGAGTTTCTTACCAAACTCGTTTAGCAATACTTGACCTCCGGGCGAATTGACTATCGAGTTTTTGACATCTTCGACAGAGCCAAAAGTTTGCTCGGGAGGGTCGGATAAATAATCAGATATATTATCCACATTAAACTCTCGCGCCAAAGCATCAAGTAGAGCCGGAGGTGCCGACCGTTTCCCATGTTCAATAGCTGACAGAAAACTTTGTGGACGACCAAACCGTTCCGCAAGCTCCTTTTGAGAAACCTTGTGGTCGGCTCTAAACGTCCTTAAATCAAATATTTGTCCTTTGGGGCGCATATTTTTAACAAATTTTTCTGCGGTTTAGTGAATAATATATGCAATAAAAGACTTAACTTTGTGGCTATATTATGCATATCAAGCGTTGTAGTCTTCTGTTGCTTTGCTTTATCTGAATACAAAGTTACTACTTCTTCTTGATATAAGCAAATATTTACCCACTAAAATTTTTCTTATAATGGATAAACGAAAAATATCACTTGCCGACCTGTACAAGGAGAAGATGCAGCAACTCTCCCCCGGTCGACAGCTCATTCAAGACATTATGGACGCAACAGGGCGTTCAGAGGTTACTGTAAGGTTATGGATAAGCGGCAAATTCAAGCCCGAGCCAATAATACAGAATATCATCGCTGACACTCTCGGTGTTGATGCCGCTTCATTATTCCCAACCAATGAACATCAGTGAGCTATGGTAACTGAACAACCCAATGTGCAGCCTAACTCTCGTTACACTGTAACTGAAACCTGCAAATTGCTCGGCATACACCGCAACAGTCTATTGAAATACACTAAATCCGGGCGTATTAAATCAGGAGTACGTAAATCGACTGCAAAGAAATTTTACCTCGGTAGTGAGATAATTAGTTTTTGGAACAAGCAAATCTGAATATGAACACCAACAATGATATAAAGCATCGGGAGGCAGGGCAGCTCAATGCCTTTCTCGACACCCTCACCTACTGGGAGAGGGTCGAGTTCGTAACCGCCGTTATACGCCGTTTCAAGGTGAAACGGCAAACTTTCTTCAACTGGAAATGTATGGCCTGCCGCATACCTGCGGAGGCCAAAGAGATAATAGAGAGTGAGGCCGGGCACACTATTTTTGTGCCGGACGAGCCGGAAATGTGTGCCGCCCAATGATTGAAACAAGACCTACCTGTGACCCCGAGGGTGTATTTTCGGTTAAGAGAACTTGTGCCGAACTTGGCGTGTGTCACAAGACTTTACGAAAACTGCGCTCCCTCGGCCTGATTGAACCTGTCAATCCCGGCAACCGGGCGCGCCTCAAATACACCGGCAGGGCGATAATCGACTGCTGGGATAAAGCGAGCAGATTATGATTAGCGAAACAACCGTACAACGTGTGAGGGAGCTTGACATCGCAGATGTTGTCAAGCCTTACACGGAACTCCGGCGCCACGGCTCGGAGTTTTTCGGGCTGTGCCCGTTCCATTCCGAAAGAACAGCCTCTTTCTCCGTATCTCCGGCAAAGAACCTTTGCTACTGTCACAGCTGCCGCAAGGGCGGCGACGGCATACAGTTCACAATGGAGAAAGAGGGACTGGACTTCTACGGGGCGGTCGAGTTTTTGGCCCGTAGCCACAACATCACCATAGAATACACCCGGACGGAGCAGAACGAGGAACAGCTGCAAGCCGCCAAAAAGCGCGAGGCTCTTTTTGCCGTGTTGTCGGCGGCGCATCAATTCTTCACCTCACAGCTCCGTCTGCAAATGGACGACGAGGCGAGAGCGGCCAGGGAGTATACTTACAGCAGGTGGAACGAGGAATTTTGCGACACCTCCGGCATAGGCTATGCCCCGAAGGACAGCCGCGCATTTATCGACTACTGCAAAAGCAGAGCCTTGCCCGAGGATCTGCTTTTCCAGTCGGGGCTGCTGCGGCGCTCGGAGGACGGCAGAACCTATGCGATGTTCCGCGAGCGAGTGATGATACCCATACGCGACCGCATCGGGCGTGTCATAGCGTTCACCGGGCGGTACTTCGGCAAGAACAGGAAGACCGCCAAGTATATGAACTCCATAAACTCGGACATCTTCACAAAGAGCGATACCGTGTTCGGACTCGACAGGGCGAGCCGTTGCCGCGAGGCCGGTCTGTTCAACATCGTGGAGGGTGCGCCCGACGTGCTCCGCTTGCAGTCGGTCGGGATATTGAACACCGTAGCCACTCTCGGAACGGCGTGGAGCGACAGGCAGTTCGAGCAGCTGAAAAAGCATACCCTGTCGCTTTGCTTTATCCCGGACTCCGACCCTCCGAAAGAGGGTGAGCCTTACGGCCCCGGCTTCGTCGCCGTAATGGATAACGGCAAACGTGCCGTGCAGCTCGGCTTCGATGTCACGGTGAGGCAGCTCCCTGCCGACTTCCGCGACGTGTATGTGCCGCTGTTCGATTTTGAAATCGAAGCCCTCGAAGCCGACGGCATAAGCGACTTTGAGCGGCGGAGGAAGATAGCCACCGTCGGCAAACAGGACGCCGACAGCTATATCCTCTCCAAAGAGATCTATTCCTCTATTGAGGAAAAGCCCTTTGTCGTATGGCTCGCGGAGAAACGCTTCGCCACCGCCGACTCCCTCGTGGAGCAGCGCAAGTGCGTGGCCGAGATAGCGGAGCTTCTGCGCCACGTCAAGGACGCGCTCGTGCTCGATACCTGCATCGAACAGCTTGCCAAGATACACGGCAAGGTGAAGCTGTGGCGCGACGCGCTGACCCGTTCCAAAGGGGAGGCGCGGCAGAAAGCCGCAGCCTCGCCGAAGAATGAACGGGAGCGCGACATCGAGCTTCTGCGCCAGTACAACCTCACCATACGCGACAACTGCTATTTCACTTTCGACGGCGACGACGAGCCGACCCGGCTCTCCAATTTCATACTCGAACCGCTTTACCATATTCAGGACGAAAGGAACGGCACCCGTATTTTCCAGATGAAGAACAAATTCGGGCAGTCGCGCATTATCGAGCTGACCGAGGCCGAGCTGTGCTCGCTCTCGACCTTTCAGCAACGTGTAGGCTCGCTCGGCAACTTCGTGTGGCGAGCCAAGATAGACAAACTCAATAACGTAAAGGAATACACCTATGCCAAGACCGACTCCGCCGAGCGTATCCGCAAGCTGGGCTGGGATAATGCCGGGGAGTTTTTCGCCTTTGGCAACGGCATACTGCTCGACGGCCACTTCCGCAGTGTCGACGACCTCGGCATCATACGCGACTGCAACGGCCATACATACTATATTCCGGCCACATCAAAGATGTACCGCAACAATCCCGAGATATACCAGTTCGAGCGGCTTATGGTGCACGAGAACGCATCGGGCGTTAGGCTCGCAGACTTCGCCACAAAACTTACCGACGTGTTCGGTGACAACGCACGGGTGGCCTTATGCTACCTTTTCTCGTGCCTGTTCCGTGACATCATCTTCCGGCGCACACGCCATTTCCCAATTCTCAACCTTTTCGGCGAGAAAGGCACGGGCAAGACAACGCTCGCCACCTGCCTCCAATCTTTCTTCGTCCACGGCATCGACCCTCCGAACCTCGGCGTAACCTCAATTCCGGCGATGAACGACCGCGTTTCGCAAGCGGTGAACACGCTCGTTGTATTCGATGAATACAAGAACGACCTTGATGTGCGCAAGATAGCTTACCTCAAAGGTGTATGGGGTGGCGGCGGTCAGACCAAGAAGAACACCAACACCGACGGAATGGCGGCGCAAACCATCGTGTCGACCGGCCTTGCGCTGTGCGGTCAGGACAAGCCCACACAGGACATGGCGCTCTTTACGCGACTGATATTCCTCGCTTTCACCAAAACGTCGTTCACACAGGAGGAACGCAAGAAATACGAGGAACTTGTCGCGCTCTGCAATATGGGGCTGACACATCTTGCCGTCGAAATCCTCTCGCAGCGTCCGCTGTTCGAGAAGAATTTCCCACAGGCATACTCGCTCACCAAGAGCGAGCTTGCGGCCCGTGTCAAGGACGAGCAGCTGCACGACCGCATCTTCGGCAACTGGGTTATACCGCTCGCCACTTTCCGGGCCCTCGAAACAGCCGTCGAGCTGCCTTTCAGCTACGCCGACCTGTTCGACTGCGCTATCGACGGTATGCGCAACCAAAACGAATATGCCAAGGAGTCGTCGGAGGTCGCCAATTTCTGGAACGACCTCCAAGGTATGCAGACTTCGGGCCGCTGCGTCGAGAAAGCGCATTACCGCATCAAGTATCAACAGCGCTTCCGCGCTATCTCTATGGACGAGGATATGATCTTCGCCGAGGCGAGGCCAATCCTTTATCTCAACGCCCCGGCAGTGTCGGCTCTTTTCAGCGGCGGACGTGGAGCGAACCTTACGGCCAACCGCTCCAACTGGTCCACCACTTTATCCTATCTCAAATCGCACCCGGCGTTCCTGGGCCTCAAACAAGACCGCTTCGTGCTGCTCACTCCGCAGGGAACGCCCGACTACACTTTCGAGTCGGTCAACGGCCAGCAGGTGCGCAAGCAGAAAGTCAACCGCCCGAAAGCGCTGTGCTTCGATTATTCGATACTTAAACAGGAGTTCGGCCTGACTCTCGAAACCGAGGTGATGACCGAAACGGAGGAAATCGACGAGGACGCAGCCGCTGTGGCCGTTGTTGCTCCGGCACCGCCGAAGCCTCAATCGCTTTTCAGCTCCACCGGCGATGAAGATGCTCCATTTTGATGCGGCGGCAACTTTTTCCCGGATATAAAGGTCAACAAAGATGTTGGCCTTTAATTTTTTCTCCTTTTTGCAGTTGACTGCAAAAGGCGGCGTTCACGGATTGACAGCGTTGACGGCATAGCACCCCTTGTTATTCAACGCCTTAATCCATAACCGCACGGTTGACAATCGTTGACAACGGTAGCCATTTCCAAAAATCAGCAGATTTTCATAGCCAACGGTTGACACTTCCGTGCCACTTATACTCATTACTCTTTTTTATTTCAAAAAGAGATAAGTATTTGTATATAAGCGGCCTTTACAGCCTGTTTCCTTGCGGCTCGCCGCCGTGTCAACAGTGTCAACGCTGTCACCCCCGGGGGTATATGCCCTCTCCATTTCCTTTTGTTGCCCTTGACTGCCCGAATGGCTCGCAACGGCTCGCCGCCGAAGTGCCGCATTATCCCTCCAAATCCCTGATTGTCACTCTTTAAGCAAGTGCCAAATCATTGTCTACTTGCTTGAATTTGAGTAACTTTGCATATATAAATACGCCATATCTCTATGCTCCTTTACATCGAACTCGAAGACTATCTCGCGCAATGGTTCCGACACGAACAGGGCGGCACCGACCCGGTACGGCTTACCCGTGGGTCGATTGAGTCGGGGCTGCTCGAACAATTCTTGCAGACACCGCCGCCGGACTATGTGCCGGACTTCGGGGGCGACGGCAAGCTCGCTATCGAGCTGCCGAATTTCCGCAACAAGGACACACGGAGCTATTACTACCTGCCCCCGAAAGCGCGTGATGCCCTCGTCGCTTGCATACGCAACCGCTTCGACATTTCGATGTGGCAGTCGCTCCACCGTTTCGTATCGGTGTTCCAACGGCAGGATCACCTCATTTATGCCTTTATGGAGAAGCACGGCATTGAGCTGACCGAGAAGAACTGGAACGCCATTGCCAAACGCTACCAACGCAAGCGCGACATATACCGACGCATCGACCGGCGCAAGAAAAGTTCACAAAAATAATCCCGAGTTCGGGGGCATAAAAACGGAAGTGTCCGTTTTGTCCTCCCCACAGCATAATTCAGTATGAAAACCTCCCGACAAATACTTCCCGGCGTCAAGGCCATACATTGGCTTGACTGCCGCCACCTGCCGCGCAGGGTTGACCTGCACGGCATCTGCCGTATGCCGGTGCCGGTGCTGACCGCACTTTCGGCTGTCGGGGTTTTCGATGATGCGCAGTGCAGTTGCGTGACCGAGAGAGAGGGCGGCTCTTTCCAAGACACCGCCACCTTGAAATTCCTTACACACGAACTGCTCCCTATCCACCTCAAACTCGGTTTTGCCGTTACCGATGTCAACGGCAAATGCTGGCTCATCGGCTCGAAAGAGCCGCCTTTCCCAAAGGTAAAGGTGGAGCACCGATGCGGTCTGCCCGACGGCGACGGCGCGGGATTTTTCTATGAAATCTCCCACGTCGCCCTCAAATCCCTTGTCGAGTGTCATATCTCGGCTGACTGACAAAGATATTCCCAATCCCAACCACAGGCTAATTGCGACCGCGAGGCCGCAGGTCATATTCAGATTTTGAAGTTAGAGAAATCCGCTTGCGCGTGAGGCGTAGGCGGATTTTGTTTTTTCAGCGGTAGAAAGAGCCGCCCCTTGCGGATCAACCCGAGGGAGTGAGGGAGGGGTCAGCCCCGACGGAAAACGGGTGCGCCGTGTATAGAAAGTCGTGGTGAACAGCACGGCTTCATTGGCGAAGCGGCGAAATCGCCTGTTGTTCGGAGTAGCAATCCACGATGATGCGCCGGGTGCCTGGGCCATACTCCGCAGTAGGCCGCTGCGCGGTTGCCGGAACATCGTGCAACTCATTTTCAGCGGTGACTGCCCCGGAGGTGTGTTTCTCTATTCTGCGGTTGGACGGTCTGCCTCGGATATGAACCCCGGAGTACATAAATATGCGGCGGAGCAATCGCAGTGCCGTGCCGCTTGTGGTAGGACTACCTCGCCGGTGGCATCGCCTTGCAATTCGGTGTCGCAGTTGCCGGAGTTACGGGTCTATCCCAGACGGCACCGCCGCCGGTGTACTTGCTTTTCCGTCAGTGCCGACAATCCGGGATCACCGTGCGCTTTCCGTCGGCGGCATCTTCGGTCGGCACGAAGTCCGGCAGGTTCGTGGCGACATACCGCTCTGCGTGTGTAAAGCTCTCCTGTAACCGCATCTTGGCATTTTGAGGACACGATGATTGGTTGAGTTTTACGCCGCAAAGTTATTACCTCCCTGCGGAACGTCAAGGGTAAATACATCGGCTGAATTTTCTCCACGCCTACGGGTAGTAAAATTCCTCCGACCCTTGCCTCATTATCCGCCCGGAGGCACTTTGGGGGCAGTGTAAAACTTCAAAAACAATCATTATGTCAAACCCTCAAAATTCAATCAAGATGCGATTACAATTCGGAGAACTCAACATCACTCCAAGAGTCGTTAACCGACTCCACGAACTGGACTTCACAGTGCCCGAACTCGAAGATGCTATCGCCGAACACAAAAGCGACTGCGACGGTGAACCCTCCGTGTATGTCGGCACTTACGGCAAGTACAACGACGGCTCGCTCTGCGGCCTGTGGATAGACCTCTCCACTTTCGACGACTACGACGAGTTTATAAACTTCTGCCAGGCGATACACGCCGACGAGGAAGACCCCGAGCTTATGGCACAGGACTTCGAGTGCTTCCCCCGTCAATGGTACAACGAGGGGTTCATAACCGAGGAAGACTTCGACCACATCAAAGAATACACTGAAATGTGTGAGAAACACTCCGCCGAGGCTGTCGACGACTATTTGGAGTTCCACGATGATCTCGACGACTTCGAGGAAGCCTACTGCGGAGAATGGGACAGCGAGGAAGACTTCGCCCGGCACATCGTCGAGGAATGCTACAACCTCGAAAAAACTATGGGCGACCTCGCCCGATACTTCGACTACGAAGCCTTCGGACGCGAGCTGTTCATGTACGACTACACTATGGGCGCAAACGGCCACGTTTTCCGCCCGGTCTGACCCCTGACCTCCCTCTCTCCCTCTTTGGGCTGCTCCGCAAGGGGCGGCTCTTTTTTTGCGTTATTATTCAAGAATTTGCCATTTGCCACTACGGGCACTGCCAATCCTTGACAACTTATTGTTTTTCTTCAAATCCTCTATTACTCGGTCGATACTACGTTTGGATTGGTTGGTGGCGGCTGCAAGGGCGGCTATTGATATTTTATTATTAGCGCCAATTAACGCCAAAATTTGTTCTTCGAGCGTTTTTTCAACGTCATTAACGCCATTTGGCGTTGATTGGCGTTGATTGGCGTTAATCGGTAACTCAAATATCACCTCGGATTTTGTTATGTCGCTGTTGATTGACACCTCACAATTCGTGAGATTTTTCCAATTCAAAATTTTATCTATTCCGTAACCTCCGTTTTCCGATATTTTTGCCAATTTGAAAAATCTTAACAGGTTTGGGTTACGGGGCTGTGATACAATCGTTCTTCCTACAATATCAAGGTTTACAGGAAAACTGCCGGGATTTTGGAGCGAAAGGCTGTTGTCGTACATTCTTATCGTGGAATGTATCTCGCTGAAATAATCCGCGTGGGCGATAAAATTACACAAAGCCTCACGCACACAATATAACTGGCTGTTATCGTCTGGCGCGAAGCCGTCGGGATTGGGGGAATAGGGGTTATCCAACCTCAACCTTAATCGTTGGAGTATCGCCTTGTAATATTCCCAAAGGTTTTCTTGTTCAGGCATACGGTAAGTATACCTCGTAATCGCATCGTGTATGGACGTGCCCGGTATTTCCATATAATCAACAAGAAAATCGGGATTATAACGTAATATGGCATCAATATTTCCAAACATCAATAAGCCGCCGATTGACAGCAACCCATTAAACATTATGCCGGTTTTTACGGCAAAGTCAGTATCCGATAATGTGTTGTACTGCAACAGCGGATTATATGTGCGCAAAAATGCCCTATAATCCTGAAATGATGTTTGGTTTATATCGGCATAGCTTGAACCAAATACGGCCTCATTTGACTTTTTGCCAAAAGCCTGGTCGCGCATCATCGCTCTTATCTCGTATTCGGTGGCTCTTTGGTCGCCACTCCCAACGCGGATATATGTATTGGTAGGAACTCCAATGTATATAGGCTTAAATTCTGCCATAGGAATGTAAAAAGCCAATACTATTTTTCCGTCTATTTCATATTTGGCAGGTTGAACTGATATACGCTGATTGAATTTTCCATTTGACCGTAGGACACCAATAAAATCCTGTTCAACCTTTTCTGCATTATCCACGCCTTGTATCTCAAAGGTAGACACGCCACCGGCTTTTCGTTCCTTGATACCAAAAACAATCCAACCTCCGTAGGAGTTGGAAAACGCACTGACTGTTTCCCATGCGCTCTTTGGCACATCGGTTTTGGCTTCTTTTGCTTCAAAGTCGTTCCATTCGACTCCGTTCAGCCTATGTAATAGTTCTTCTACGGTCATACGGTCTTTATTTCCAAATACAAAGTTACGCATTTTTTCGGAATTTCAGTGTCTTTTCCACCACTTATATACAGCGGTAGCTTTGCGGTGTAAAACATCACCGCTCAATGGCAAAGACCACTTACAATATCTCGCTCAAAGGCTATGTCGGAGGCTCCGACTTTGACCGCTCGACCGTTGACCGCGAGCTTGCACGTCACGACGGCAAGCAGGTAAACGTGCTCATCGACTCCCTCGGTGGCTCACTTGCCACCGGCCTTTCTATTTCTGCTGCTTTCCGCAACCACGGCAACGTCAACGTGCATTTCGTCGGGCTGAACGCCTCCGCCGCTACAATAGCATCGCTCGGCGCGGCGCATATCTCCATAGACACCGGCGCGATGTACCTCGTGCATAAATGCTCAATGGCTTTCTTTGAATGGGGTTCGCTCAACAGCGACCAGTTCGCCACTCTCATAGCCGACTGCGAGAAAATCAAGGCCGACCTCGACAAGCTCGACCAAAACGTGGCACGGCTCTACGCCGCCCGTTGCAAGCGCAAGCCCGAGGATCTGCTCGCCCTGATGAAAGCCGGAGGCTGGCTCTCGCCACAGGAAGCTCTCGACTGGGGCTTCGTCGATGAAATCACCGACCTTGCCGAAGACGCCGCCCCACGGCTCACCGATGCCCTTGCCTCGGCTATGGCCGACGCAGGTATGCCTATTCCCGATATTCCAATCTCCGAAGCCGAGCGCGAGAGCGCTTTCGGCAAGTTCATCACAGCCCTGTCATCGCTTTTCAAGAACCAATCCAACAATATCCCAATGCCAACCGAGAACCCCACGCCCAAGACCTACACCGAGGCGGAGTACAACGCCCTCAATGCCCGGCTCACCGAGGCCACCGCCCTTGCCGACTCGCAGAAGAAGACTATCGAGGAACGCGACAGCCGCATCGCCCAACTCGAAGCAAAGCTCGCCAAGACTCCGGCGGAGCCGTCGAAGCAGGTTGTCGAGGACTCCAAACCTGCCGGCGACCCTGTACCCAAGAACGAGGTCGAGGCTTTCGTCGACACCTGCAACTCCGCCCGTCAGCTCTTTAACGAGGTCTGACACCTCCCTAAACCCTAACCACTCAACTCTAAACTCCCCACTATGGCAGGCAAATTCCAGTTTACACTCAAAGAGTACCAGGAGGCCGCGGTCAAGTACCGTTCCGACCTCCTTATGCTCCCCATTATCGGCATCGGCGACACCCTCCAATATATGACGGGGCGCCCCGGTATCCGATACAAGGAGCGCGTAGGCTCCCTCACGGGCGATGCGCAGTTCGCGCCCTACAATCCCAAACGTGCCGTCGACTACAACCTCGGCATTGACTTCCGCGACCTCGAAACGCACTTTGGCTCCGTAGTCGCCAACTTCGAGCCCAACACGGCTATCTCAACACTGCTCGGCTCCGGCGCGACAAAGGGCGACGGCCAGATGACAACCCCCACCGCTCGCCACGTCCTCGCCCTCATCGCCAAGAACCTCTCCGAGCATCTTAACGATGCGATATGGAACGGTGTGCGCAACGCCGCCGGTGACACCACCGCCGACCTGTTCGACGGCTTCGACACTATCACCGAAAAGGAAATCGCCGCCGGGGCTATCGCCGAGGCCGAGGGCAACTATATGAAAATCGACGATGAAATCACTGCGGCAAACGCCGTGGACGTCGCCAAATCAATCCTGTTCTCCCTCGACCCCCGACTCCGCAGCCAAGACCTCTACCTCTACTGCTCGCAGGACTTCGTCGACAAATACAACGAGGGCTATCTGCTCACGCACGGCGGCATACCCTACAACAACCAGTACGGACAGGGTGCCGTCGAGGGGTCAAACGGCAAGCTCAAATTCTGCCCCCTCTACAACAAGGCCGGGTCGAAGTTTATGCACGTCACCACCAAGGCAAATATGCTCGTCGGTTACGACCAAATGGGCGACGTGGAGAATGTAATGGTAAAGGAATACGCGCCCTTTATCCTCTCATACATCGCCACTATGTTCTTCGGTGTGCAGTTTGAAACACTCGACAAGCGACGCTTCAAGACCGTGGAAATCGCCGTGTGACACTCATAGACACATCACTCAACAACTCATCAAACCGCTATGGCTACAAAATGTACCTCAATCCAAAAGTCGCTCGGGTGGTGTCAGGGCACCCCCGAGCTGCCCGGTGTGAAACGCCGCATCTACTATCTCGCCAAGAGCCTGATTGTGGCCTTTCCGCAGCTTCCCCGTGATGAACTCGGTCGCCCCACGTCGGCTATCCTCGACGGCTCTTTCACTCTCGCCGCCGATGCCAAATGGCGTTATATCGACATACTCCCCGACAAGTCGCAGCTGACCTCCGAGGCGCAGGGCGAGCTTCCGAGCCAAACGCAGCTCAACAAACTTGTCGCCGTTCACCCCGGCGTGGGCGCGGACGCTTCCGCCGCCGCTGCCTACATCAACAACACCGACAATGTTTTCGTAATCGAGGATATGAAAGGCAACTTCCGCGTCCTCGGCAACGACAAATGGAGCACAAAGGCCACCGTCGCACAAGACCTCGGACAGGGTGCCACCGGCACCACCTCTACCACTATCAATGTCGAGGCTACCGACGAGGTACCTGCGCCGTTCTATGTCGGCACTCTCGAAACTGAGGACGGGGATATTGAATGTAAGAAAGCCGCTTAACCCCCACGTCCTATGTCACCTAACAGATGCGTCAGGGAGGGAGCGATAGTGTTGGACGAAGTGTTGAAAGACATCTGTGTGCCTTCGCTTGATGTTCCCGACCTCGACGCATCTTTTACTCCCTCCTGTGCCAAAGACCTTTTCGCCGAAAAGAGCCGTGCCGCGTGGAAAGATGTGCAACAGGCCGAGGCTCGCTGCGACTTCGCCCCTAATAAGGTGCGCATTTCCTACCGCAACCCGGCTTTTGGCATTATCTCACTGTGGAAAAAGTCGCTCTATGGCCGGACTCTCACCGACATCAAGAGCGACCCCGATATGGTCGGGAAATTCGCCGTGGGTATGAATACCCTTATCCGGCAGATACTCGGCAACTCACTCGCCACCGGCGACTGGTGCATAGTCACCTCGCCGAAGCGTCGCCACAAGGAACGCAATTTCGCATCGCTCATTTCAGCGCAGCTCGCAACACTCCTGGGCGTGAACTTCTACGAAGATCTCGCCGAGTGTCACTCGAAGCATCGCGTCGGGGCTGTCTTTACCCTTGTCAAAGCGCCACCGACCGAGCGCAACATAATCGTATTCGACGATTTTGTTACCACCGGCGCAACGATGCTCTCGATGCGCGACCTGCTCCAACCGCTCGGTTATAACCTCATTTTCTTCACAGGAATAAATAATAAACTTTTTAAGTACATGACAAAAATTTGAACACATCGAATTTCGGCTTGTAGAGCGGTCTTAGAAGAACGTTTGCGATTTCTTCCAGACCATACTTGATTAGTGATTTGGCTCTCTTGCCGTGTTTCAATATTCTGATAGCTTTTACATTGATATCCTTATGTTCACCAACAAGATACGCCCACGCCAATGCAATACAGACCATCGCCGTAAGACGAGCGATGCGGTCGATGTCGCGCAGGTGGGTGTCCTCGATGTTGAAGCCGGAGGATTTCATAGCTCTGAAGCATGTCTCAATCTGCCATCGTTGTTTGTAAGTGGCAACGGCCTCTTCTGGGCGGTTATAACAAATCAGAATTTGCAGTTCAGGCACGCCATCGGAGTTTTTCAGCAAGGCTCCGGAAATATAGACATATTCCCCTTTGAGGAGAAACAGCTTGTCGTAGACACGTTCCTGGCCGAGCTTAAGACCGTGAAACAGATGCCACGCCCTGACATCCTGGCAGGATTTGGGATTGCGCAACCAAAAATTCTGTTTAATCCGCAGATAGTATCGGATGCGTCTGTTGTTGAGATATTCGACCCATTCCTTGCCGACAAACTCGCGGTCGGCAACAAGAGAGTCGATACACTCGGCTCCGAACAATCGTATAAATCTATCAATCAGCCACGTCCGTTCTTTCCAATTGGAATTGCCGCGTTTGTCGAGCATGGTAAAGAGCAGAGGAAAGGCAACACCCTTGTAAGTGACACCAAGCATAAGGATATTGATGTTGACCTCACCGAATTTCCAGTTGGTGCGGTCAAGGCTCAGGACCAGTCCTGTCTTGACGGGCAGAAGAGCAAATATCACTTTGGCGATAAGGTCAAGGTTGAGGGCATATCCGGCAAGGAACCTTTGCAGACGGCGCAGGTTGGAATCACGCTCCACACACGTAGGCATTGCAGATGCTATCTTGTGGAGACTGACTGTCTGTACAACGCAAAGTGCCTGAAGAACAAACGCAAGCAATTTTATGCGGGCAAGATTCATTACCGAGCCAAGATGCTCTTGCATAATCGGGACAATTTGATTAACTTTGCCATTGTCCCTGAGAGTTGTCGTAACTTTCATGGAAAAAGCGGTCAAACTTTTCTTTAAAGTTACTAATTTTCAGGGACTTTTACAAGTAATAACTAATTAAAAATCAATCATATAACTGACAAAAATTAATTTTTGTCATCTACTAAACTCAAAAATGAAAAAATTTCTTCTACTAGAATAAGAAAACTTTTAGAATTAGGAAGTTTAGAAGATATTCCTATGTTGTTAGGACATCCTTATTGTATTTCAGGAAAAGTTGTTGCAGGAAGGCATATAGGACATTCTATAGGATTTCCAACAGCTAATGTTGATTATCATTCTTATCTTTTACCAAAAAGAGGAGTTTATGCTGTTCGATTCTATGTTGGGAATCAAGTTTATATGGGAATGTGTAATATTGGATACAATCCAACATTTACAGCTTTAAATCATACTTCATTAGAAGTTTATATTCTTGATTTTAATGAAAATATCTATGATCAAAAAGTGAAAGTTGAGTTTTATACTATGATTCGATTAGAAACATCATTTGAAACAAAAGAAAAATTAATTCAACAGTTGACTCTTGATGAAAAATATGTGAGGTTATACTTTAAAGAATAATTGTATTAAGAATATGAAAATTGTTTGTATGAGCAGATAAAATATTGCTTTACTTACTAAATATGATATAATTTTGACTATAAAATGATATATTCAATTTTGATTTAATGAGTATGAAAGGGGCTTTAAGTTATGAGAAACAAAAAAATATTCATTTTATTTTTAAGTTGTTTATTAATAGTTGGATTTGGTTTTATGACAAAGTGTTTTGGAGAAAATACGACAACTGAAATGACAGAAGTATCAACTATTGATACAGCAACTTTCAATGGTAAAACTGAATCAAATATTGATGATCCACAAGTTATTGATATTCAAGATGAAGAAACACCATTATCAACATTAAAAAGAGGCAATGCAACAAATATAAGAAATTTAAATACTACTGAAACAAATCAAATAAGAACTCATTTATTAAATTCAGTCAATACAGAAAGAAAAACAAAAGCTAATAATATATTAGTGAAAAGATCTGAGAAATTAGAAATAACTGGTAATATACGTGCTAAAGAAATTACTAAAAAATGGTCGCATACAAGACCAAATGGTCAATCTTGGACAACAATATTAAGTGAAAATGGAATGAAGTATAATGGTATTCATGCTGGAGAAGATTTGGCAAAAATTTCTATTACAGCAAAATCTTCATATAGTCAAGATTTTTTAAAACAAGTATCAGATTTACTTCATAAAACATTAATGTCAAGTCAAGTTCATAGAACAATTATTCTTGATAAAACATATTGTGAAATGGGA